>Ga0316605_10000377_pt1 | contig 33754 bp, 33 predicted proteins | sample OWC_soil_day20_n_FD_207666 | JGI IMG/M metagenome (GOLD analysis project Ga0316605, IMG submission 207666) | Wetland soil microbial communities from Old Woman Creek delta, Ohio, United States - OWC_soil_day20_noCT | ecosystem: Environmental > Terrestrial > Soil > Wetlands | place: USA: Ohio...
TGTTCTGATGACGGACGAACCGGGCTTCACCGAACACCTGGCGGGCAATCGCTATTTCGACCGTCACTTCGAGGTCGAAGCGGTCAAGGTCTTGCCCGGGGAGTATTTCGTCACCACCTCCAGCATGATGCTGGTGACCGTTCTCGGTTCTTGCGTTTCCGCCTGCATACGGGATCGCGAGAAGGGCTTGGGCGGCATGAACCACTTCATGCTGGCGGACGGGGCCAACAGTGTTAACAGTGCCTCGGCGCGCTATGGTACCTACGCCATGGAGGTGCTGATTAACCACCTGATGAAACTCGGCGCCCGGCGCAACCAGCTGGAGGCGAAGGTCTTCGGCGGCGGGCGCGTGATGGCGAGTCTGAGCAGTTCCCAGGTGGGCGAGCGGAATGCCAGTTTTGTCCAGGAGTTTCTGGCGACGGAAGGCATTCCTATCCAGGCCCAGGACCTGCTGAGTGTCCATCCGCGCAAGATTTACTATTTCCCCCAGACCGGCAGGGTACTGGTGAAGAAGCTAGCCCGTTTGCATAATGACACCCTGATCCGGCGTGAGAAGGAATACGCGGATCGCCTCACCGAGGCCCCGGTGTCCGGCGATATCGAGCTATTTACATAGGGATTAGAGGATCGTGACCATCAAAGTTCTCGTCGTCGATGATTCGATGCTGATGCGCGCCTTGCTGACCGAAATCATCAACGGTGCGCCGGACATGGAGGTGGTGGGGGCGGCTCCGGACGCCATCGCGGCGCGGGAGATGATTAAGACGCTCAACCCGGACGTGATGACCCTGGACGTTGAGATGCCCAAGATGGACGGGTTGGAGTTTCTTTCCCGGGTCATGCGTCTGCGTCCCATGCCGGTGGTGATGATTTCGTCCCATACCGAGCGCGGTTCCGAGGTCACGCTTCAGGCCCTCGAACTGGGGGCGGTGGACTTTATCGCCAAGCCCCGCGCCGAAAGTGCTGCCCTGCTTCAGGGCTACACGGACGAGATTCGGGACAAGATTCGCGGCGCCCGCCATGCCCAGGTACGGGTTTCGCGCCGTGATGTAGCGGGAAGCGCAGCGCAGCCTCCGGCATCCTGCGGTAGCGGAAGCGGGCTGTCGCCGGCATTTCTCGCCTCCCACATGGTGGCCATCGGCGCCTCCACTGGTGGCACCGAAGCCATCAAGGATGTGCTCTGCGCTTTGCCGGAGGATATGCCGGGCATTGTCATGGTGCAGCACATGCCGGAAACCTTTACGCCCTCCTTTGCCAAGCGTCTGGATAGCCTGTCCCGTCTCAAGGTGGTGGAAGCTCAGGGGGGTGAGAGGATCATGCCGGGACACGCCTATCTGGCCCCCGGTCACTCCCACATGGTGGTCCGCAAGTCGGGCTCAGATTGGGTGACGGAACTGCTCAAGACCGAGCCCGTGAATCGCCATCGGCCCGCCGCCGACGTGCTGTTCGATTCCGTCGCCGACCAGGTCGGCCGCAATGCGCTAGGCGTGATTCTGACCGGCATGGGCAAGGATGGCGCCCAGGGTCTGTTGCACATGCGCCAGAAAGGCGCCTGGAACGTGGGTCAGGATCAGGCCTCCTGCGTCGTCTATGGCATGCCCAGGGAGGCGGCGACCTTGGGGGCCTTGAACGACGTGGCGCCCCTGGGCGAGGTCGGGGCGCGAATCGTCGCCCAGCTCAAGTCCCGGGACCGTTCGTCACGGCCCTGAAACGCCGTTATACTCATCGAATAAGACCGGGAGTCAAAGCATGCAGGCACAACTCATAAACCTCGATGGCAAGTCTACGATTCGACTTCAGGGACGTTTCGACTTCAACTCCCATCGTGAATTTCGCGACGTGGTGGAACAGGCCCTGAAAGAAGCGGCGACTAAAGAAGTTCAGGTCGACCTGGCGGGTGTCGATTACCTCGACAGCTCCGCCCTCGGCATGCTGCTGATGCTGCGCGACAAGGCGCGCGGGGCGAATAAGGCGGTTTCCCTCGCCAATTGCCACGGCGCCGTGAAGCAGGTGCTTGATATTGCCAACTTCGCCAAGTTGTTCAGCATCGTTTAAGCTGGCGTTCAGGCTAATTCCTTCCCAGCCCTGCGGCCATGAAAATTCTTCTGGTCGATGACAGTCTGGAGGACCGCGAGCAGGCCCGGCGGGAGCTTTTTCGTCGTGGCCATGAGGTCATCTGCGCCGACAATGGCGGCGAGGCGCTGGAGCTTTTTCGCAAGATCCGTCCCGATGTGGTTATTACCGACATCTACATGCCGGGGATGGATGGCTTCGCCCTGACCCAGGCGATTCAGGAAGCTGCTGCGCCCCAATGGCAGCCGATCATATTTCTTTCCGGACATCGTGACGAAGCGCTCCAGGTCAAGGCGCTGAAAATCGGCGCCGATGCCTATGCGGCGAAGCCGGTATCCGGTGCGCTGCTGGATGCCCGGCTGGTGGTGATCCAGCGTCTGCTGACCCTTCAGCGTCAGAGCCAGCAGCGGGCGGATGAACTGGAGCGCTATTACGCCGGTGAGGAGCGGGACAAGAAGATCGCCCGCCACCTGATCGAACGCTTGGTCAATGCCGAGAAGCTGAACGACCCGGCGGTGCGCCACTGGGTGGCCCCGACCACGACCTTCAGCGGCGATCTGGTGGCTGCGGCCCGCACCCCGGGCGGCACCCTGCACCTGCTGTTGGCGGACGGCACCGGTCACGGCTTGTCGGCCTCGATCAATGTGCTTCCCATCACGGCGCCGTTTTATGCCATGACCGAGAAGGGCTTTGGCATCGACGCGATTGCCCGCGAGTTGAATGACAAGGTGCGCCAGTTTCTTCCCCCGGACCGTTTTGTCGCCGCCACCATCGCCTCGGTGGACTTCCGCGAGAACATCGTGCGGGTCTGGAACGGTGGCAATCCTGAGCCGCTGATTCTCAATCCGGGCGGCCATGCCCAGCATGTGTTTGAGTCGCGCCATGTGCCACTGGGCATTCTCGACGACGCTGAATTCGAGGCCCATATCGAGGCCCAGAGCTTCGTTGATGGTGACCAGTTCATCTGTTTTTCCGACGGTCTGCTGGAGGCCATGAATGGCGATGGCCACGGCTTCGGCCTGGAGCGGCTGGCCCGCTCCCTGGTGAATTCGACGCCGGAGGGGCGGCTGGAAGGGGTGATGGCCGGGGTGCGCGAACACCTGGGCGATCGTCAGGCCCATGACGACATCTCGCTGCTGGTCGTAACTTGCAAGTCGGGAGATGTTCCAGCCCAACCGGGTAGCGCAACAGGGGGGGCGATGGCTCCGGTGCGCCAGAACGGCACCTGGCGCTTTGCCCTGCGTCTGTCGGCGATCGAGTTGCGGGAAATTGACGTGGTACCGATGCTGCTCGATTTGGTGGCGCGGTTTCGCTCCACCCGCGAGGTCAGCGGCCAGCTTTTCATGGTCCTGGCCGAGTTATTCAACAATGCCCTCGACCACGGCCTGCTCGCTCTGGATTCGCGCTTGAAACTGGGAGCGGACGGCATGTCGGCTTACCTGGCGGAGCGGGAGCGGCGTCTGGCCTTGCTGGAAGAGGGCGAGATCGAGTTTTCCATCGAGAAGCTGGTGGCCACCGGCAAGTCCTGGCTCTGTGTCGCCTGCGAGGATAGCGGGCCGGGATTCGATCATCTCTCGGTGATGTCCCGACTCGACAATCCGGACGACAAGCCTTTCGGTCGCGGCTTGGGCCTGGTGCGCTCCCTCGGTTCGAGCTGCGAGTTCAATGCCAAAGGCAATGGCGTACGGGTGTTGCTGGATCTTGCAAATGTTGCGGGAACGCAATAATTTGGCGCAATATGGTCACTAAATCGCAATGAATCGGTTAATCTATTACTAATCGCATAAGTGGCGATGTATTCCATAATAATTTAATGGCCAAAGGCTAAACGGGATGGAGAGAGAAAATGACAGGGGTTGCGTTGCGGGTTCGCATCGTTCACGGCCTGGCGGGTTTGCTGATTGCAGCCGCAGGCGTGGGCGGAGTCGTCATGTCGGGCGGCGAGGTGGGGGCCGGGGTGGTTGCCTTCTTTGTGGTCGTCGGCCTGGTGGTGGGGGTGCTGCCGAGCTGGTATGTGGGACACGTCATTTCGCGCCCACTTTCCGGTTTGCGGGATTCCATCTCGGCGACGCGCAATGACGGCGACCTTTCGCGGCGGGTGGAAGTATCGGCGTCCAGCAGTATTGCCCCCGTTGCAACGGCTTATAACGAGCTGATCGGTACTTTCCAAGGCATCATTACCCGGATTATCTTCAATTCCAAGCAGGTCGCCGACACGGCGGAAAACCTGATCCGCGATGCTCAAAGCGCCGCCGACAGCGCCCAGCGCCAGAACGATGCCGCCGAGGCGGCCGCCGAAGCGGTGGCAGAGATGTCGGGCGGGGTACAGAGCGTTACCCAGAGCGCCGAGGAAACGGCGCGCATCGCCCAGGCAGCGCGGGAGCATTCGTCCCGAGGCGCCATGATTGTCAATGATGCGTCGGAGGAAATCGAGCGCATCGCCCATTCCGTGGAACAGTCGGCCCAGGTGGTGGCGGCTCTGGGCGAGCGTTCGGAGGCGATCTCTGGCATCGTCAAGACGATTCACGAGATTGCCGATCAGACCAATCTGCTCGCTCTCAATGCCGCCATTGAGGCGGCCCGGGCGGGCGAACAGGGGCGGGGCTTCGCCGTGGTTGCCGACGAGGTGCGCAAGCTGGCCGAACGCACGACGGCGGCCACCAGCGAAATCAGCGCCATGATTTCCGCGATCCAGTCGGAAACCCAGAGCGCCATCTCCACCATCCAGCAGGGCTCCATGCAGGCCCGCAATGGCGCCTCCCTGGCGCGTCAGGCGGCCGATGCCTTGGAGCAGATCAACCACGGCGCCCAGGAAACCATGGAAAACGTGGCCATGATCGCCACCGCCATGGCCGAGCACAGCCGCAAGGCCATGGATATTGCCGAGCATGTCTCCTCCATCATGGGGACGGCCGACAGCAATGCCCAAAACGCCCAGAACACGCTGGCCGAGGCCAAGCAGCTGGACTACCTGGCGATCAATCTGGAAGAAGTGGGCATGATCTTCAAGCTCGGGGCCGTGGGTGACGCGGCAATGCGTATCCACGAGAAGATGCCTGCCATCGTCCAGGATGCCGCCAAGGCGGTCAGCAAGGCGCTCGAGGATGCGGTCGATCGCAAGCAGCTTTCGCTTGATGACCTGTTTGACCGCAACTACACGCCGATTTCCAACACCAAGCCGCAGAAGTTCCACACCAAGTTTGATGCGGTGGCGGACAAAGTTTTACCTTCCTTGCAGGAGCCTTTGCTGACGCGCCAGAGCGAACTTGCCTACGCGATTGCCTGTGATGTGGGCGGCTACGTGCCTACCCATAACAACCGCTTCTGCCAGCCTCTGACGGGGGATGAAAGCAAGGATATGGTCAATAACCGCACCAAGCGGGTGTTCTCCGACCCTGTTGGCAAACGTTGCGGCGCCCACGAGCAACCTTTCCTGCTCCAGACCTATCGTCGCGACACCGGGGAAATCATGCACGACATTTCCGCCCCGATCTACGTCAAGGGACGCCACTGGGGCGGATTCCGCATGGGCTACAAAACCGAATGAGAACCGGGAATTACCCCCGCCGGGGCCATAATATCTGCAAGAAATGTCGTAACATTGGTAGCAGGCGGATGTGGGCAAGGTGTCACGGGAGCTTGACCGTATTTCCGCCTTCTGTCGCTAAAGGCTCATTCCATGTCTGAACTGCTCAAAAATATTGACGCGAGAACTCGGCTTGCCGGCACCAACAAGCTGGAGATACTGTTGTTCTCCCTTGGCGTTGATGCCCGCACCGGGCGACGTGAAACCTTTGGCATCAATGTGTTCAAGGTGCGCGAGGTAATGCGTACGCCCCAGATCACGGCAGCGCCGGAAATGCCTTCGTCGGTAAAGGGCATGGTTTCCCTGCGCGGCATCCTGGTTCCGGTGGTCGATCTGGCCGAATACGTCGGCATGCAGCCGGAAACCCCCCGCGACATCATGATCGTTACCGAATACAACGGTCACACCCAGGGCTTTCTGGTGGAGGCGGTGGATACCATTTTGCGTCTCGACTGGGCACAGATGCGGGTGCCGCCGGAAATGCTGACCGCCAACATGGGCGGACTGGTGACTGCGGTTACCGAGCTGCCGGGCAATACCCTGGTGATGATGCTCGACGTGGAGCGGGTGCTTTCCGAGACCACCAAGATCGAGGACGACTACCTGTTCCAGGGTCTGCAACCGATTGGCAACGGCGAGTACACCGTACTCTTTGCCGATGACTCCTCCGTGGCACGGGGACAGATCGAACGTACTTTCAATGTCCTTGGCCTTAAGTATATCGCTGCCGTGAATGGCCGCGCGGCTTGGGATGAACTGCTGAAGATCGCCGCCGTGGCCCACGCCACCGGCCGCGAGGTCAAGGACATCATTCACTTGATCCTGACCGACGTCGAAATGCCCGAGATGGATGGCTATATCCTTACTAAGAACATCAAGTCCGACCCCCGCTTCCACGGTATTCCGATTGTGATGCACTCGTCCCTGTCCTCCATGTCCAACCAGCAGCTTGGCAAGTCGGTGGGCGTGGATGAATATGTTCCCAAGTTTGAGCCCCAGCGACTGGCCGAGACCCTCGGCCGCCTGATCCTGAAGCGTGGCGGGGCTGCCCCTGCCGTTGCCCAGCTTCAGGGCTGATCCGCGAGGAGATACGCGATGACCATGGCTAACCAGCATCCCGTCCAGGCCGGCGCTTCCCTGCTGGAAAACGTGGATGCCCGCACCAAGCTGGCGGGCTCCAACCGTATGGAGATTCTGCTGTTCTCCCTCGGTACCCACGAGAACTTCGGCATCAATGTGTTCAAGGTGCGCGAGGTCAGCAAGACGCCTTCGATTACCAAGACGCCGAACATGCCCAATGGCGTCGAGGGGCTTATCAGTCTGCGCGGCAATGTCATTCCGGTGGTTTCCCTGGGTCGCGTGATGGGCCTGGCCGACATCCCCGACGGCATGCCTGGCGCCATGATGGTGACGGAATACAGCAAGCGCACCCTCGGTTTCCTGGTGGATGGCGTTGATCGCATCATCCGCGTCGACTGGGACAAGGTGCGGGCGCCCGAATCAGTTACTAGCGGTTCCCATCACTACATCACGGCGATTACCGAGTTGCCGGATGGCAAGCTGGTGTCGATCGTCGACGTCGAAGAAATCCTCGCCAACACCTTTGGCGAAGCCTTGATCGGCCAGATTGAGCGCGTCGAGGATGGCGACAATCTGAACGTGTTCTTTGTGGACGACTCGTCCGTGGCGCGCAAGAAGATCGCCGAGGTTCTCGATCGTCTTGGCGTCAAGCACAAGCATGCCCTGAACGGCATGGAGGCCTGGACCCGTCTTTCCGGCATGGCGGCTCACGCCCAGCAGACCGGACAGGATTTGCGCGAAGAAGTGAATCTGATTCTGGTGGACGCGGAAATGCCGGAAATGGACGGCTATGTTCTGACCAAGAACATCAAGTCCGATGCCCGCTTCGAGGGTATTCCGGTGGTGATGCATTCTTCCCTGTCCTCGGAAGCGAACCGGGCCATGGGCAAGAGCGTCGGCGTCGATGCCTATGTCGCCAAGTTCGATGCCGATGCCCTGTCGGACACCTTGCGCCCCCTGCTAATGAAGTCCCGCATGTAAGCCCTGGAGAGTATTCGCATGGCCGTGGAACCAAGCAAACTGCGTATTCTGGTGGTGGATGATTTTTCCACCATGCGTCGCATCGTCCGCAACCTCCTCAAGGAACTGGGCTACACCAACGTGGATGAAGCCGAGGACGGCGCGGTGGCGCTGCAAAAACTCCAGGGCGGCGGTTTCGAGTTCGTCATTACCGACTGGAACATGCCCAACATGGACGGCCTGACGTTGCTGCAATCGGTGCGCGCTGACCCGGCCCTCAAGCATCTGCCGGTGTTGATGATTACCGCCGAAGCCAAGAAAGAAAATATCATCGCGGCGGCCCAGGCCGGTGCTTCGGGCTATATCGTCAAGCCTTTCACGGCTGCGACCTTGAGCGAAAAACTGATTAAGATCTTCGAGAAGATGGGTTCCTGACCCTCGCACGGACGCTGCTAACCATGGTGAAACCCGTAAAATTTGACGAAGCTGGCGATTCCGACGATCTCCAGGCTCTCTTTGACAGCATCGCCGGTTCCGGCGCGCCGGCCGTAGCTGCTGCTCCCGAGCCCGATCCCTCCGGCGACAGCGACGACCTGCAAGCCCTGTTCGACAGCGTTTCATCCCAGGTCGCCGAGCCGGCGGGCACGGAGACGACCGGTGGGGACTCCGGCGCCGGAGACGCCTTCAACCGCATCGGCCATCTGGCGCGTCAGCTTCATGATTCGATGAAGCAACTGGGCTACGACCGCATGCTGGAGGATTCGGCGCGGCAGATTCCCGATGCCCGTCAGCGCCTGACCTACATCGCCCAGATGACCGAGCAGGCGGCGTCGCGGGTACTGAATTCGGTGGATATTGCCCAGCCGCTCCAGAATGAGTTGCTGGCCAGCTCCAAGGAACTCGACGGCCGCTGGGAAAAGATGTTTGCCAGTCAGCTCTCCGTGGATGAGTTCAAGGCCCTGGCGGCGGATACTCGGGCCTACTTCCAGGCGGCGCCGGGGAAGATTGAAGCCACTAGCGCACAACTCACCGAAATCGTCATGGCCCAGGACTTCCAGGATTTGACGGGCCAGGTGATAAAGAAGGTTGTGGACATGGTGCAGACCCTGGAAGGCCAGTTGCTCCAGGTGCTGATCGAACTGATGCCGGAGGAGAAGAAAGCGGAAGCTCCCGAGGGTCTTATGAATGGTCCGGTTATCAATGCGGCGGGTCGTTCCGACGTGGTGACAAGCCAGGCCCAGGTGGATGACTTGTTGGAAAGCCTGGGTTTCTGACGACGCTGTCGAAGAGGAGAAGCTGATATGAGCGAATTTGCCGGAATGGAAGATCTGCTCCAGGATTTCCTGGTGGAGGCCACCGACCTGCTCTCGGGCGTCGATAACAAACTCGTGGATCTGGAGCAGAACCCCAATGACAAGGGTCTGCTCAACGATATTTTTCGCGGTTTTCACACCATCAAGGGCGGCGCAGGTTTCCTGAACGCCACCGAACTGGTGACGCTGTGCCATCTGACCGAAAACCTCTTCGATCGCCTGCGCAATGGTGAACTCGAGATCACCCCGGAGGCCATGGATGTGATCCTGGCGGCGACGGGTGCGGTACGCGACATGTTTGGTGTTCTTGAACAAGGCATGCAGCCGAAACCTGCTGATCCGGCGATGCTTGCGGCCCTCAAGGCGGCCATCGCTGGCTCTCTTACTGCCGCTGCCGCAGCTCCCGTCGCCGTCGCGCCGGTCGCTGCCAGTGCGCCGGCTGCTGCTGGCGGTTCCGCTCCGGACTGGAACAGCCTGCATCAGGCGATTACCGGTGCGGCAGTCACGCCCCCCGCAGCTGAGCCGATGCACACCGATGTGGCTCATCAGACGCCGGATCAGGTGATCCAGCACGCTATTGGGCGTCGCACCACCGATAAGCCGGGCAATCCGGCGGCGGTGGGCCGGCGCGAGACTGAAAAGACCCGCGACAACTCGATTCGCGTTGATACCTCGCGTTTGGATCAGGTACTGAACCTGTCGGGTGAAATCGGTCTGACCAAGAATCGTTTGACCTCCCTGCGCTCCGATATTCTCAACGGACGTTCGGACACCGACACCCTTCATGCCCTTGACCAGGCGGTGAGCCAGCTCGACCTGCTGGTGTCCGACTTGCAGAACGCGGTGATGAAGACCCGCATGCAGCCGATCGGCCGCCTGTTCCAGAAATACCCCCGCATCGCCCGTGACCTGGCCCGTAATCTGGGCAAGGACGTGGAATTGCTGCTGATCGGTGAAGAGACGGAAATCGACAAGACGATGATCGAGGATCTGTCCGATCCCATCATTCACTTGATTCGCAACGCGGTGGACCATGGCGTCGAGCCGACCGAGGACCGTCGTGCTGCCGGCAAGTCAGAGAAGAGCCAGGTGCGCCTGGAGGCGCGTCAGGAGGGTGATCACATCGTTCTCATCGTCGCCGATGACGGACGCGGCATGAACCCTGAACGGCTGCGCGCCAAAGCCCTGGAGAAAGGCCTCATCACCGATGAAGAGGCCAATATCATGGACGAGCGCCAGAGCTTTAATCTGGTGTTCCTGCCCGGCTTCTCCACCAAAGATGTGGCGTCCGATGTTTCCGGCCGTGGCGTCGGCATGGACGTGGTGAAAACCAACATTGGCAAGCTCAACGGCTCCATCGACATCAAGTCGAGCCCGGGCAAGGGCACCACCTTCGTCATTTCTCTGCCCCTGACCCTCGCCATCCTGCCGGTGTTGCTGGTGCAGCTGGGCAATCAGCCTTTTGCCGTACCGCTTTCCATGGTGCGGGAGATTCTTCCCATCGACCTGGCGCTGGTACAGGAAGTGGGTGGCCGTGCCACCATGGTGGTGCGTGGCGACGTGATGCCGATTTATCCCCTCTGCCACTTGCTCGGCTGGAGTCAGGAGCGTACCCCGGAATACGGTGTCCTCATGCAAACCGCCGAACAGACCTTCGTCCTAGCGATCGATGGCTTTATGGGGCGCGAGGACGCGGTTATCAAGTCCCTCGACGACTTCCGTCCCAAGGGTGTTGCCGGGGTAACCACCCTCTCCAATGGCCAGATCGTCCTGATTCTCGACATCAAGGAGCTTCTCGCCTCCCTTGGCGAGAGCCGTGGCGTACCGCGCTCCTCCTTCCTGCCGGCTCACGATCTCGCCGCCTGATTCCCTGATTTGCCGCTGATCCTCACAACCCGGATGAAATAGACGGGCTAAGCCCCTCTGTTTCTTCAATTCTCCTTACCCATGGCGGCAATAATTGCCGCCATGGAGGGAGAATCTTTTGGCAGATAGCGATCTCGAACGCACAGAGCCAGCATCAGGCAGGCGAATCGAGCAGGCTCGTTCGGAAGGACAGGTTCCGCAATCAAAGGAGCTTTCGTCCTTCCTTGTGCTGGTCGCGAGTCTAGGAATGCTTTGGTCATCCGGTGGCTGGCTTTCCGATCGTGCCCAGGCCCTGCTGCGACACGGCTTGTCCTTCCGGCGCGAAAGTGCTTTTGATGACTTTCTAATGACCAAAACCTTGGCCGCCCTTTCATGGGAGGGTATGGTTTTAGTCTCCCCAGTACTTCTGGCAACCATTGTTGCTGCGATTCTTGCCCCATTCCTGATCGGTGGGTGGAACTTCACTACGAAGCCTCTGGCACTAAACTTTGACAAGCTGATACCCAAGTTTGGCCGCATATTCTCAGTAGGCGGTCTTGGCGAAATGGTCAAGGCAGTAATGAAGGCGAGCCTAGTTATCGGCGTACTCATCTGGTTGGTGCGCCATCATGGTGAATCGCTGTTGGCCTTGACGGGACAGGCCCTTGATACACAGATTTCCTCCTTCTTCCACCTAGTGTTCATTACCGGCTTGGCGTTGTTAATGGGCATGGCACTGATTGTGGCGATTGATGTTCCATTTCAGCTTTGGCAATACTACAAAGGCTTGCGCATGACGAAGGAAGAGCACAAGCAAGAGTACAAGGAGATGGAAGGCAGCCCGGAAATGAAGGGGAAGATTCGCAGCGCACAGCGTCAGATGGCGCGCAAGCGAATGATGTCTGAAGTACCGAAGGCTGACGTAGTCGTGACTAACCCGACGCACTTTTCCGTCGCTCTGAAATACGATGCAGCGTCGATGGGGGCGCCCACCGTTGTTGCCAAGGGGCGGAATTTGCTGGCGCTGAAGATTCGCGAACTTGCCGCGGAAAACAAGGTGCCGATTCTTGAGGCGCCGCCTCTGGCGCGCGCCCTATATAGCAATGCCGAAGTGGGAGATCAGGTGCCTGCTGCCCTCTATACAGCTGTTGCTGAGGTGATGGCCTACGTGTATCAGTTGCAGCAGTTCATTACGCGCGGCGGTTTGCCGCCGCAAGCGCCTGCTGCCTTGGAAGTTCCTGAGGGCATGGACCCAGGGAGTCCTGACGAATAATGGCTGCCCAAGCATTGGATTTCGGAAACTTCTTCAAGCGCGGCAACCTGCGCTTGATAGGCGCGCCGGCAATGATCGTCGTCATCCTGGCGATGATGGTGTTGCCATTGCCGTCGTTTGTTCTGGACGTCTTCTTCACCTTCAATATCGCGCTATCCATCATGGTGCTTCTGGTGTCCTTGTACATCATGAAGCCATTGGATTTTTCCGCTTTCCCTGCCGTGTTGCTGGTAACCACGCTGCTGCGTCTATCACTCAACGTGGCTTCCACCCGAATCGTGATGCTAGATGGGCATACGGGCCCGGATGCCGCAGGAAAAGTGATTGAGGCCTTCGGTCACTTCCTGGTTGGCGGCAATTACGCTATCGGCATCATCGTGTTCATTATTCTGACGGTAATCAACTTTGTTGTGATTACCAAGGGTGCTGGGCGTATCGCCGAGGTGTCGGCGCGCTTCACCCTGGATGCGATGCCGGGCAAGCAGATGGCTATTGATGCCGACTTGAATGCTGGCCTGATTGGTGAGGACGAGGCGCGCAAACGGCGTGCCACCATTGGTCAGGAAGCGGAATTCTTCGGCTCCATGGACGGTGCGTCAAAGTTCGTTCGTGGCGATGCTGTGGCCGGCATCCTAATCATGCTGATTAATGTAATCGGCGGCTTGATTGTCGGCATTCTCCAGCACGATATGGAGGTTGGCATTGCCGCCAAGACCTACACCCTACTGACCATTGGCGATGGTCTGGTGGCGCAACTACCTTCTTTGCTGATATCTATTGCGGCAGGCTTGGTGGTTACGCGCGTCAATGACGACACGAACCGGGATGTGGGTCAGCAGATCGCCGGCCAAATGTTTAGCAACCCAACAGTTCTCACGCTCACTGCTGGAATCCTTACGGTTCTTGGCCTGATTCCAGGTATGCCGAATATGGTTTTTCTGCTCCTGGCAGGGGGTATCGGAGGAATGGCGTATTGGCAGACACGCCGGAGTAAAGAGGTTGCTCTGGCGGGGGATGCCGCGCCGGCAGAGGCCCCCGCAGCGTCTACCGAACAGGTGGACGCCAGTTGGGCGGACGTGGCTCCAGTGGATGTCCTCGGCTTGGAAGTGGGCTATCGCCTTATCCCGCTCGTAGATAAAGGCCAGGACGGTGACCTGCTGCGCCGCATTCGCGGCTTGCGCAAGAAATTCGCCCAGGAAGTTGGCTTCCTTGCTGCACCAGTGCATATCCGCGACAACCTGGAACTCAAGCCCAACGGCTACCGTTTGACGCTCAAGGGCGTCGAGATTGGCGCCGGCGAGGCCTATCCTGGCATGTTCCTCGCCATCAATCCGGGTCGTGTCAGTGGCACCCTGCCGGGAACGCCGACCCAGGACCCGGCCTTCGGTCTGCCGGCGGTGTGGATCGAGGCTGGCCTGCGCGAACAGGCCCATGTGCTCGGCTATACCGTGGTGGACGCCAGCACCGTCGTCGCCACCCACCTGAATCACATCATTCTTTCCCACGCCGCCGAGCTGCTGGGACGTCAGGAAGCGCAGGCGCTGCTCGAACACCTGGCGAAGGATTTCCCGAAGCTGGTGGAAGACCTGGTGCCGAAGCAGTTGTCCCTTTCTGTGTTGCAGCGGGTGCTGCAAAACATGTTGGAAGAGGGCGTCAATATCCGCGACATGCGCACCATCATCGAGACTCTGGCCGAACACGCGCCGCGTACCCAGGACCCGATCGACCTGACCTCCCAGGTGCGTCTCGCCCTCGGCCGCGCCATTGTTCAGCAACTCTTCCCCGGCTCCGGCGACATGCAGGTCATGGCGCTGGAGCCGGGTCTGGAACGCATTCTCGGCCAGGCGCTGCAAGGCGGCGAGGGGGCCGGCATCGAGCCGGGCCTGGCGGACGTGCTGTTGCGCGATACCGCCACCGCCGCCGCCAAGCAGGAAGAGATCGGCCTGCCTCCCGTATTGCTGGTGCCGGGCAACCTGCGCTGGCTGCTATCCCGCTTCCTTCGTCGCTCGGTACCCAGTCTCAAGGTTATCGCCAACGGCGAGGTCCCCGATTCACGAACCATCAAGGTCACGACGATCATCGGAGCTAAGCAATGAACGTCAAACGTTATGTAGCCGCAACCGCCCGCGAAGCACTGCGCCGAGTCAAGGCAGAGCTTGGACCCGACGCCATCGTCGTCTCCAACAAGCCGGTCGCCGAGGGGGTCGAGATCATGGCCATGTCGGCCGATGGTCTTGCCGCCCTGGCCCACAATCCGGCGCCGAACCCGGCGGCAAGCGGTCCTGGTGGGAAAGCGCCGGCGGCGCGATCCTTTGCCTCCGGCCTTGGGCAACCCCGGCCCACCGTTCGCAGCGGCGAGCCGGGCGACGAGGACGATTACACCGTGACGCTGTCGGCCCGCGCCGCCAAGCCCCAGGCTCCGGCGCAACCGACGGTGCGTCCTTGGCAACCGCCGCGCCAGGAGTCGGTCACGGCGCCAAGCATGGAGGCGCCGCGCTTGCGCCCCCTGCCGCCGCGCGATCCTGTGCCGACCCAGGCCGAAGTGGCGGCTAGTCTGCGCAGCGCCTTGCAGGAGAGCGAACGCCGCCTGGTGGACGAGAACTCTTCGGCCCAGGTGTCCCAGTTGATGCAGGAAATGCGCACCATCAAGACTCTTCTGGAGCAGCAACTTGCGGGCTTCGCCCTCGGCGAGATGGCGCGCCAGGACCCGACTCGCGCGTTGCTGCTGTCGGAAATTCTCGATGCCGGCTTCTCCAGTCAGCTATCGCGTCGCCTGATCGAAGAAATGCCTGCAGGCATCGCCGCGGAGGAGGGCCGTAAGTGGCTCAAGAGTTCGGTGAATCGACGCTTGCGTACGGTGTCCACCGAGAGTGATCTGATTGACCGCGGCGGCGTCTACGCCCTCGTTGGCCCAACTGGGGTCGGCAAGACCACCACCACCGCCAAGCTCGCCGCCCGTTGCGTGGTGCGCCACGGCGCCGACCGCCTCGCCCTGTTGACCACGGACGGCTATCGCATTGGTGCCCATGAGCAGTTGCGCATCTATGGCCGCATTCTCGGGGTGCCGGTGTATGTGGTGCGCGATGGCGATGATCTGCGCAATACCCTGGCCGATCTGCGCGACAAGCACATGGTGTTGATCGACACCATGGGCATGAGTCAGCGCGACCGCATGGTGGCGGAACAAGCCGCGATGCTGATGCGCGTCGGCGAAGTCCAGCGCCTGCTGCTGCTGAACGCCACCAGCCGTGGCGACACGCTCGACGACGTCGTGCGCGCCTATGCCGGCGAGGATCTGGCGGGCTGCCTGCTGACCAAGGTGGACGAGGCTGCATCCATCGCTCCGGCTCTGGACGCGGTGATTCGTCATGGCCTGCTTCTGGCCTATGTGGCCAACGGCCAGCGGGTGCCCGAGGACCTGCATCTGCCGAATCGAAACTATCTGCTGCATCGGTGTTTCAAACAGCAGACCGAGGCGTCGCCGCACCGGCTGCGGGAAAACGATGCCGGTCTGATCGCCGGCCGCGCCACAGGCTTCGGCGCCGGACTTAACGCCGCCGTAGGCTGATTCATCATGAATGCGTGGCAGGGAGACCAGGCGGCAGGCTTGCGGCGCTTGTTCGGCGGCCGAGGCCCTCAGGTGGTGGCATTCGCCTCCGGACGTGAAGCCTGCGGGCGCACGACCTTGATCGTGCAAAGCGCGGTGGCACTGGCCGCCAGCGGCCATGCGGTAGTGATCGTCGATGAAAATCCGGGACCGAGCAATGCCGTATCCGCTTTCGGTCTCGCACCCCGTGGCGACCTGGCTCATGCCGTGACCGGCGATCGCTCCCTGCGCCAGGTCATGCTGCCGGCAGCGCCTTTGGTGCATATCGTGCCCGCATCCCAGGCCGCACGCGAATTCGATCACCTTAGCTTGCCGGGGCGTCAGCGCCTCGTCTCCTGCCTCGGCGAAATTTCCCGCGATGCGGCGTTCGTGCTGATTGACTGCGCCACCCGGCGTGGCGGACACCTTTCGCCCCTTGCCCTCGCTGCCCGCCACATGGCCGTGGTGGTGGCCGCCCAGGGCAGTGCCATCACTCATGCCTATGCTTTGATGAAGCGCCTGAGCCAGGAACGTGGACGCGGCGATTTCCATATCGCCATTACCCGCGCCCGGGGCGACGTCGAGGCACGGGCAATCTTCGACAACATGCGTCGCGTCGCCAAGGACCATCTCGACGCGCGCATGGCCTTCCTTGGCGCATCAAAGGTGCCGGTGACTGACCATCTTGCCGATGCCTTGCTCTCCCGTTTGCCGATGCCGGTGGACGATGAGGGTGACGGCTGGAATCCCAGTGCGTCCCTGTTATCGGCCGGATGGGCTCCTTCCAGTCAGGGTGCCATGATGGCGCATGATTCGGTGGTATAGTTTTCCGGTTCCAAAACCACTTCTCCACCCGATGTACAACGCCCAGGGCGCCCTCGATCGAGAACAGCTCGTCAACCACTATGCGCCGCTGGTCAAGCGAATCGCCTATCACTTGATGGCGAAGCTGCCTCCCAGCGTCCAAGCGGACGACTTGATCCAGAACGGCATGATGGGCCTTCTGGATGCCATGAGTCGTTTCGAGGAAGGGCAGGGCGCCCAGTTCGAGACTTACGCCGTGCAGCGCATTCGTGGCGCGATGCTCGACGGTCTGCGCGAGAACGACTGGGCGCCACGGGGCGTCCGGCGCGAGATGCGACGTGTCGAGGCGATGATCCAGAAACTCGAACATCATCACGGCCGTGCGCCCGGCGAGAAGGAACTTGCCGATGCGCTGGAAATGCCCCTCGACGAATATCAGAAGCTGCTTCAGGATGCCCGTGGTCACCAGCTTCTGTATTTTGAGGACCTCAGCGACAACGATGAGGAAGCCTATCTCGACCGCGCCTATGCCAGTCCTGATCTCAATCCCCTCGAAGCCCTTCTGAGCAAGGACTCCAAAGAGGCACTGGTGCGCGCCATCGAAGCCTTGCCGGAGCGCGAAAAGCTGATGATGGGCCTCTACTATGAGGAAGAGCTGAATCTGCGCGAAATCGGCGAAGTGATGGGTGTTACCGAGTCCCGCGTCTGCCAGCTGCACAGCCAGGCAGTGGCGCGTCTGCGGGTGGCCTTGCTCGGCGATGAAAAGCCGATTACCGTAGCCAAACGCCGTGGCCGCAAACCCAAGGTTCGCCAGGAGGAGTGAGCGGATGGACAAGATCAGCCTAGCGGGTTTATTGGTCGGCATCTTCGCCATCATCGGCGGCCAGGTGCTGGAGGGCGGCCATGTGGGCTCCCTGATGCAACCCACGGCGTTCCTGATCGTGATGGGAGGAACCATGGGGGCGGTGCTGCTGCAAAGCCCGGCTTCGGTTTTCTTCGCTGGCTTGAAAATGGCCAAGTGGCTGTTTATTCCGCCTCAGGTTTCCTCGCGCCTGGCGATCCAGCAGGTTGCCAACTGGAGTCACATTGCCCGCAAGGAAGGCCTGCTGGCCCTGGAGGCGCAAATTGTCTCGATCAAGGACCCCTTTGTGCGCAAGGGCCTGCAACTGCTGGTGGATGGCGTTGAACCCGACAAGTTGCGGGAAGTGATGGAAGTGGAAATCGGCGCCTTTGAAGAACAGCTCAAGCAGGCATCAAAGATATGGGAGGCCGCCGGCGGTTATTCACCCACCATCGGTATTCTTGGCGCCGTCATGGGCCTGATCCATGTCATGGAGAATCTCTCCGATCCGTCCAAGCTTGGCGCCGGCATTGCCGTCGCTTTTGTCGCCACCATCTATGGCGTTGGCGCCGCCAACCTGATCTTTCTGCCCATGGCGAAGAAACTTGGCTCCCATGTTTCGCGCCTGGTGCTGATGCGGGAGTTGATGCTCGACGGCCTGGTGGGTATTGCTAACGGGGACAATCCGCGCATCATCGAAAGTCGTTTGCAGGGATACGGGCTTTAAGCCGCCATGGCTAGACGCAAGAAAGTCGAGGAGCACGAGAACCACGAACGTTGGCTGGTCTCCTACGCCGACTTCATTACCCTGTTGTTTGCCTTCTTCGTTGTCATGTACGCCATCTCCCAGGTCAACGAGGGCAAGTACCGGGTGCTATCGGATACTCTGTCCTCGGCATTCCGTAACATTCCGGGTAGCAGTTCCGGCGCCATGGTGGCCGTCAATCCGAACGAGGCATTCCCGGTTCAAATCGCCCCCCGTCGTCCGGTGGTTAATCCAAAGCAGGAAGAAACGCGCCGCCAGAACCGCGACAAGATGCGCAATATTGCGCAGGAACTCCGCAGCGCCCTGGCGCCGCTGGAAAAGGAAGGACAGGTTCGTATCACCGAAACAGCTAACGGCGTCACCATTGAAATCGCCGCCAGCGTTCTCTTTGCCCCGGGCGATGCGCGCCTGGACGTGGGCGCCGTGCGTGCCCTCGTGTCCGTGGCACAGATTCTCGCGCCGACCGAGTTTCCCATTGTTGTCGAGGGCCATACCGACAATGTGCCCATCAATACCCCGCAGTTCCCCTCCAACTGGGAACTCTCCGGTGCTCGGGCGTCGAGCGTGGTGCGGCTGTTCATTGACGCCGGTGTTTCCGCCGGAAAAATGACGGCAACCGGTTACGCTGACCAGCGGCCGGTGGCGGGTAACGATAGTGTCGAGGGACGCCAGCGCAACCGGCGCGTCGCCATCGTTGTCGCGGCGAGCAACGTGGAAGAGATTCCAGTGGAGATTCGGTAAGGGCCGATTCAGGCGCTGCCGAGGGAGCGTCCGCTTCCCGGCGTAAAACGGGTTTGACCATCCGGACCGTAAATAGCCGCATTCTCACTGGCAGCAGTCAGGGCGATCAGGGCTTTCTGGTTATGACTCATACGGTCCTGAATGAGTTTCCCGTTGAGTTCGTTCAGAGTTCTTGCCTCTTGGGCAAGGGTAAGAAACTCAGCCCAGAGGCCAGCAGTCACTCTATCAGGATGCTTTTTCAGCCATTGATTCATTCCCGCCCCATTGGCGGGGAAGCCGTCAGCCGCCAGCGCCAGACTGCGTTGATTAGCGAGTCCGGTCAGGCGGTTTGCAGCGGTATTTTTTTCGGTGGTGAGCGGCAATAACACCTCGGCGTTCGCGGCAACTAGCGCCTGCTGTTCCCGATGCAAAATTTGCACAAACTCACGTAGAACTCCCACCTCCTCTTGTAACCGAGTCACCGGGGAATTCGCCACATTCATTTCAAGCGCCGCTTAAGTCGGGTGCTGCCAATTTCTACAGGGGCTGCCGAGCCGCCCGCGATAACATGTCCTTGACGCTTGCGATGAGTCCGTCCGCCACTCGTTCAGCATTCACCTGGAACCGCCCCTCGGCGATCGCCTGCTTGATTTCCGCCACGCGTTCGCTATTGACCACGGGAGTATTTTCCATTGCCGCTTCAATTTCTTGGAAGCGACTGGAAATCTGAACCTTGGCGCCAGCTGGCGCTGCATTTGACGCAGACGACGATGCGGCCGGTTTAGCCTTGGAGCTAGACCCGGATATGGAACCCACGCTATTTACAGAATTGTCGATCTTCATGATGAAGTCCTTTGCCCGGACGATGGGATTGACAGGATTATCGGCTCCTGAAGGAAAAACTTTAGCCCTGATTACAACCTATATTTTACTTTAACTATCGGTTCTAAAACCTTATTTCAACGATCCCGCCGGTTCGGGCGATACCGCTAACCACTTGGCCGTTATTCGTTAACCTGACCTGAACAACCTGACCGTCCGTCGCATTATTCAAGGCGCGCCCTTCGTTAGTGACCTGGAAGCCCGGCCCCTTGGTGCTGACCCTGACACTTTGTCCTTGTTGGACGGCCCAGGCCTGACTCAGTAAGTCCGCCCGGAGCGGTCGCCCGGCGACCAAGGACTGGGAAACTACCCGGCCCAAAGCCTCTTCGGGATTGGAGAAGGTCCCCGCTGGCATGTCGGTGATGTCTCCACTACGGTGACTGATGTCGTCTGCGGTTATGACCTGCCCCCGGGCAAGATTCCGTGCGGCGACCAAATAATCGGCAACGACACGAACCTGGATCGGAACATACAGACTCCACCCGCCCTCAACCTGGCAACTGACAAGAACATTTGATCGTCCCCACAATCTGGCGCCAGGGGGCAGGGAAACGCCCAGCGCCGGGCAGGGCGACAACTGATTCCCAGGCGCTACGGAGCCAACTGAATACGTTACCGATCCAGGAAGACCCTTGGTTTGTACCCGAAGAAACTGTTCAACCGCCTGTTTTACGGCAACGGGGTCCTGGCCAGCGTTTGCGCTGGACGGCAATATTGCGCCTAGGGCGGACAGGAAAATCGTGAGGAGTATCGGTTTCAACATGGCCTGATTCAATCACGGTGTGAGGTCCGTCGCAAGGAGGAACAAGGGGACGTATTCCTCCCGAATCCGGGGCGGCCATGGCGGCAAGAATTGCCGAATGATCCTGCGTCTACCGGCAACCATCGTTGATGCCCTTGAGCGACATGGCGTTGATGGCCAACAAACCGCCCGCTGTATCTGGTTTCTTGACGCTCCGCAGCTTCTGGCACGAGGTCTGCTTTACGGACCTTGAGAGAAAAACCTGAGCCTGAAAACGCAGCCATGATTGATCGAATTGACCAGGACCTAAACTTCTTCCGCACCGCGCTTAACTTGCGCACGGAAAAGCAGAAGTTGCTGGCATCCAATATCGCCAACGCAGATACGCCGAATTACAAGGCCCGCGATATTGATTTCAAGTCGGCCCTTGAAGGCGCTTTGTCTGGAAAGAGTGAAGAAGGTCAGTTGAATCTGGCTCGAACCCAGGGCGCTCATTTGGCAGGCGACGTTGATGCCGTGTTTGGTGGCCGTGGCCGCTATCGCGCCGAGTATCAGGGGTCCGCAGACGGTAACACAGTGAATTTGGACATTGAGCGCGCGGCATTTGCTGAAAATTCCATGCATTCCGACGCATTGATAACGTTCGTAAAGACCCAGTTTGAACACATGAAACTGGCTCTGCAGCGCGAATAAGGAGAACTGACATGAGCTTCGCTGTGTTTGGTATTGCCGGTTCCGCCCTCACCGCTCAATCCGCGCGCCTGAACGCCGTTGCCAGCAACCTGGCCAATGCCGATAGCGTCGCAGGCCCGGACGGTCAGCCCTATCGCTCCAAGCAGGTTGTTTTCAAGGCTACTCCCGTTGAAGGCGGCGGTCTTGGGGTGCGAGTGACGCAGGTGGTGAACAGCGCTGCGTCTCTGCGCATGCAGTTCGACCCGTCGAATCCGGCGGCCGACGAAAAGGGATACGTGGCCATGCCCAACGTCAATGTGGTGGAAGAGATGGTGAATATGCTTTCTGCCTCCCGCGCCTATCAAATCAACGCTGAAGTGATGAATGCCGCCAAGGCTTCGTTGCAAAAGGCGCTGACCATCGGTCAGTAAAGGAAGTCAATCATGGCAACAGTAACTAGCTCCAATCCGGCCCAGGCGGTTTACGAAGCCCTGAATCAGGGCAGCAGTATCGGTAAGGCGAGCGCCACGAATGCGAATTCAGTGACGGAGCAGCAGAACCGGTTCCTCACCTTGCTGACTACCCAGCTCAAGAATCAGGACCCTCTTAACCCCATGGACAACGCCCAGGTCACCTCCCAGTTGGCCCAGATCAGCACTGTGGACGGTATCGAGCGTCTTAATTCCACATTGACCAAATTGATGTCCGGAAGTGTGGATACCCAAGCCATGCAGGCTTCTCAAATGGTTGGACATGGCGTTATTGTTCCCGGCAATGGCATGGCTCTGATTGAAGGCAAGGCCGGTGGCGGCTTTGAATTGGAGGGGGCAGCCGATTTGGTCAAGGTCACCATCAAGGATTCCAATGGTCTCGTCGTCCAGACGCTCGACATGGGCAGCCAGGATGCGGGTGTCCAGACCTTTACCTGGGACGGCAAGTCCGAGAGCGGTGCCCAGGCTGCCAACGGCGCCTATACGATTTCCATCGAAGCCAGTCAGGGAGGCAAGAAGGTCGCTGCCAAAGCCCTGGAGCTGACTGCCGTTTCGAGCATCAATCACAGTAGCCAGGGCGTTACCTTGAACCTTGGCAACGGCACTCTCGCCACCATGGCTGATGTGCGCCAGATATTCTAAGTAGGAGACGATCATGGGATTCCAGCAAGGTTTGAGTGGTTTGGCGGCTGCCGCCAAGGGCCTCGATGCTGTTGGCAACAACATTGCCAACTCCGGGACCGTGGGCTTCAAAGGCGCTCGCGCCCAATTTGCCGATGTGTTCGCGGCCTCTCTAACCGGGGCCGGAGCCTCCCAGGTGGGTGTCGGTACTATGGTCGGCGCCGTGGCGCAACAGTTCACTCAAGGCAATATCACCACAACCAATAACTCTCTGGACATTGCGATCAATGGCGGCGGCTTCTATCGCATGTCCAACAATGGCGCGATTTCCTATACACGAAATGGTCAGTTCCAATTGGATAAATCTGGCTATATCGTCGATATGGCAGGTAAGAAACTCCAGGGCTATCCGTCCGATTACACCGTGGTTCCTGCTGTACCTAATCCGACCGGCCAGATCATTGCCTCGACGCCGGCGGATCTCTATATTGATCCCTCCGATTTGCAGCCGAATGCAACAGGGGCGGTTCAGATTGGTCTCAACCTTGACTCCCGTATGAATGTTTCCACCTCGGGACACACCACCTTCAACACCGCTGATCCTCTCAGCTATCAGTCATCAACCTCGGTGACTATTAATGATTCACTGGGTAATCCTCATGTGATGTCGATGTATTTCGTCAAGGAGGCGGCTGCAGGAACGTGGAGTGTCTATACCGCTATTGATGGTGTATCAGCAAACTCCCCAACCTCGGGCGCTGCGGTTACTGTGGGCTCTCCGACGGCATTGAATTTCACCACGAGCGGTACGATCAGTTCTCCCTCGGGTCCGATATCCATGACGATCGACTTGAGTGCGGTATCGGCGGCTCTCGGAAAGGCAAATTCTGCGGACCCAACACAGACATTCACTCTCGACCTGGCAGCATGTACCCAGTTTGGCAGTCCTTTCGGCGTCAATCAGTTGGTGCAGGACGGCTATTCATCCGGGCGGCTTTCGGGCTTGTCGGTCAGCCCCGACGGGGTGATTCAAGGTAAGTATTCCAACGGTCAGTCCCGCAACTTGGGACAGGTGGTGCTGGCAAAGTTCAACAACCCCAATGGTTTGCTGAATATGGGCGGCAATCAGTGGCAGGAAACTTCGGCCTCGGGTCAGCCGCTGATCGGTGCCCCAGGCACCGGCTCAAATGGCGTCCTGCAAGCCGGCGCCGTTGAAGAGTCGAACACTGACATGACCGCTGAACTGGTCAATATGATTACCCAGCAGCGGGCCTACCAGGCCAATGCGCAGACCATCAAGACTCAGGATCAGATCATGCAGACCCTGGTGAACTTGCGCTAAACCCTGACGGATACGACATAGACCATGGATAGGCTGATCTACACGGCAATGACCGGAGCGTCCCAGACCCTGGGACGTCAGGCTGCAGCGGCCCATAACCTGGCTAATGTCACGACCAACGGTTACCGGGCCGAGGAGCATCGCGCTCGGGCAGTGCCGGTACAAACCCGAAATTTCAATCCGTCGGCCCTGCAGACGCGGGCCTTTGCCGCCGATACCAGTACGCATACCAACTTCGATGCTGGCCCGCTGATGCAAACCGGCCGGCCCTTCGACGTGGCGGTCGAGGGCAAGGGTTGGATCGCGGTTGCCGGCGCCGATGGCAACGAGGCCTACACCCGCGCCGGCAACTTCGAGATCAACATCAACGGCATCCTGCAAACCCGCACCGGATTGCCGGTGCAGGGCGATGGCGGCAGCATCACCATCCCGCCCGATAGCAAGGTCACCATCGGCCGCGATGGCACCATTTCCGTGGTGCCTGAGAGCGGCGCCCAGAATACGGTGAATGTGATTGGCCGTATCAAGCTGGTGAATCCTCCTGAGGCCGATATGGTGCGCGGCGGCGATGGCCTGTTCCGCACCCGTGATGGCGCTCCGGCGCCGATTGATGAGAAGGTCCAGGTTGCGCCCGGCTATCTCGAAGGCAGCAACGTGAATGCAGTGGAGCAGATGGTGTCAATGATCTCCCTCTCCCGCCAGTTTGAAATGCAGATGAAGATGCTCCAGTCGGCCGATACCAATGATCGCGCCGCCACCCAGATACTTGCACCACGGTAACGAGGAACCATAAATGATTCGCTCCCTCTGGATCGCCAAGACCGGCCTCGATGCCCAGCAAACCAATCTGGACGTGATCTCCAATAATCTGGCCAACGTCAGCACCAATGGCTACAAGCGTCAGCGCGCGGTGTTCGAGGATTTGCTCTACCAGACCCTGCGCCAGCCAGGCGCGGCGTCGTCGCAACAGACCACGATCCCGTCCGGCCTCCAGATCGGCACCGGTGTTCGTCCCATATCCACCGAGCGCAATTTTCTTCAGGGCAGCCTACAAAAGACCGAGAACCCGCTGGACATCGCCATCAATGGTCAGGGCTTCTTCCAGATCCAGATGCCTGATGGAACGCTGGCTTACACCCGGGACGGCGCGTTCCAGAAGGATTCCACCGGTCAGGTCGTGACCTCCAGCGGCTATCCGCTGTCGCCGGCGATTACCATTCCCGCCGATGCCATCAGCCTCACCATCAGTCGTGACGGCATTGTTTCCGTAACCCAGCCGGGCAATGCCACTGCAACCCAGATTGGGACCATTCAGCTGGCGAGTTTCGTCAATGTGGGCGGCTTGCAGAGCGCTGGGGAGAACTTGTTTGTGGAGACTGGCTCCAGCGGTACGCCAACGCCCAATACTCCCGGTACGAATGGCACCGGGGTGCTTAACCAGGCCTATGTGGAAACGTCTAACGTCAATGTGGCGGAGGAACTGGTGACCATGATTCAGACCCAACGCGCCTACGAACTGAATTCCAAGGCAGTTTCGACTTCCGACGCCATGCTCGGTCGTCTGACTCAACTGTGAGATTGATGCCATGAAATCCCTCCTCCTCGCCCTGCTTGCCGGCCTCAGCCTGGTAGGCTGCGTCACCACCACCCCGCCGACGGCGGTCCATCAGCCGATGACAGTACGTCCTGAACCGCGCAATTACGCCGCTCCCACCAATGGGGCGATTTTCAACGTCGCTTCCGCCCGCCCCCTATTCGAGGATCGGCGCGCCCGTTTCATCGGCGACACCATCACCATCAATATCGCCGAAAAGACCCAAGCCTCGAAGAAGTCTGAGAACAAGACCACGCGCACTCAAGCCATTGATGCATCGGTGCCGGCCATGGCCAACCTGCCGTTCAAGGGAGCTCTCGGCACCACGCTTACCGCCAATAGCAGCAACAATTTTGACGGCAAGGGTGAGAACACCTCGTCCAACGACTTCACCGGAACCATCACCGTTACGGTGATCGAGGTTTATCCGAACGGCAATCTGCTGGTTTCGGGCGAGAAGCAGATTGGCCTCAAGGAAGGCGAAGAGTTCGTGCGTTTCTCTGGTGTTGTTAATCCGAACACCATCACCTCTTCCAATACTGTGACTTCCACCCAGGTCGCCGACGCTCGTATCGAGTTCAAGGCCAACGGTTTTGTCGACTCGGCGACGGTCATGGGCTGGCTCGGCCGCTTCTTCCTCACCTTCCTGCCCTTCTGAGGAGGCTGACATGACTCTGGTGCAGAAAACTGTAATCGCCGTGATGTGGGTGTTTGCCGCCCTCATGGTGGCCGATGCCGCCCGCGCCGAACGCATCAAGGATCTGGCCTCCGTGGCGGGGGTGCGCAACAACCAGCTCGTGGGCTACGGCATCGTGGTGGGTCTGGACGGCTCCGGCGACCAGACCACGCAGACTCCCTTTACCGTGCAGAGCATCATCAGCATGCTCTCCAATATGGGCGTCAATCTGCCGCCGGGCAGCAGCCTCCAGCTCAAGAACGTCGCCGCCGTGATGGTGACGTCGACTTTGCCGCCGTTTGCCCGCTCCGGCCAGCAGATTGACGTCACCGTGTCTTCCATCGGCAATGCCAAGTCGCTCAAGGGCGGCACCCTGATTCTCACTCCCCTCAAGGGCGCCGACGGTCAGATTTACGCCATGGCCCAAGGCAATCTGGTGGTGAATGGCGCTGGCGCCTCCGGCGGCGGTTCCAAGGTCACTGTAAATCACCTGTCGGTGGGCCGCATCTCTATGGGTGCTACGGTGGAGCGGGAGGTGGCAACACCTCTTGGTCAGGGGGAATTCGTCTATTTCGATCTCAATGGCACGGACTTTGGCACTGTGCAGCGCATGGTGGCGGCTATTAACAAGGCCATGGGCGAAGGTACGGCAACGGCCTCCGACGGCCGCCAGTTGCGCGTTCGTGCTCCACTGTCGGCCGATGAGCGGGTGGCTTTCCTGGGCCGCGTTGAAAACCTTGAAGTGATACCCGTCCAGGGCATTGCCAAGGTGATCGTCAATTCCCGTAGCGGTTCCGTGGTGATGAACCAGCGCGTGATGCTGGAAACCTGCGCCGTGGCCCATGGCAACCTTTCCGTATCGGTCAGTGCCGAGAATAGCGCGGCGGCCACCAATGCCGATGTCAGCATCAAGCAGGAGGGGGGCGGCTTGCTTGCGGTAAAGGGCGGCACGAATCTGGCGGATGTGGTCAAGGCGCTCAATGCCATTGGCGCCAATCCCCAGGACCTGATCGCCATCCTCCAGGCCATGAAGGCGGCAGGGGCGTTGCGGGCCGAATTGGAAATCATCTAGCCGGTAGGCGGAAATTGCCGTCAGTTTGCCGCTTTGTTTTATCGACTCGAAGGCTGGCACGGATGAGAAGCTTGAAATTGCCATGACCGCAAATGCCGCCACCCCCTCGGTTTTCGACGTTAACAGCCTGAGTGCCCTCAAGGGGGCGGTGCGCAAGGACGACCCCAAGGCCCTCAAGGCAGCCGCTCAGCAGTTTGAATCCCTGTTCCTGAACATGGTCCTCAAGTCGATGCGCGACGCGACGCCGAAGGAAGGTCTGTTTGATTCTGACCAGACGCGGCTTTACGAGTCATTGCTGGACCAACAATTGGCTCATGTCATGTCGGCGAAGGGGAGCACGGGTCTGGCGGCCATGATCGAGAAACAGTTGAGTCGGGGCCTGACGACCGACGCCGAGGAATTCCAGGGTCTGCCCCTGATTCCTCCCGCCAAGGCCTATCCCCTCAAGTCTTCACTCGCACCATCCTTGCCCTTGGGCGGGGCGGCGGCTGATGCCTCCCAGGCCGCCCCCGAGGCGGCGACCCCGGCGGCACGGGAGTTTGTCGCTCGGGTCTGGCCCCAGGCCCTCGATGCGGCGAAAACCACGGGTATTCCACCCCAGTTCATGGTGGCTCAAGCGGCCATGGAAACGGGCTGGGGCAAGTCAGAACCCCGTCGCGCCGACGGCAGCCCGAGCTTCAACCTGTTCGGCATCAAGGCAGGACGCAACTGGACCGGCGCCGTAGCGGAAGCCAGTACCACCGAGTACGTGGACGGGGTTCCGCAACGTCAGGTGGAGCGTTTTCGCGCTTACGGTTCCTATGCCGAGGCGTTCCGCGACTACGCCGACCTGCTGCGCTCCAATCCCCGTTACGCCGGGGTCGTGGGCGCCCAGGACCCCGCCTCTTTTGCCCAGGGCTTGGCGCGGGCCGGATACGCGACCGATCCCCAGTACGCGGATAAGCTGACGCGGATCATCGGCGGTTCTTCCATGAAGGTCGCCTTGGGCGGTTAGCCTTGCTCCTCTGCCGTGGCACGGCAGTTGCTCCATTCGATACAAACGGCTAAGTAGTCGGCAAAAGTTGCCGTTATAGCGAATATCGAACAGGAGTCATCATGGGCAGCGGAATTCTGAATGTCGGCGTTACCGGGCTGAACGCCGCGCAAATGGGGGTGTTGACGACCAGTCACAATATCTCGAACGCTTCCACGCCTGGCTACACGCGTCAATACGCCGTTCAGTCTTCCAATACGCCGCTTTACACGGGGTCTGGTTATATCGGCCAAGGCACCAATGTCCTGACGGTTCAGCGCGCCTACAGCAAGTTCTTGACGGAGCAAGTCTTATCCGCTCAGTCCGGCGCCTCCGAGATGGATAGTTACCTTCAGGAACTCAATCAGATCAGCAATATGCTGGCTGATCCCAGTGCCGGATTGACTCCCGCCCTGTCGTCCTTCTTCAAGGGTGTTCAGGACGTTGCCGCAAGCCCGTCATCGGTACCGGCCCGGCAGTCCATGCTTTCCACCGCCCAAGCTTTGGCTTCCCGTTTCCAGGGATTGGATCAGCGTATATCCGAGGTTCGCGATGGAGTGAATCAGCAGGTAATGACTGAGGCAACCACGATTAACTCGTTGGCGCAACAGCTTGCCGATGTGAATCAGCGCATTATTCTTGCCCAGTCAGCCGGAACCGGCCAGCCACCCAACGACATCCTCGACCAACGCGATACCTTGGTTGCGCAGATGAATCAGGAGGTCAAGACCCAGACCCTGCTCCAGAGCGATGGGACCTACAGCGTGTTCATCGGCAACGGTCAGCCGCTGGTGATTGGCACCTTGGCTTATGGGCTTTCCGCAGTGCAGGCGCCGGATGATCCGGAAAAGTTGTCCCTGGCACTGACGGCACCGGGCGGCGTCAAGGTTAACTTGCAAGACGACATGATTACCGGCGGCAAGTTGGGCGGCCTACTGGCCTTCCGCAGCAAGTCGTTGGACCCGGTGCAGAATGCTCTGGGCCGCGTTGCTTATGGACTGACGCAGCAATTCAATGAAATTCAGCGTCAAGGCCAGGATCTGAATGGGGTTCAGGGAACGGACTTCTTCACTACCTCGGCGCCAGACGTCAAGGGCAATACCTTGAATATTGGCACTGGCATGGTATCGGCAAGCATCATTAATAGTGATTACCGGGTTGCTTATAACGGCGTCACCAGTTCCTATGACGTGACCCGGCTTTCCGATGGCACGGCATTTACCAACCAGACGCTGCCGGCGGTACTGGACGGCATTTCGTTTTCGGTCTCCACCAGCGTTTCCGGTACCCCCAGCCCCAACGACAGCTTCATCGTCCGTCCCGGCAATCCTCCCGGTAGCCGCGTCATTCCTCAGGCGACCAACCTTTGGCAGGGTACCCTGGATTCCAGCGGTTCCAATGTGCAGGCTCTGACCACGTCGGATTACCGGCTTGACTACACCAATCCAAATGAATTCCGCCTGACGCGCCTTTCAGATAATGCAACCTGGATATCGGCTCCTGGGGCGATCAGCGTTCAGGCGGCTCTCGATGATCTTGCAAAGCAGCAACAGACAGGATTTGTCCTTGCGGCGCCGAGCAGCGGTACGTTGAACCAAGGCGACAGCTTTACTATTCGCCCCACCCGTTTTGCGGCGCGGAACATCGTCGTGGCGCTAACCACTCCCCAGGGAATCGCGGCTGGCTTGCCGTTCCGCACCTCGGCGCCATTGACCAACTCGGGCAAAGCAACTATCAGCGCCGGGACTGTGGAGTACGTGGCGAAGCCACCGGCAACGCCAAATTTCCCGCTGACGGCCGATGTGACACTCACCTTCGACAGCATAAACAAGCGGTTCGACATTACCGTGAATGGCGCCCCGCCAGCGTGGGCGGCCCCCAACACATTTGCATCCTACGATCCGACGACCCAGACCAACGCCAATATCAGCATCAATGGCATGAGTTTCACGATTTCCGGAACCCCTGCCAACGGCGACAAATTTGTCTTGTCGGCCAACGCCAACGGCGTTTCCGACAACCGCAACGCCCAACTGCTGGCGGGTCTGCAAACTAGAAACACCTTGGCGGGGAGCGCCGGCAGCACGAGTTCTGGCGCAACTGCCAGCTATGCGGCGACCTACGCGCAGATTGTCAGCGAAGTCGGCAACAAGTCGCGGGAGGTTGAAGTTACGGGCAATGCACAGCAGACCTTGGTGGACCAGGCCGAGTCAGCCCGGCAGTCGCTTTCGGGCGTCAACCTGGATGAGGAAGCGGCGAACTTGATGCGCTACCAGCAGGCCTACCAGGCCTCGGCGAAAATGATTGATATCGCTGGCAAGTTGTTCGACTCGATTCTTGCCCTCGGTTAAGCCACGGTGGTGCGCCCCATTGAAGGAGAACAGTAATGGTTATGCGAGTTAGCACCGGAATGATTTTTGACGCCGGGGTCAATACGATCAACCGGCAGACTTCCAACCTCTTGCATCTACAGCAGGAGGTTTCCCTTGGTCGCCGCATTGTGACGCCCTCGGACGATCCGGTTGGGGCAGCGCGAGCCTTGGTGGTTCAGCAGTCGATTGATATTACGGCCCAGTGGTCCACCAACCACAATAACGTCAAGTCTGCCCTCGGCAACGAGGAGGCCCAACTCACCAGCGTCAATGACCTCATGACGCGCGTTCGTCAACTGACGGTGCAGGCGGGAAATTCGACCCTGACCGCCAGCGATCGTCGCAGCATTACACAAGAGTTGAGAGCGCGCTTCGATGAACTCGTTGGCATCGCCAACGCGGATGATGGCACCGGGCAATACATCTTTTCCGGTTACATGGGCAGCACCAAGCCGTTCGGCGGCTCCGTCGACCAGTTGATAAAGAATCCGTTACAGGACGTTGTGTATCAGGGTGATGATGGCCAGCGCAAGCTACAGGCATCTGCGACCCGGTTCATTGGCGTCAGCGATTCCGGCAACGATGTGTTCATGAATATCCGCAATGGCAATGGATCATTTGTCACGGCCTACAAGTCGGGGAATTTCGGTACCGGGGTGATTGACGCTGGCAGCGTCATCAACCCCGCCGCCTGGGCCAGCGTTCCAGATGCCAACAAGGAGAACCTGGAGGTGAGGTTCTATTCCGATGCTGGCACCGTGGGCAGCGTTGATGTCTCGGTTGGCTTGCCGCTGACGGTCACGCCGGGCGCCAACGACCAGTTCATGATTTCGGTGGAAGGCAAGTCGCCGGCCCTGGTGACGCTGGCCGCCGGTTCATACACCACGACCTCGGGCCTGGCGGCGGCGGCCCAGACTGCGGTCAATACGGCGCTGGGCGCCAGTCCTCCCTCAGCCGGCGCTGCCACCGTTGCGGTCGATGGCAGCGGGCATCTGCTGGTGTCTCCCAACGGCGGCGCGTCAACCATTTCACTGACCGCTGCGGGGGCCAATAGCGGCTTTACCACCCTCTTCGGTACTCCTACCCAAAGCGTCGGCAACACCTACTACGACCTGGTGATGGTGGATGCGACGACGCCGGCCAATACCGTGTCGCTGCTGACCGGGGCGGCGCCTGCGATCCCCACCTTCCCTGGCGTTCCCGCCGGTCTGCGGCCCTACCATGCCGGACAGCCGATCAGCTTCAGTGGCTTGTCCACGGCGCCGCCAATGCCGACCGACTTTGGCGTCAGTGTCACTGTGAATGGCGCGCCGGCGAACGGCGATGTGTTCTCGGTGACGCCGAGTACCCAGCAAAGCGTGTTCCGGACCCTGGCGAATCTGATCGGCACACTGGAAAACGCCAACTCGAATTCGCCGGCGTCGCTCGCCCAATTGTCCAATGAAGTAGGGTTTGCGCTAACCAATCTCGACCAGGCTAATGAAAACTTCCTGCGCGTCCGGGCTAACATTGGCTCACGCCTCAGCGAGATTGATTCGCTCGGCAGTGTCAACGAGGATCTGACGGTGCAGTACAAGCAGTCGCTATCCGATATCCAGGATCTGGACTACGCCAAGACCTATTCCGATCTGACCCGCAAGCAGATGGACCTGGAGGCGGCGCAGAAGTCTTACGTTTCCGTCTCGAAATTGTCTCTCTTCAACTACATATAATGCGCATCAAGCTTGCTTCGTTAGGTCTTCTTGTCGCGCTTCTTGCCGGTTGCTCGCTGACCGTCCCTCGCCGACTGGACCAGACATTTCCTGGTGCAGGTCCGCTGATTCCGGATGCCAACTTTCAACTATCACCGACCATGGCTGTTTCCCTGGAAAAGTTGATTACCTGGGGCGGTACGGCGGCGGTGGCCTACTTGATTCTGGACCCCTTGGCGCCCAACTGGAGTATCGAGGAGGCTCGTTTCCCTGGCAACCATGTGCATCTGTCCCTGCATATGAAGCGCTTCTATGCCGGTGGCGCGGGTGAGGCAAGAGTCATCTTCCATCGTCGCGCCAAGGAACTCATGCGCGAGGGAGGGTTTGATGCCTATCAAGTCGTCGAATACAACGAAGGCATGGAGTCTTCGGTTCTTGGGTCGCAGCGGGTCAGTGAAGGCGTCATTCTTCTGACCAAGAACGTTGGTTAGTCAGCCGGCAAGCGCTTTCAGAACGTATTGCAGATTAGAAAACGACTGATCGAAAAGGCGAATCGTCGCCGCGACGAAGTTTGGCAGCGTTAGATGCAACATAACGAAGCCGATTCCGATAGTTATTACGAAACCTATCGAAAATAGATTCATCTGAGGGGCGACCTTGGTAAGGACTCCCAGAGAAATGTTGGCGATCAGCAGGGCGGCGACAATCGGTAGCGCCAACATCAGGCCGACAGAGAAGAGGGCTGCAGACCAACTCAGCAAGGCTTTGATCCCTTCGAGATGGAAGGGTGTCGCGGACACGGGGAGAATGCTGAAGCTTTCTGCAAGGGCTGCCAGAACCATCAAGTGACCATTGACTGCCAGGAAGGCGAGGGTCGCCACGAGTCCGAGAAACTCGGCAATCACCGGGGTCTGTCCAGCCGTTTGTGGATCATAGGCCGTGGCAAATCCCAGACTCATCTGCATGCCAATCAGTTCGCCGGCAAGATCGATTGCCGAGAAGACGATGCGCAAAGTGAGTCCCATCAGAACGCCAATCACTATTTGTTGCCCGAGAATGACGAGACTTATCCACGAACCGGAGGGTACCGCTGGCATTGGAGGCAGGGCAGGTATTAAGGCGAGGCTGATTGCCAGTCCGGTAATCAGCCGCAGGCGGGTAGGGATTGATGCGCTATTGAAGATCGGTGCGGTGGCCAACAAAGCCAGAATTCTCGCCATCGGAAACATGAAGGCGGCTAGCCAGGCGTCGAGTTGTATCGACGAGATTGCGATCATCCAATAAAGCCGGGAATGCCTTCGTACAGCCGACGAATGTAGTCGGTTAATAACGTAATCATCCAGGGGCCGGCGGCGAGCAGGGTGACGAATATCACAACCAACTTGGGCACGAATGTCAGCGTTGCTTCGTTGATGGATGTGGTTGCCTGAAAGATACTGACAAGAAGGCCTGTCACCAGTGCCGCAAGAAAAAGAGGCGCGGAAACGATCAAGGTGATCTCAATCGCCTGGCGACCGATTTCTATGACAGTGGTTGGGGTCATCGAGTGGACCTAAGTTGCAAAACTGGCGACAAGTGACCCAATTAGGAGCGGCCAGCCGTCCACCAGTACGAACAGCATGATCTTGAAGGGCAGTGCCACCATCACGGGGGACATCATCATCATGCCCATGGACATCAGCACCGATGCCACCACCATGTCGATGATGAGAAATGGTATGAAGACGATGAAGCCGATCT
>Ga0316605_10000378_pt1 | contig 33725 bp, 50 predicted proteins | sample OWC_soil_day20_n_FD_207666 | JGI IMG/M metagenome (GOLD analysis project Ga0316605, IMG submission 207666) | Wetland soil microbial communities from Old Woman Creek delta, Ohio, United States - OWC_soil_day20_noCT | ecosystem: Environmental > Terrestrial > Soil > Wetlands | place: USA: Ohio...
TTGAGTTCATTCGACCAGACACACATAGATTTGGAACTGCAAATGACGAAGTAAGAAATGGACACCCACTTTATGGAAAAGGACTTGAATATTATTCAGCACATATTGTAGAAAATTCAACTTGGTGAGGGGCAAAAAACAAAAAGCAAACAAAAAAACACGCGCGGTTACATATAACATGCAGAAAAACAAAGCAATGTATGTTTATGAACTATAATCGACGACAAAAGTTATGAGTGATAATGGCGAATAAATGAGAACTTATAAGCGTAAAACGCGAAGATAACGTGAAGTGGCTGTAATCAATAGGATGCAATGACTGCGAAGATTTATAAAAACAATACGAAGGCTTGCTTATGCAGGCCTTTTTTGTTGAAAGTTGTGACCGGTTTGGTTGAAAACGTGACCGTGCCGGTCACAAAATTGTGACCGATATTTGTGACCGCGGTCACTATATTAAAAAAACATAAAAGGCGAAACTTTAACGCTTCGCCTTTTAACGGATAGTAAAATCCTCTTTGAATACACCAATACAAAGATATATAATTATTCCAATTAACATGATATAAAGTATGATTTATTTCATGAGTTTAATCTTATTGTATTGAATCTTATACTTGCTTTGATTTGTGCGAGTGCTCTTATTTTATTCAATGGGATGTCTTTTGGTGAATGATGTTGGTTTTGACTAACAAGTTTTATACATCCTGGTACATCTGATGATTGAATGTATTTAATTACAATGTATTCTTCGCCTTCGAGATCGTAAGATAAAAGGTACATCTCTCCCGGAAAAATATTATTGATAATATCATGTATTTGTCTATAAACAACTATATCGCCGGATTTAATTAATGGATACATGCTATCTCCAACGGCATATAACCCACCGTCAACTTTACCAAGATTAGGTAACGAAATATAATCAACTGGTATAAATGATGATGGAGATTGGAACAATGAAACTAAACCGGCAGCCGCTTTTAGGTTGTAAATTGGTATAATCTGTTTTTCAATGGTTTTGTATTTAGCTGTTTTTTCATTTAAAACCATTATATCATTTTTTTCTACATTCGGAATAGTGTTTTTGTTAAACATCTTTCCTTTTCCGGATATAAACCATTCGTAACTTATTTCGAGGCGTTCGCATACTTTCTTAATGAAGTCGAATTTTGGCATTTTCCCATTTCTGTAATTTCGGATATTGGCCTCACTTGTATCTATGAGTTCAGCAAATTTAGTGTTTTTACCATCGGCAAAATAATCCACTAAATCACTTATTCTATTTGATATATCCGTAATTTCTTCCATAATCGTAAAATATTTCGATTTAAATCGAAATAATATTCGTTTTTGTTTGTTTTATTCGTAACTTATTTCGATATTTGCACCGAATAACAATACAAAAGTACATAAAATTATGAACCTGCAAGAAATTCAATCAAAAAAACAACATGGAGATACCAGCCGAATTATGCAAATAGCCAACAAAATAGCAGAAGAAACTGGTGGAAAAGCTTACAGTGAGACAACAGTAAGGCAGATGTTGAATGGAAACAGAAAGATAAAGCCTATTGTAGAACAAGCTGCGACAAAATATTACGAATTAGTACAAACAAATAAATCTGTAAACGTATGACAAAACACTTTTTTAAAACATGTTATATAGTATTTATGTGTATAACATCTGTATTTAGTATAGGTAGCTTTATTTCAGGAATCGTAATGGATAGATATTCATTGTATGCATTTGGATTTGGTATGGCAATCATTACACTCTCTATTTATCGCGATTATCTTCGAGAAACTCCACGTAAAAGCTTGACAATTTCATTGCGTTCATTTGATCGTGTCAAGGAAAAAATTGAAAGTCTTAATATATATGTTGTCTATAATTTTAATGGTGATTGGGTTGAAGTATTGTATGCTGAAGTTGATCATAGAATACTTATGAATTTACTATTTAGAAACCAAGTAAAAGTACATATATGAATGAAGAAAAACAAAGCATTTTTATGCAGATGCATAATGGCATAAGAACCAATGAGGGTTCTTTTTATACAGGTTTAAAACAATTGTTTTACGATGCTGATAACTCCAACAAAAATAAACTTGTAAAAGCATTTCCGGAGTTCTTTGGCGAATCAGTTCCTGAATTCAATATTTATCCAAATAAAAACTAACAATATGGAAACAACAACAGTAAAAACGGTTGACCAAATGACAACCAAAGAATTAGAAGTCTATTTAGCTGAACGTAAAAAGGAGCAAATAGCCGAAATGAACCGTAAACGTGCGGAATATGAAAAATATGTAGAGTCGAATACTTCGCGATTGGTTCGCAAAGCTATTAAGTTGAATACAATCCTAACTACATTCTTCTCTAACTCTACAACTATTCTTGAAGAAATGCGCGAAAAGTTGAACGAGTATGGTGCAATCCGCTCTAATTCGAAGGGTGGATTTACCCTTAAAACTGACGATGGAAAATATAAAGTTGTGTATAGATATTCGACAACATGTGATTGGGATGAACGTGCTGTAAAGGCTGAAGAGTTATTGAAAGATTTTCTTTTTGATGTGCTCAAAAAACGTGATAAAGAAATGTTTGAGGTTATTCTCGGACTTATTGAAAAGAACAAAGAAGGCAAACTGGAGCTGTCGCGAATTCAGACTCTTTACGCTAAAGAATCATTGTTTACTGACCCTCGTTGGGTGGAGGCAATCAGGCTATTTAAAGAAAGTTTCCAGCCTGTTGATAGTAAAATGCGCTTAGAGTTTTATAAACGCTCTGAAGTGTCCAATAAATGGGAACCTATAGTTTTAAATATATCAAGCTTATAATTTATGGAATCAAGAAAGGCAATAGTATCATTTAACGCTGTAGTAGAAACAGAGGTTAAGCAATGTAAAGAAGTGGAACTGCTCGAAGATGAGTTTTATGAATTACTCATACTTGGAGCTTTTGACAGAAAGAACAAAGTTATTGAATTGGATGAAGTCAATGAGATTAACAGTCAGCAATTAAACGAAATGCTTCTTGGATTTATACCTGATGAACTGAAAAATAATTGCGTAAGTATGATTTTTACCGAAATAAAAGTAACTCTTTTAGACTAACCCTATTTGGAATTAATCGGGGATCGTTTCCCCGGTAGGGTTCAAAAAAAATAAAATTGATGATTATGCAAACACTTTATGTTGACCATTCAGGTAGGTTGATGATAAACCAAAAGGCATTGCTTATGAAGCAAATCTTTACGAGCGACTCGTATAGGTCTCAGAAGCGCAAAGGTCGGTTGGCGGATGTGAAGATTGATGGAACTAAATGGGTATTTGTTGACAGCCTCACGCGCGTTAGTCGCGATAAGGTATTAGAGAAATTTGCTGACATTACACGCGAGTATAAGCATTTGTTGAACGATATGACTTTACTGGGCGAAGATTGCGCACCATTGGCTGTTGAGTTTACAGCAGAATCACTTCAAATAAATGAGCCTTTTATACGGTCAACTATTGAGATGTATATGAATACCCACTACACAGTTTACACAGCTGCTTATTTGGATTTAGGATTACACTCAAACTCAGTAAAAGGCTATGCAAAACAATGTGCACTGGTACAATGGATAGCCGATTTTGCGAAGAATATAAAAAGTAGCGAAGCTGATGCGAAGCGTTGTGAAGTACTTCTTAGAAGCTTCAGGATGAACCTGCTTACATCGCTCAATAATATCAAACTGGAAATTAAGGTACCTCAATCGGAGGTTCGGTTCAACAAATGGTTTGATGATGTGATTTTAGCTATGGAAAATGGCAAAAAGCCACAAGATATAATACAAGTTAAGCGATTAAACAATAGCAATGCAGGAAAAATAACACCTGAACAATTTAATATTGTAGCCTACTGGCACATTAACGGCACAAATCAGAGCGTTCCAACGCTTCACCGTAAATGGGTTGAATGGGGCAAACAAAACGGATGGTGGATGGATGAATCTGGTAATTTTAATCCTCCAACCGAAGCCCGGCTTTACCAGTTGCTTGCACCTCTTAAAAATCCAAATTCTTTGGAGAAAACTGATGCGGTTACATTTAGATTGAACAATATACCATCTGTAAGCCGTGATTTACCTGAAAAGAAAAACCATGTTTGGGTAATTGACGGTACTGCTCAGAACGAAAACGTAGAGTCAAAAGGAACCGTTAGACAGCATATTTACGCAATTAAGATCGCTGACGTTGCTACGCTTCGTATGGTTGGTGTATCAACACTTATAGGTGTAAAAGAGCCATTCTACGCAGTAAAAGAAGCCATACTTATGGGAATTCGTGAAACCGGTTACAAGCCGGCTATCATTCATTGCGACCGCGGGCCGGCATGGAAAGAACTGGAACGTTGGTGCGAAGCGAATGAAGTGAAACTTTATCCATCCATTACCGGTAATGCCAGGGCGAAAACAATTGAATCGATGTTCAACATGTTCGACAATGATATTACCCGCTTCCTAAAGGGTTACAGCGGTCAGAACCGTACAGCATTAAGTCCTAATTCAAGAGCATCTGAAAAGCGTGAAAACATTGGTAAACAACATGCCCGTAGTGCTGCAATAGCTATGGAGTGGGCGAAAGGCGAAGGGATGAAGGCGTGGAATGAACGTGTGATTGAAACGCTTGAGAAAAAACCTTGTAATAAAACTCCATTTGAATTATGGGAAGAAAAAGAAAGCTATATGCCAAAGCTTTCTTATAGCCAGTTGTGTGTGTTGTGTGGAACTATTCATGAAAAGAAATTGACCATTAACGGCATTGACATTGAGCATAAAACAAAGGCTTACACTTATTTCCCAAGTATAGATACTCCGGAACAACGTGAGATGGCAGAAAAGATATTTACTTACATACCGCTTGACTCGGTAACGGCTAACAAAATGAAGATATACATATTGAACGGCGGTGAGCCGGCTCCTGTATATGCGCACGATGGTACTTATCTTGGTGTTTGGGGACTTAAAACCAACACAGCATATATAGCTGAAACGGCTGATCAGAAAGCAACGCTAAACAACTTTATGGCGCTTCAGTACAGGGTTGAGCAAAAGGCTAAAGAGATTAATGCAGGTATAAAAAATAGCATTGAACGACACCCGGACTTTGAGCGTATTAATGCGCTTGGTAATGAGATGCTAACCGGTAAACGTCGCCCAATGAGCGAAGCCATGGAAAATGAGCGCAAAGTGGTAGGACGGTATGATAAATCGGCATTACTTGAAGATGAACAAACCGCTAAAGCAGAAAGATACGAAGGATTTACTGATGCCGCGAAGAAATTCTGCGAAGCGAAACAATACCGGGAATATGTTGATCCGGACACAGGCGAAATACATAAAATTGAGATAAAAAATAACTAACTAACAAATTACACCTATGACACAAATTAAAATTAGCGCAAAACAGGCATCGTTGCGCGATAAGCTGAAAAGCTTAATGGAAAAAAAGAGCCTGAAACCTGCCGAGATTTCACGAATAACGGGACGTTCGGAAGGAACTATTTCAGAATTACTCCGGGATAAAAAGACATTTAGCGATAAGTTGCTGAATGTGATTTACGATAGTTTACGCGACTATATGGGAGAAGATGATTTAGTTTCAACACGTCAGTTCAATAAAATGTGGAACATAGCAGCTTCGGGTAAAAAAATGAGCGACATGCGCCTTGTAGTTGGTAATACAGGTGTTGGAAAGTCTATCGTGTTCCGAAAATTTGCTGAAGAAAACGAAAGCTGCTACTATGTGAAGGTCGACCGAAAAGAAATGACATGGAATAGATTCCTGTACGAAGTGGCTACCGAAATGGGTGCAAAACTTGATCGAAAACGCCTTCGTTTTTCTACGTCTTATCTTATGGATAAAATAATTGCCATGGTTGAAGAAAAAGCCGACACTAATCCGATACTTATAGTTGACGAAAGTGAAGTGGCGCGTAATTCATTCTTTAAAGATATGAAGAATTTGCGAACTGCTACCGAAGGCTTATTAAGCATAGTGATAGTTGGTATTACCGAAGTAATGACCCGGATTGGTAAAATAGCCGGATTGGAATGTAGAGCCTACGAAACCACAGGAGGATTTAACTACAAATGGTATCCTACCCGCGAAAACAGCAACATATATACCACATTTGCGCGCCGTATTTCGGTGTTTCGTATCGACAATATAAGTACCGATGATATAGCTGCTTTTTGCGATGAAAAAGGCATTAAAAACCGCAAAGTAATTGATTTGGCATCTGCACGTTGGTGGAACTACGAAGAAGCCGACAAAGCCATTAAAAGAGCCGAACGCATGGGCGTTGATTTGAGCCAGATTACTCCTGAAGAATTTGAACTACTATAAAACTATATGTTATGACAAACTACGACAGAATGAAGCTTATAAAGGCCGGATACACTTTGATGCGAGTTCATAAAGATGAACTAAAGATAACATTTATGACAGGTAGTCACTCCTGGGCTACTTATAATAAATATCCTACAAATGCAGCCATGCAAAGAGAGGTAAAACGAATAAATGACGAAGAATCTAAAATGATATTTGAATGAATGCAATCAATGTAACCCCGGAAAAATCCAACGAATTACTTGAAGCTGCAATGACTCGTATGCGTTGGAAATTGTGGTTCTCGTTTGCTGAAAGCAAATACCATCACTTCAGAAAGAATGATAATCCAAAGCGACCACATTATGATAATATCAATGCTTATTGTCGCGAACACTGGAATAAAACCATTGGAGAAATGAGCAAAGAAGAACTTCAGGAAAAAATAGCGATAGTGAAGAAATGGAAAGAAGATAAAAGAGAGTAATAACAATCAAACCACAACCCGTATGCCGATAATCAAAGACAAACGAGTTATCGAAGGCAAAAAGAACCGTGACAATGATATACGAAAGTACTTTAATAAACGCTGGAACGATGGATTGAGATACGAAGTAATCGAAGATGAAGTAATAGCGAAATGGGGCGTTTCGAGCTCGGCGATAACCAAACTGATGAAGCAAACGGATAAGTGAAAAACGAATTAAATACACCACCAATGGCAAAAAAGAAAATTTTTAGTGTTAAATCGTTGAAAGATAAAAAATTTCATACGCTTGAATTGAATGAGTTTTACACAAAACTCATGGGAAAACCTGAGCGCAAATTTACCATGATGTGCTATGGCGAAAGCGGTTCAGGTAAATCGGTTTTCCTGATACAATTTGCGAACTATTTTGCAAAGAACTTCGGAAAATCATTTTATAATTCGCACGAAGAAGGAGCGAATAAAACTATTTAGGACAGGTTAAACAACTTCAATATTGATGCTTTGAAGTTGTATGTAGCCGATGCAATGACATTTGACGAAATGTGTACGGTTATCGAAAAGAACTACTACAGACTTGTAGTTATCGACTCGGTTAAATACATGGGTTTTACATTCAATCAACTTCGCGAGCTTCGCAAACGCTTCTCAAACCGATTATTGTGCATTTGCATTGTTGACTTTGGTAGTTCTAAAGGAAGCCCGGACAGTGGCAAAGATTTACTACATGCTTCGGATGTGAAAATGTACTTTAAAAATGGACGTATCTATAGTATTAGTCGCTATTTGGATGCTCCGGTAGAACATCAGTTGTTTTTACCTCAGAAATCAGCTAATCAACATCCAACACTATTCTAAAATGAAAAGGTTCAATACTCAAACGCGCTTTGTGCCTATTAAAATAGTTGAGGATGAAATACATCATTTTAAGCTTAAAAATGGCAAAACAAAGGATTTTAAAACCCGTAAAGCAGTTGAAAAATACTGCAAAGAAAACGATTGTATTTACTGCGAAGAAAAATATATTTTTTATAAATAACCAAGCTATGCAGGTTTGACCACCTGCATAGATGCAAATCAGCAACCATAGCGATGGACTGACGAATTAATAACCCTATAAAAAATTATTATTATGCACACATGGTTTGAGTGTAAAATTAAGTATCAGAAAACAGCTGAAGAAGGTAAAATTGTGACTGTAGCCGAATCTTATTTGGTGGATGCACTATCATTTACCGAGGCTGAATCGCGTATTATTAAAGAGATGAAGCCTTTTATTAGTGGTGAGTTTCAAGTGTCAAACGTGCGTAGGTAGCGAATAGCGGAACTGTTTTTCAACGAAGATGGAGATAAATGGTATCGGGCTAAAGTTGCTTTTGTTACGCTGGATGAAGATAAAGGAATTGAAAAAATGACACCTGCTACTATGTATGTACAGTCTTGCAGTCTTAAAGAAGCATTGGAAGGCGTTGAAAAAGGGATGAAGGGTTCTATGGCCGACTACAAATTTGTGTCGATAACTGAAACTCCTGTGATGGACGTGTATAAGTACGAAGAATAATCTACAGTCACGCAGCATTGACCCGCTACGTGACGACCAACCGGAATAAACTGAAGCGTCAGTCCGGATTAACTAATTATTAATTTTTAAAATAAAAAACTTATGAAACAAAACATTGAGATTAGTGGTGAATTAGCTTTACAGCTTTATCCAAACTCACCACAAGAGTTTAAAACAGCTCTTGAAAAAAAGTTTGGAGTGGAATTTTTCCTTCCAATTGAAGAGCGCATCAATACCTTAGAAGATGCTCTAAAAGTAACCGATCGTCCTTCAGTACCTGAATTTGATTGTGTGCCTGAAGATTTACGCGAATTTTTCAAAGCTACATACAAATGTGTAGTTATTGCTGAGGCTCTTAATGGAGGTAAAAGATTTGACATATACAATGCGGATGAATATCGTCATTATCCTTATTTTATAAATAACGGTTCTGCTTCGGCGTTCGGTTTGCGCGCTGCGACTTACGATCTTACGTTTTCGTATGCGGGTTCCGGTTCTCGCCTGGCTTTTGTTGACAGTAAAAAAGCTAAGATTGCCGGTGAAAAATTTAATAATGAATTCAGAGATATGTTATCATTATAATCAAATTAAAAATTTACATCATGAAAAAAAATCCAAATTTAGAAAAAATCAAAACTGTAGAAGATGCATTTGAGGCTACAGGCAGACCAAAAGTAGACTTCACGAATGTGCCTGAAGATTTGAGAGAGTATTTTGAAAGTCAATATAATGCAGTTGTAGTTACTGAAGCTTTAAACGGTGGTAAAAAGCCTGATTGGGACAATCGTAATGAATTGAAATGGCGACCATGGTTTATAATGTCTGCTTCGGCGTTCGGTTTGCGCGGTTCGGGTTGCGATGTTACGGTTTCGACTGCGGGTTCCGGTTCTCGCCTGCAAAATATTGACGAAGAAACGGCAGAATATTCAGCCAGGCAATTTGTTGATGTTTGGAGGGGCGTTCAATTAGGGTAATAAAATTAGGTTGTTTGCCTTCGCTGGTTCTGCTTCAGCGTTCGGTTTGAACGATACGAATTACGATAATACGAATTCGAATGCAGGTTCCAGTTCTCAACTGGTAAATGAAAAGGCAAAAACCTTGCTTCTTAGCAAAAAACAACTAATCTTTCAACCGGTGTTAGTATCAAACGAGAAAGCTCCATTTTTGAAAGCCAGGCTTATGAAAAGAATAAACAATTTATTTGACAAAGTAGTCACAAAAGATAATTTGATGCTTGCATACCAAAAAGCCCGGAAAGGAAAGTCCGGGCAATATGGTGTCAAAATTTTTGAAAGAAATGTTGAAAGCAACATTGAACAGCTTTACAATGAGTTAACAGCCGGAACATATAAAACTTCGGAATACAGCGTGTTTAAAATATATGACCCAAAAGAACGCGAAATATTCAGATTGCCATTCAGAGACCGAGTTGTACATCATGCCATTATGAATATACTTGAACCAATATGGATATCGGTGTTTGTACACCACACATATTCATGCATAAAAGGGCGTGGAATACACGCTGTTTTGAAAGATGTAAAGCGCGACTTAAAAGATGCTGAATGTACAAAATACTGTCTTAAACTCGATATAAAGAAGTTTTATCCAACTATTGATCATGAGGTTTTGAAAGTTATTGTCCGTCGAAAATTGAAAGACAATAAACTGCTTTATCTGATTGATGAAATAATTGATAGTGCTCCTGGCGTACCAATTGGCAATTATCTATCTCAGTTCTTTGCAAATCTGTATTTGTCTTACTTTGACCACTGGTTGAAGGAAGAAAAGCGAGTAAAATACTATTACAGATATGCAGATGATATCGTTATTTTAAGCGAAAATAAACCTTATCTACATAAATTATTTAAAGATATAGATACTTATCTGACAACAAACCTGAAAGTAAATATAAAGAGTAATTATCAGGTATTTCCTGTCGAATCTCGAGGTATTGACTTCGTTGGGTACAAGTTTTACCACACGCATGTTTTGATGCGAAAAACAATAAAAAAACGGTTTTGTCGTAGAGCTGCGAAGCTAAATAAAATAAAGCAGTTAACAGACAAAGAATATAAAATTAAAATAGCTCCTTGGCTCGGATGGGCTAAGCGTTGCGATTCAAAAAACTTATTAAAAAAGATACTTAGAAATGAAACGATTCTCAGAATTCAACATAACAACAGGGACTGATAAAAACATTTTTGTAGTGCCTGTTATTTCGATAGAAGAGTTGATTAATTGTGAGGTTGAAATACTTGATTTTGAAAAAGGAGTTAAGACTCGACATGGTGAAAACAGATATGTAGTAAAAGTAAAACACGAAGGTGTTGAACGTAAATTTTTTACTAATGCAGCTCCAATTAAGGAGGCGTTAGATCAGGTTTCAAAATCAGACTTTCCTTTTATTACGGTAGTTAAACAACAACGTTTTGGTAGTGGTAGTGGAAAAACATTTTATTTTACATGAACCCACAATCACGCTCCACTTGGGGACGCCGCCAGGAGCGCACTATTGCAGAACTCGAAAAGCTTTGCGGAGATGCTTTTAGAGCTTTGGAAATACCAAGTTATTGGAAATTTGAAGAATATGATCGTTGCCGGCTTACATCTGATAAAACAAGCGAAATACAGAGTATAGGCGCATGGTTTTTAGATACGAGAACTAAAGGAATAGATACAAAACGATATAGAATTTGGTATCATACTTATTCGGAGCGTTTGGGACTAACTGAAAAAGTATTTATAGATTTTTCAAAGCAGGCATCAAACCTGATTGCTCAAAATAAAACTCCGGAACAAATCAATAATATTATAAAATATCTTTAATATGATTACAAACAGGTATATGCACCCTATTATTGAGGTGTGCAAAAAATGCGAAGGTACAGGCCGGTTGATAGAATTCCCGGTATGGGATGTTTTGAGGCAAACCGAAGCTGAAATAAAACTATGCGAACTTTGCGAAGGCAGCGGACGAGTCGTTGTAAGCAAGAAGATTGAAGTGACGGTTGTGGCTTTTAAAACTGACATATAACAGGGAAATTAACGCCCGTTTTAATGGCGTTTTATTTCTATGTTGTATGGCGATTTTGGGTTTTTAATTATATTTGCAAAGAAATGGTAACAATTGAAGGTAAAGAGTACGATAAACAACGTATTGAAACAATAAAATCGATGTTGTATATATATAAATATGAAGTTAGACTTTGTATGCAGTATGTCAATAAACAGATAACTCAAAAAGATATTGACTATATAGGTGTCAGAAATTTTGCAGATGCCTACGAAATGATAAGTACTCATGATGTTTTAATCAATGCTTACGAGTTGATAATTGAAGAATATAATAAAATTTAATCTATTGATTATGGAAGATTGTAAATGGAAAAGCGTGGATGTGTATATCTTAGGTAAAAAAGTTGACACAAAAGCGATTAAATATAATACTCAAAATAGACCTACAAAAGATAAGTTTGAGTATTATATGCATAGGAATGGTAAATATTATTTCAGAAACAAATATAGGAAGTTGGTAATTGATAAAGAGCTTAATCTAAAAGTTAGTTATGGTACTGAGTTTGATATAAGTTTTGAAGTTAGTAATGAGTTGAGTTATACCCTTCTTGTTGATGATTTGGATGATGAGGTGTCAAAAACTATTATGAAAATGCCAAATATAGAATAAACATCAAAATAGAGTATTCAATAAATAGGGGCTTAGATTTAGGTGTAAGGCGTTTTCGGTTGATGAATGGCGTACAGGCTCCACCAAAATTGCTGATATGCGTTTACTCGAAACCGATTGATGTTTAAAAAAAATACCTGAGCAGATCTGCTCAGGTATTTTTGTCTAAATCCGTTAGCTTCCGTTCAAATTCTTCGAGTACCTGGTTGTCAACTTTGGTGCTGTCGCCAATGAACTGGCGTTTAGGTATTGTTACGTTCCGGTTACGTCCGGCGGTTGTAGTTCCTTCGTTGTGGGCTTTAGAATACTTCTTGTCGGATACAATGGTAGTTTCACCATCGGCAGTTTTTTGATATTCAATACTCATACCCAAATCGCCGGTGTCGCCTGTTAGAATTGGACGTGAAGCTTTAGCCCCGGTTATTTTTGGATTTAAGCGACGTTTTACTTCTTCCCATGACTCGTTAGCCGTGTCGGTAAAGCCTTCGTTCTGAAAGTTCTCAGTGAACACGTCACGCGCTATTTTACCCATTATTACAGGTGCATCATCGTCGATAAATCGTTTCGCCTCATCGCTCATGTTTAATAGGTGTTCAGCAAAATATTTTCCATCCATAGAACAATTTATAAAAATATATATTACTTTTGTGGTGTCTACGATGCGCTCGTGGACGCCTTATGGCAAATATAGCTTCGGTTGTGTTTGCCATTCGTATTTTTTACGGAACAAAGTCGAACATTTCTTCTTTGAAAAAGAAAATAATTCGCTGTAAGTTTGAATAACTATTGAATTGTGATATTGCAATTTGATTGAAATCAAGCAGTTTTTCAGACCTGAGTATTACTACATCGGCTTTTTTTGCAGCATCGCCAATATGATCAATTATATTTCTTCTTGTTTTTCGACCTTTATTTTCGGCATGTTTCAGCTCAATGAATATCCCGTCGGCATAACAATCGGGTGATTTTCTCCCTTTCCAGTACTTTCCAAAATAGCGTTTTCTTAGTTCTACTTCATCTTCAGAGTTTATTGTCGGTAGAAATTTGACGTTTTCATAACCGGCTTTTTTAATATATTGCAAATATGGTTTGTTTTCCGTGTCAAACTCAGATTGAGCATTATAATGAAGCTGATATTTTATTCCTTTTTCAACCCTGTTTAAATATACTACATCGTCCGAATTGTACAACACACCCACATCCGGTATGTGTTTATTGACCCGGCTAAAATAAGGATGTTTGTTTGAAAATATTTCGTTGGTATAATACGGATTACCTTCGAGACCGGCAGCTGCCGGTACATCTTTTAAATCGGTATTATCAGTAACCGGCTTATCAGTATTTTTGACGTTACACTTACAGTTCCAAAGGCAACCGGGATAATTCTTCTTTAAAAAATCATCGTCAATGTGCCAACGCCGCCCAACAAATGAAAGATGATCGTCCGGCTTTGTATCGCGTGGATTTGCCGAACGGGTTCTCAGCCATTCGATATTTGGGAAAAGTCTTTTTTCCTTTGTAAATTGCGCCCATTGTTTGGCTACACGACAACGGTGCGAAGTGGTGTTGTATTCGGCAGCTTGAGCGCGGTTGGCTCTGCCGATAACAATTTTTGCAGCTTTCTGATACTCTTCTTTACTTCGCGCAACACCATTTATATCGGCTTTGCAGCGTTCTAATTGCTGAATGGTATAATTAGCCTTTGCAGCTGCCAAACGGCTCACGTTGTTTTTAAATAGCTTCGCAGTTTCTTCGTTATCGGATGCAACGGCACGATGTAGATCGTCGTTGTACGTGTCGAAAATAGGGCGCATAAGTTCTGAACCTTTACCCTGCCATATTTGCTCTACGGCACTGTTTAAATCTACCTGACGGTTTGCCAGTTGTAAGCTTGGATATTCGGAAATAGCTAACTGTCGAATGCTTAAATCATTGTTGAAATAAAGCGCATCAGTGTCCAGTTTCCCCGGTTCAGGAACTTTCCCAAAGTTTAGAGCTTTGGGAAGTTTCGTGTCCGGGGTTAATCGAAAAAACTGAGTGACTGATTTTGTGGACTTCGCTCACTTCGCGGATTTTCTTCGTCGAGTTCTACATCGTAAGTTGTTTCGATGTATTCTTTTTTGAAGTTGTAACCATTTTGCATCAATACACCGTCAACATCAATTTTATCTTTTGGATTTACAATGGTTTTTTCAACCAATTCAAAATAATATCCTTCGGGAATGTCGTAGCCTAAATTTCGCAATACAGGAATAAAATCATCAGAAAGCCAGTCCTGAACATCCATTATGTCGGAATCGGTTATTTCCTGATAAATTTTAAGATGTACTTCAGCTTGTGACTGAGAGCTACCATCGTCCATGGTCATGGTTTGACCAACAACGCCTTTTGAAATTTCTTTGTTGATACGTTCAATCTTCCTGTCGAACACATTAAACGAATCTGTTTTTGAGTTCTCTTTAATCTCTACGTCAGTTTGTTTGTCGAAAATAGCGTATGACTTTTTACCCATGGTTGAAAGCCATTGCTGTAAATCGTTCTTGTGTTTTTCGGTATTGATCATAGTTCGGGCTATACGAATAGGCACGCCGAATATTTGCTCAAAATCGTCCCATGAAGCCCATGAATGACGTTTAAAAATAGTCATTGGAGCGATACGTTCAAGGAACCCAACTGCGTTTGAATCAAGCTGAATGTAAATTAGGAAGTTTGAAAAATCGGCATATCGAATGGCAATACCTGAAGGATTGTAGGCATCTTTCAATAGCAATCCTTTTTCCGGTATAATATTCTCACGGCTTATATCAATTATTTTTTTGATATTTCCACTTTCAAAATCAGATATATAAATCATACTATAACCATAGGCTTTTGATTCCATGGCTTTACGTACAATGTGTCGCATCCAACGCTTTTGATATAGCTTGGTGCGTTCAATATCTTGTTTCCCTTCAGGGTCTTTAAGTACGATTTCTTTATTTACGACGCGTAAAATACGATTTTCAACAGCTCCCTGAAGATGATTATCTAACATGGAATCTTTATAAAGCTGCTGTATCGGATAAGTAACCGGATTAAAAGGATCGTAGCGAATGGTACGCGAATTCTGCCAGTCGGTTATTTCTTTCCGGTAGAGTGATTCGTACAGGTGGAAATAATCAATTTCAAGCTTATCGGACTCGCGTGTGTCTGTTAATGGCGGTTGCTTTGCGTACCTACCAGTGTTGTTACTTTTAGCAGCTAACTGAAGCTGATTTTTTATTTGTTTGTTTTTGCTGCTCATGATTAAAAATTTGATTGATATTGCACATCTCCACCAAACCGGAAGTCTCCGGCTGTTCCTTCACTCTCTTTAGGTTCTACCACTTTAGGTGGTAGCGTACGGTCGCCCAGTTCGCCGGTATATGATTTTTCGAGCCAGTCTATTGCTTCGGCATATCTTCGCCCGGCTACGGCGTTTGTTTCGCGTGTGTGGCGTTCGTATATCTCATAGATTACTATGTCCTTCAGACGTTTTACGATTGATTTTTTGCGCGCATCACCCGTAGCATTGAAAATAGTATCAATGTCGTAGAACCGGCTTAAATAGCCTTTCATTTTATCAATACTCTCATCGATAATATCGGTTACAATATCATCGTTTACATCGGTTAGTAGGTCGATAAGATTAAGATCGCCAACCGTGTTTAATTCTTCTTTTGTCAAAAATGCCATATTAATAACCTCCTCTTTCATCTTCACCGGTTACCGGTGCGTTGCTACTATTATCATCCTGACCATCTTTGTTCAGGTATTCTTGTGCCTTTAAAATTGCATCGGTAAGCGCATCCGGAAAGTCGACCGGGTATTTACCGCCTTTTTCAAAATTCAACATTTGGGCTTTTGCCTCTTCCCAGTCCGGGTTTTCTTCGAGCTCTTCGCTAAAATCAAGTATTCCTGTAAATAGCACACTGACCAGTGTTGTATCAATTTTTGTGTATTTATCCGTTACGCTTTTTTGCGAAATGGGTATGCTTATTGAATTATGCTTTATGGCAGCGCGTATAAGTATCGGGTAATAAATAGCCTCCTGCGATACGCTACCATCAAAATAATAGATTGTAGAACCGTTTATTTGTACAATCTTTTTTGCTTGAGTGTAATGATACTCCAAAGCGGTTTCAATATCGGCTGTTTGACGGCAAAACAGGTCAATAACTGTCATGTGTAAATCGCGAACGCCAATTGTGGCTAATGATTTATAACATGCCTGGTCAGAGTACGCAAAGTCCCAGTTACCAACAATCACAATGTATTCGTCAAATGGTTTTGGCTTAACCATTCGGATCCACTCTTTTTTAATACGTTTACCTACGTTTATAGGCGTGTTATAGAATTCTCCTGAAAGCGTAGCTAAATCGTGTTGATATTGGTCAACTTTACGAATACAATCCGGCTTGCTATAACGTTCTTTCCACGAAGGCTCCCAGTCATCTGTTTGCTTTATCTGATCGTAATACTTAGTAGTGAGATTGACAATGTACAGACTTGCATATTTCTCTTTCCGGATAACGTTTTGTTTGGTGTCAATCTTTTTCAGGTCAAACCCTTTGCGTTTTGCCAGTTCATAAACAAGTCCTTTTTCGGTAAAGTAGTTATTGTTGATAATAGCGCGTTCGGAATTGATAGAGAAAGCCCCTTGTATATCGCCTGTTACCTTGTCGGCATACTCATTTACAAGCGATTTATTCATTGACTTCTTTTTATCTTCAAGGTCATCAAGCGACACATATTCAAGCCTTACACCGTTTTGACGAAGTCCGCGAAAAGGTTGGTCGATACCCAAAGCCATAAATGTACAACGGTCGGTAGTTTCAAATTGACCATCAGCCCAGTTTCCATAGCTTTTTTGTAGTCCAAAATCTTTTATGATACGCTCGTTATTTTCAAACTGAACTTGTAAGTCCTGAAGCAACATAGCAGCTCGAACTTCGTTAGCTCCTACAACGAGTTGAAACATGGCTTTTTTCGTTTGCTTTAGGCCGAAAGCGTAACCCATATTGGCATGTGTTGACTTAGCTCCACCACGAAAAATAAGGTTAAACAGCGTAATAAAATCCTGATTATACAAATCTTTATAAATAGAATTGTGATACCAGGAGCAATCGCTATCAGCCATGGGTATGGTGGTGTCTTTGCCAAAGTAGTAGTTGAACATCTCTCCGTAGTTTTCAGGCCGAAAAAGATATTCAATACGATCTTCCTGTTGCTGTGTTGTTTCTTTTATGATAGAATCAACAGTAGCTCTACGGATAAAATCGGATTGTGCGATAAAACGCTCTAAAAGTTCCTGGTACTCTTTTGTAGTCATTTTTTTGTATAGTAGAAAGCGATTTTCTTTAAATCTTCAACCGTAAAATCTTTATGAAATTTACCGTGTTGTTTCTGATATGTGAACCAATCTTTAGTGACACTGATAATTTCGCGTTCGTATTTGATTATAAAAATCTGGATACCCATTTTTGAACTTACAAAATCGGCTTCTTTTTTAAGTTTGTGTACTTTGTAGCCTATGTAGGTTTGAACTATTATTCTCCATGCTTTTGTAAACCAGTTTTTAATCATTTCCTAATACTTCTTTAGTGAGGCGAATTAATACTCTTTCCATGCGCGAGCGTACCTCTCTGAGTTCGCTTAGGATAATTGATTTTTCTTTTGGTGTGTCTACTATTTGAATTTCTTTCATATACTCTTCGCTAAGCATTTCAAAAGCTTCGTACATGTATGAAAGCACCTGCTTTTTGCTGCTGAACTTTTCAAATGCCGTTGCATACTTCGCGGCTTGGTCTGGCGTTACTTTCGGTTTCTTGCCATCCAGTAGATCGGCATAACTTTCGAGTATAGAGTTGCGAATTTCTGAAAGTGCTATTATTTGAGAGCGTTTTGAGCGTTCAAAATCATACTCACGAATCCAATCCTCCACCGTTCGCTTTTTTACATCGCCCATGATGTCGGCAATGGTTTGCGCATCGAAACCTTTGCAGTACATCTGCCGGGCTTGTTCTATTTTTTGTAAGCGTTCTGCTTGTGAAATTTTAGGCATTTACATGGTTTTTAATAGTTTGTATTATACAATATAAATAAAATCAGATACAAAGGTTTTATTTTTTTTCATGCTTTGAAAATGCTTGTTTTGTAGTTGTTTGGTTCTGTGACAGTAGTTGTTGAAAATCTTATCAGCTATAAATCAACTATTTTTTTTTGTGTTTTTTTCGGTTTTACTTTGTCGAAAATTATTTCGAATAAAATGGCTAAACAGGAAAGAAAATTACCGGATGGAGCTTTGACTATTCCATTTATAATATGCGATGAAACGGTTAATCGTTATGGTTGGAGGTTGCTTGTTAGCGGTGGTAATTTGGATGGGTTTAATCAAAACCCGGTTTGTTGTGTACAGCATAACACGTGGATGATTCCTGTGGGTAAATGGTCAGACCTCAAACTTGAAGGTGGAAAATTTACGGGTGTTGTTGAGTTTGACAGAAACGATGAAGATGCCGTAAAGCTATATTGGAAATATAGAGATGGCTATATGAGTGCTGTTAGTTTGAATATAATTCCACTCGAAGAATCGGATGATCCGAAATATCTTATTAATGGTCAAACACGCAAAACGGTAACTAAATGGGATTTACTTGAAGTATCTCTGGTTACTATTCCTGGCCAAAAAAATGCTGTAAAATTATCTACACCGGAAGGTGGCGAATATAAATTGGAATTAATTTCAACTCAAACAAAAATGGATAAAGTAGAAAAAACAGTTGAGCAAATGCAAGCTGAGCTTGCAGCTTCAAAACAATTGGCTGCCGATAACCTTGTGATGTTTCACAAAGAGCGCGGTGTAGTTCAGGAAGGCGAAATTGCCTCGCTGAAAAAGCTTGCCTTTAATGATTATGATACAACCAGTTCAATGCTTGATGCACGAACAAAACCCGAAGTTCAGACTCCGGCAGGTGGTGGAACTGAAACCGCTGAGGCGAAAGCGGATGCATTGGTTGCTTTGCATTTTAACCGTGGTGCGATTACTGAGCCACAAAAAGCAATTTACCGTGCCGGTGCATTGCAGGACTATGATGGCACTAAAAAACAACTTGAATTGTTGAAGGGTGCTGATGGGCTTCAGACGTTTGTAGCAGGTCTATCTGGTGGAAATCATGGTGAACAAAGTGGTGACGAACGTGCTAAATGGACTTATCTTGATTATTACAAGAAAGACCGTGAAGCTTTGATGCTGATGCAGAAAAATGATCCGGATAAATACAAGGTGTTAGAAGCTGCATTTTTGAAAGAAAGCGAAAGATTAGGTATTTCTACCACTGCAGAGGTGTAAATTGAATGCGAAGCCTGCGAATTGCGTTGCGAAGTGAATATGAAGTATAAATATAAATTAGTTTGAAAGGTATGAAAAGGATTGTTGTTTTTGGTTGCTTACTTATCGTTGGATTGATAGGAGCAATTGCCGCTTTTAGTGGTGTTAGTGTAGTTGGTGGAATGGGGATGTTGATTGCCATGCCTCCGGTTGTGTTGGATACACAACAAATTGTGTTTATTCGATCTTTACAGGAAGAATATGTGAAGATTGATACCTGGCTTAAAGATGCTCAGGATTTAAGTTCATTTGTGGCTGATGGGCAGACGTTGAAATTTCCTGAAGCGGGTGCTGCTCCTAATGTTTACAAGAACCGTACTACGGATATTGATAGCGTAGAGCCAAGCGAAACAACTTACGATGTATCGTTGGATTATTACGACTCTCAGAACTACAAAATGCGTAATATCAATATGCATGCGTTAACGTTCGACAAAATTCAGTATTACACAAAGAAATCGGCTGAGGCTATTGTACTAAAAGAAATCAATGATGCCGCTTATGCTTTTGCTCCTGCTGATGCCGGAAATAAACGTATCATCATTCCTACTACCGGGCCGGCCAGAGCAGGATTAAAATCGTTGACATTGGAAGATATTCTTAATCTTGCAAGAATTTTGGATAAACATGGTTTTCCGGGTGGACGTAACCTTGTATTGCCATCTGACTTGTGGTGGGATTTGGTTGAGAATAACTCAATCCTGAAAGCGCAGTTGGGTATGCAAATGAATAATGGCGTTATCAATCCTTCCGTAGTTGAATATTATAACTTCAAAATTCACAAAGCTTCAGACAATAGTCTTGTTTGTTATGATATTGCTGCTTCAGCAAAAGCAGCACAGGGTGCTGTTATTACTGGCGACGTTGTACCTGCCGGATTTGTATTCTGCAAAGAAGAGGTATTTTATGCCGGTGGAGCGTTTGAAATGTTCCTTGTGAACAAATCCCAGAACCCAACAGGTCGCGCCACTGAGTTTGGTTTTGCTCACCGTTCTAAGGCTGATTTCACAAAAGATTCACAGCGTTATTCCGCTATGATCTATCAGGCTAAATCAGTTTAAAAAATAGTTAGTTTTTCATAGGTGTCCTTTCATTGTCTCCCGGTTTCGGGAGACAATGATTGGTTTAAACTCAAAGAATGAAACGAAGCGATATATATAAGGCAATCCGCAATAAGGCTACGGAACTCACTTACTTAAAATCGAAAGATTTACAGAAAGGGCAGTTTCAGAAAGAAAAGGATACTTATCCGTTGCCATTGCCGGCTTTGTTAGTTGAGTTCTCAGACTTCAGGTTTAAAAGCCAGTTGGAGCATACGCAAATAGGTGAAGGTATTGTTAGTTTCTTTTTGTATTTAAATTTAGTTACTGATAGCTTCAAAGGGGCGGAACGTGAAGATGAAACAATCGAAATTCTCGACCGCTTTGATGATTTGTTCCAAACCTTTGAAGGTTTATCAATACCTGGGCTTAGCCCCTTAGTTCGTGTAACTGAATTTAAGCCTCAATATGGTACTCGCTATATAATGTTTCGCGTAGACTTTTCAACGTCGGTTGACGATGCAAAAACGATAATAAGACAAACTTCACCAAAGCCAGAACCTGATATTGCACCAACTTTTAAATTCAAAAAAAATGGGTGAAGAATTACAAAAAACTATTGAGACAGTTTTAAACGGCACTACAAGTAAAACGGGTATTGCTATTAAACTTTTAGCTCAAATGGTAGATAACAAATTCAGCGAAAAAGACAAAAGCGACAAGTTAAGACATACGCAACTGCTTAATGCTATTAATCAAAACAAAGAGGCTACTGAGATTCGGTTTAAAGGTCTTGAAGTTGTATCTTTTTTTGCTACTCATAAAACAGCATTTTGGGTGGTTGTTGGGGCTGTATTGCTTTTGGTTGGTTCGGGTTTGGAAAACATAATAACAACGATTATTAAATTGTAAATGAAAACGATTATTAAATTTTTACGCAAATATCCTGAGTTACTTACCATACCGGCAGCACTGGCTGTTTGGATTTTTAGTATTACGGTTTTAAGGTGGTTCGATCCAACTTCAGCTGTGTACGATGCAGGTGTTTTTCAGGTGCCGATTTTCGCAGTTCTGCAATTGCTTATTTATGTATCTGTTTCGTGGGTGTTGCTCAATATGGTATTTGGTACTGCCGGTAGATTTCTCAAAGCAGATTTGAAAATAGAATTTCAAAAACTAACATCATGGGAAAAAATAAAATTTGCATACGGCTTGTTTTTGTCATTGCTTTTTACGCTAACAGCATTGTCGTACACGCTCAACTGAAACAACGCGTAGTTGATATTTATACTGCTGAAATTGGAGTCAGAGAGCTGACCGGGAAAAACGATGGTGCTCGTGTAGTTGAATATTTGAAAGCTGCAAACTTGACTAAGGGAAATCCCTGGTGCGCAGCATTTATCACATGGACTTTTAAACAAGCAAATGTAAAAGCTGTAGTGAGTGGATATTCTCCAAACTGGTTTCCGAAATCAAATACAATTTACACAAAAGGTGAAAAGAATAATCGAAGCCCGGATAAAGCTGATGTGTTTGGAATTTGGTTTCAAAGTAAAAATAGAATTGCTCATGTGGGTTTTGTTGATGAGTGGGCTGAAGGTGTGAGTTATGCAATAACTGTTGAGGGCAATACTAACGATGCCGGTTCACGTGAAGGTGACGGCGTATATCGAAAGAGACGTTTAAAATCTCAAATTTATAAAGTATCAAGATGGCTAAATCAATAAGAAGAAACCCGTATAAAATTTTGCTACTCCCTTTCTTTGTACTTATCTTTTTTCTTATCATGAGTTTAGTAGCTTGTAAAACGACTAAACAGGTTGATAAAATAAAGCATCAAACTACAACGGAAGCAAACTTAAGTACTGAAAGTAACGAAAAGTTGAAGCTTAAAGTCAACGAGTTTAATGAACATTCGGGTAGTACCAGGAATGTTACTTCAGATAAAACTACTACTGACGAAACGATTGACGAAACGACAACTAAAACGAAGTACTCAGCTCCTGATAGCACCGGAAAACAATACCCAACTGAAACGGAAACAACAAACCGTAAAACGAAAAGAGGCGAAAAAAAGAACCTGCAAGCAAGTTCAGAGTCTCAGGAAAATAACGCGCAAAAGCTAACTGATAACTCGGAAAGTGAAAAAGCGGATAAAACGAAAGATAAAGGACAATCAAAGCAAGCTCAGCAACTAACAACAGATACAAAAACAGAGGTTAAAACGCCTGGTTGGATTACTATTGTGGCTGTTATTACCATTGTCGGAATCTTATTATTTGTGTATTTAATATTGAAACGCTATAAATTAATAAAGTAAAATGGCAAAGCAAAAAAACACGGCACCTGTTGTCGAACAAAACAAAACTACTACCGAAACTACTAAGGTGGTTGAGAACGTGAATGCTCCGGAAGCTACTACCGAAACTACAAAAGTGGTTGAAGATGCGAACGCTCCGGGAACTACTACCGAAACTACGAAGGTGGTTGAGAACGTGAATGCTCCGGAAGCTACTACCGAAACTACAAAAGTGGTTGAAGATGCGAACGCTCCTGGAACTACTACCGAAACTGCAAAAGTAGTTGAAGATGCGAACGCACCGGGAACTACTACCGAAACTACGAAGGTGGTTGAGAACGTGAATGCTCCGGAAGCTACTACCGAAGATGTTGCGAAGCCTGATGTTGATTTTTCAGCTGAAGCTGAAGGATTAATGAGATCGCAATACATCAAAGAAATTTGGCGTTGCCCGATTAAAGGCTATTGGTTTACTAAGCCCGATCTTGCATCTGAACACAGTAAAAAAGTAGGTAAAAAACCCGAACATTATACTCTGTAAGCCATGGCTGGATTACCAAACGTATCTATAAGTCTTGTCCGTAACGGACTTGGCTTAGTGTCGGAAGCAAACGACAATACTGTTGCAATGATATTGCCAGGCGTTGCCGTTGCCGATAAAATTGCGCTTAATGAACCTAAAGCTATTTACTCCACCGATGGAGCAAATGAGTTGGGTATTAGTGAGACATCGAACGCCAATGCTTACAGGCATATTACTGAGTTTTATGCAATATCAGGTACAGGTGCAAAGCTTTGGATTATGCTTGTGGCTGCTACTACTAAGCTTTCTGAAATGGTAGACTCTACACTTGAGATTTGCCCCGCAAAATTGATTCTAAATAAGGCAAATGGTGAAATTGTAGCTTTGGGTATTGCTGCTACTGCCGATGGTGGTGCTACTGTTGACGGACTTGACTCGCAGGTGAAACTGGCACGTACCAAAGGCCAGGTGTTGGCCATGGATTACCTGGCCAAAATTATGCCTTTTGTCCTGGTTGTTGAAGGTCGGAAAATGACCGATGCGGATGCATTGGCCAGTTTACATGCCGAATCAAATTATCGTACCAGTACGGTTCTTTTTTCGTCAAAGAATGATGAATCAGCCTCTATTGGTTCAGTGCTTGGTCAGTTGGCAGCCAGCGCCGTTCAGCGTAAAATATCGCGTGTAAAAAATGGTGCATTACCTGTTGACACCGCTTACTTGAGTGATGGTTTAGCCATTGCCGGACGTGAGGACTTAGGTACAATTCACGACAAAGGTTATATTATAGCGCGCCAGTTCCCTGGTCGCGCCGGATATTACTTCAATGGTGATTTTACGGCTACAGCTGCAACCGATGATCTGAATATGATTGCTCGTATCCGCATAATCGACAAGGCTCTGAAAATAGCTTACAATACCTACGTTGAAGAGCTTGACGATGATGTCGAAGTAAATGAAGATGGAACGCTTCACGCTTCAGTATGTGCATATCTTAAGCAAAAGATAGAGAATCAGGTGAACAATGCTATGTTGGGTGAAATATCGAAATTCACGGCTCAAATTGACGGAACGATTGATATTCTTTCGGGTGCTGCTCAGAAAATTTATCTCAACATTACTCCAAAAGGATATTTGAATCCAATTGAAGTTGTATTGAGTTTTGTAAACGCTTAAAATAATATGCCAATTATCAATGTGCCAATATGCTAATTATAGCACAAGCACAATTGGCACATTAGCATATTAAATCATTAAATAATTAATAATATGGCATATAGTTGGTCAGAATACCGCTGTTTTATGGGCGGTCGGTTTGTAACCGGGATAACCGGATTTAAGTACAAATCAGAGCGTGAGATTGAACCTATCTACGCTGAAGGCGATGAGCCTGTTGATGTGGGTTATGGCAATAAAAAGTATTCGAGTGAAGTAAAATTACTGCAATCGGAAATGGAAGCGATTATATCAGCCGGAGGTGGTGACCCTTTTAAAATTCCACCATTTACAATTGTTCATTCGTATATTCCTGAAAACAGTGTCGGTGCTAAGATCGTAACTGATATTTGCGAAGGTTGTCAGTTTATGGAAATTGAAAAAGCCATGGAACAGGGCGCGAAATTTATGGAAATAACTACTCCATTATTTACCAAAAAAATCAAGTATAACACAACATCTCCTTATTGATCATGGAAAAAGTAATTCTTGTGGGCGAAGTAACGCCCGAACAAATTGAACAATGGAAAGCTAAATACGGCAAAGTTCACGGTGTAATTGTAGATGGCCACATCGCTTATGTTCGAAAAATTGACCGTCAGACAACCAGCTATGCGCTCAGTCAAATGTCGTTTAAAATGTCGAAAGGCGAAAACGATGGTAGCGACATTGAAATGAATATGGGTAAACTGATGAAAACCGGTGAAGCTGTATTAACTAATTGCTGGTTGGGAGGTTCTGAAGAAATTAGAAAAGATGAAGCTCTTTGGATGAATGCTTGTGTCAAAGCCGGCGAATTGATTGAGTTCAAAGAGACAGAACTAAAAAACTTCTAAGCGAGGCTTCGGCTAATGTACAGAGTGATTGGGTCGGCTTATTGTCGACTCAATTAGAATACTACTTAGGTTACGATGTCTCGCATTTAACCGACAAACAATGGGCTGATAAAGTGGCTCAACTTGATTATATCCGTAAAAAAGAAGCTGAAGCAAATAAACAATGAGTACCGGTGTTGAATACATATTAAGAGCACGTGACATGCTAAGTGGCGTTTTAAGAAACGCTTCACGTGCTGCCGAAAATGTATCGCGAAGTACAAATTTTATAGGCAATGCTACCGAAAGAGCAATGGTTATTGCCAGACGCGCAGTCGAGAGAGCCGAACAATCATGGAAAGGTTATATTGATCGCGTTCGCGAATCAAATAATAGTACAAATGATTTAGCCGGTAGTATCCGGAATATGGTTGGTGCTATGGCATTGTTTCAGGGCGTGAAGTCTATCGTGAAGATGGGAGCCGATTTGGAGCAATCAAAAATAAGTTTCGATGTATTGCTTGGTAGTGCTCAAAAAGCAAAAATAATGCTCGACGGCATTAATAAGTTTGCCAATGACACCCCATACGAAAACAAAGGACTTATTGATAATGCTAAAATGATGCTTTCGTTTGGTACTTCGGCTGAAAAGATTTTGCCTAATCTGAAAATGCTTGGTGATATTGCCATGGGTGATGCCAACAAAATGAGTTCTTTGACACTTGCTTTCTCTCAAATGTCCAGTGCCGGTAAATTACAGGGTCAGGATTTATTGCAGATGATTAATGCCGGGTTTAACCCGCTTCAGGAACTGCAAAAAATGACCGGTAAAAGCATGGCTACTCTTCGCAAAGAAATGGAAGGTGGAAAAATATCCGCATCAATGATTGAAGCTGCATTTCAACATGCAACAAGCAAAGGCGGGTTATTTTTTGGTATGATGGATAAAATGAGCCAAACGGCTTCCGGAAAGTTTTCGACACTGGTTGGAACTCTACGGCAGACCGGTGCTGAAATTGGTTTAAAACTTTTGCCGTATGCCAATAGTTTGATGAACTTCCTGATGCCAATGGTTGATTGGGTTGGTCGTAATTCCGACATGCTTTTACAACTTACAGCGGTAGCTTTAGGAGCATTCGCAGCATTCAAATTGATTACCTGGGGCATTAAACTTTGGACAATTGCCCAAGCGATTTTAAACGGAACAATGATGCTTAATCCGGTGGGGTTAGTGATTGCCGGAATAGCTGCTTTAATTGCCATGATCGTTATTGCCTGGAATAAATTTGGATGGTTCAGGGGAGCAGTAATGGGTGTTTGGGAAACATTCAAATTATTTATAACATTCATTAAGGATGCTGTTGTTGGTACTATAAAAGGAGTGATTGACATGTTTTCAGGGCTTGGAAAAATCATAAAATCAGTTTTTTCCGCAGACTGGGAAGGTGTAAAAGATGGAGCGGTTCAGGCTGGTAAAGGCTGGGTAATGTCAATGGGTGGTGGTTCTGTAATAAAATCTGCTATTGACAATGGTTCTAAGATTGGATCAACAATGGCAAAGGGTTATAATAATGGCGTTAAAAGCAAAGCTACTGGTTTAAGTGCAAGTTCACTGCTTGGTGGAGGTTCTTCATTAGCAGGTGCAAACACTCCAAATCCGACAATTAACCCGGATGACAAAATAAAAAGCATTGCCGGTGGTGGAAGTAAGCCAACAAATATCAACATTAACCTAAATAAAGAAATGGTAGGTAGTATTACAGTACAATCAACCACAATTTCTGAAGGTGCTGGAAAAATTAAAGATATAATTATTGAGACAATGGCTCAGGTATTGAATAGTGCCAATAATTTAGCGACGGAGTGATGAATAAGTATAATTTCAACGAGTTTGATTTAATAGATGTTTTCAAGAGTGTTTGGGGGTATACTCCAGCTAAATTCATGTTTGGTCTGCAAAATTCAGTTGAAAAAAAGATATTTGGTGGAAGTTCGGAATCTTCGGAATATAGCTTCGCACAACCTTCGGAACGTCGTGAATATAATATTAAAGGTTCACCTTTTTATGGGCTAAATAACAACGGTAATGAAGTGTTTCTGCCTATATGGTTGATTAAGTCTGATGGCAAAAAATTTATGCTTCAGAATACAGTTTCATCAATTGTCAGTAAAAAAACAATAGTTGAAACGCAGCTTGTCAATCAGCAGGGTTCTGTAAAAGAAGAAATTTCAATTGATGACTGGGAAATAAATGTGAAAGGCATCATTATTTCACCTGATATGGATTATCCTGATCAGCAAGTATTAGAGCTTAGGCAGCTGTATAAAACAAGTGAATCGCTCGAAATTGAGAATGCAAGGACATCGCTATTGTTTGAGGATAATGAAAAAGTAGTTTTGAAAAATCTGAAATTTCCTGAAGTAAAAGGATTTGAAAATATGCAGGCATTTGAGTGCGATTTGGTAAGTGATATTGAATTTAAACTGATAATTGAATAATGTACGTTAAGCTTCGTGGACATTTTGAAATAGTTCGTCAATTTGATGGAAAAAAAATATCCTTTGATTCGTTCCATTATGTTGAGGCTGAACATGACATTTTTAAAATTAATCAGCCTGCTAAAATTCGCATACCAGCATCAGCAAGGTTGGTGTATAAAGATAAGAAAGTCGGTGAAAGCGTTCAAACGGCTACGCAGTTCAATCGAGGTGACAAAATTAGTATTTGGTTGGCTTACAACAATGATTTTAAACTTGAGTTGGAAGGTTTTATTTATCGGATAAACTATAAAACTCCGCTTGAAATTGAATGCGAAGGTTACGAATTTCAATTGCGAAGGCATTGCGAAACAAAAACTTGGGCAAAGACTACCATGTTGGATGTATTGAATTACATTATAAAAGGCACTGATATAGTGTTGAGCGATAATATACCGGCAATCAATTTTACTAAGTACATTATCCCGGCAAATATCACCTGTCTTGAAGCTTTACAGATGCTGAAGGAAAAGTATGGAGTGGCTGTTTTCTTTATGGGGAAAACACTGTATGCCGGACTTGCTTATGTTATAGACAACGGGACGGTAAGATACAAACTTGGTTATAATACAATCAATGCCGATGACCTTAAATATAGAAGTGCTGATGATGTAAGCCTTAAAATAAAAGCCGTTTGGATTAAGCCGGACAACACAAAGGTTGAAGCTGAGGTAGGAGATAAAGAAGGAAGTCAGCGAACACTTTTCTTTTATAATGTCTCCAGTGTGTCAGAGCTTAAAAAATTGGCTACTGAAGAAATAAAAAAGTATAAGTATTCAGGTTACGAAGGTAAGATAACCACTTTTTTACAACCATTTGCAGTGGTTGGGATGAAAGGAAAACTAATTGACCCAAAGTACCAGGAGCGCGATGGAACTTATTACATAACAAAAACAACAGTGAAGGCTGATACAGGCGGTGGACGTAGAACGGTTGAATTTACAGTGAAGTTATGACACCTGAAGAAAAAATTATAAAACAAATTCAAATGCTTGGTAATGGAAATCAAAAAACATTCCTGGGCGTTGTCGAGAATAACTATCCGGATCGAGATTATATTGATGTAAAAGATTTATCCGGAACACTTTATACTGAAGTACGAAAACGTGCTGCGATTGGTGATGGTGACGATGCAAAAAAAGGTTGTGTAATAACACCGGTTAATAAATCTTCAGTTATTATTAGCCGGATTGGTAGTAGTGATGAGCTATTCGTTGAGATGTTCTCTGAGGTTGAAAGCGTGGTGTTTGATGGTGGAGAAAATGAAGGGCTTGTAAAAGTCAAAGAGCTTACAAGCAAGATAAATGTACTTGAAAACGACATTAATAATTTGAAAACAGCATTTAGTACGTGGGTAACAGTTCCCAGCGATGGTGGAGCTGCTTTAAAAGCAATTACAACGACATGGGCGGGTTCTCAATTACAGATAACGAATAAAGCGGACATTCAAAACAAAAAAATTAAACACTGATGGCAAAAGACAAAGGCATATTATTGACTGAAAACATGGAGTTGGATATTAAAGTCGTTCGGGATGCTGAATGGAAAATAGTTTCCGGCTTTCAGATTGGTGATGTGACCCGGCAAAATCAACAAACTATTATATTAGCTCAGAAAGGCGAAATAAAAGAAGCTCCCACGCTGGGTGTCGGACTGGCTTCGTTTGTTGATGATGATGACCCTTCGGACTTGCTTCGTGAAATTCGTGTAAACCTTCGGGAAGATGGACAGGTGGTGAATTTGTGTGGGTTTAATTCAAGTGGTAAACTGGTAGTTGATGCAAATTATGAAAGCTAAAGAGCGACAAACATTTATCGACCTGGCTATACAGGCCTGTGGCAGCCCCGAGGCGGCTTTCGATTTCGCTTTGCTGAATGGCGTTAGCCTGACGGATGACCCGGGTGTAGGCGTAGAGCTGGCTGTGCCTCCTGTTGTGAATACAGCTATAGCTACTTATTATGCTAATAAAAAGCTATACCCGGCGACAGGGTTTACGGGTGAGGTACCAGTATCAGCAGGTATAGGATATTGGGCGATTGAGATAGATTTTATTGTTAGTTAACAAACAACGAATTAGATTAAAATGGCACGGACAGTTGCGGATTATCAGAAAATAATGACAGATGAGTTTATGAACTCACCTGTAATGGCTTTAAAATACGGTTTTGCTGTAGGTGATAGTTTTGATAATACATTTTCTAAAGTTGCTGTTGAACGTATATGGTTATACATAGTAGCATTTGGTCTTTTTATGTCTGAGAAATTCAATTTAAGCCACAAAAATGAAACAGATGAAATCATTAAGAATCAACGTCCAGGAACTCTTATTTGGTACAAAAATAAGGCAATGGAATATATGCACGGATACGAACTTGTTGCTGATATGGATTATTACGATACTACAAACTTAACCGATTCTCAGATTTCGGAAGCTAAGGTTGTGAAAAATGCATCTGCAGTAGAAAATGCAAACGTGGTGTATGTGAAAGTAGCAACGGCAGAACCAGCTAAACTTAGCGATGATCAGAAAGCGGGATTAGAAGCTTACTTTAAAGAGATTAAGTATGCAGGCGTGAAGCTTCAGATAATTAATCGCGACGCTGATCATTACCGTGCCGTTATAGATATTTATTATGACCCAATGGTTCTTAATTCAGAAGGTATTTCTGCTGTGACCGGAACGGAAACTGTTCGCGATGCTGTTTCTGATTTTATAGCAGCTTTGGAGTTTAACGGACAATTTCGGCACGATGCGCTTCGGAACTCGTTGAACGCACTTGATGGCGTAGTCATGAGCGAACTGAAGGTTTCGCAAATAAGTACAGATAATGGCGAAAACTATGATGATATTGACGCGTACATAACTCCGGATGCCGGATATATGAAAATATACGATGCAGCTGACTTAACGATTAATTACCTTGTATATGAAACTGTATCCGATTAATATAACAAAATTAGGCATTATCTTACTGCCTACGATGATGCGCAGCGCATTGTTGGTGGAATGGGTGCGTATATTATTGTTTCCGTTACAGTCGGTTCAGACTGAATTTTTTAGCAATCGCGATAAAAATATTTACTTGTTAAACCACAACGGCCAGGTGTGCCGTTTACGTAAAGTTCTGAACGATGCTTTCCCTGCGCGCTCAAAAGATTTTCAGATAGTTGATGCTGTTTATACCGGAATGTGGAAATATGCCGTGGATGAAGAAAAACTATACGAGCAATTAATTATTGCTGATCAACCTGAAGTTGTATTCGTTTGGGACGAAGAAACAATGACAAAATTTCCTGATTTTATTGTGCGTGTTCCGACTGATTTGAATACAGTTGATAATCTTAATATAATTCGCGCTTTAGTAAATACTTACAAACTATCATCTAAAAAGGCAATATATGAACTCTATTAATTTCATAAATGAAAAAAAACGATTCCCATTAAGTACGCAGGTACTTGACTTTTTACAAAATATAATTAAGTTGCCATATCGATTTTCGGTAGCACTTGGAACTGGTAATATAATTCTTTCTGGATGCGAACTACAGGGAGCTAATACATACGCATCCGGATATGTTGTAATTGCTGGTGAGTTGTTGCCATTTATGGGAGGTGTAGGAACTGATACAAGTACAGTGAGGATTAGGGAAGTCAAATCTAATATTGTCGCGGAATATGATACATATACAGAAGCATTAGTTAACAGATATGTGGAATTTGGTAATAATGTTGGAGGTCTTGATACGTACTTGTGGAGTTCATTCGTGCGAACAAAATCTATTGCAGAAATTGTAAGCACATTTGCGACAAAAGCTGAACTTGATGCCGTAAGACTTTTAGTTATGCCGCGCGGTGCAATAATAGACTATGATATTATTAATAACCCACTACCTCTTCCGGTAGGTTGGAGATTGTGTAACGGTGATTTCGTTGAGGGTTATGGTACACTTCCTGATCGTAGAGGTAGAGTGACGATTGGATTTGATTCAGCATCGAATAACACACCTGTAAATGTTATCGATGAACGCGAAGAAAACGGGAAAGTAAAGCAAAATTACGGAGCGGTAGGTAATAGGGGCGGTAAAAATGAGGTATTGTTGACAAAACAGGAGTCTGGTTTGCCTGATTTTCAGGTTGATCTTGGGTATAATTCTTTTGTAAATGGATCTGGTTCTCTACAGGAAGGATGGATTCCAGACGATCCATCGGCGCATTTTTTCAGGCAAGTTTCAGGGAAATCCGCCGAAAAAACGCACGAAAACCGCATGCCATATGTTGTTGGTTATCATATCATAAAAATAGTATAAAATATATGGCAAAACAATCTATTAATACAATAAAAAACTGGTTTAAAACCAGTTTAAAGCCAACTCAGGCACAGTTTTGGGACTGGCTCGATTCGTTCGTACACAAGGATGACAAGATACCGCTTACTTCGCTCGAAGGACTGCAAGACGAGTTGGATAAAAAAGCCAGCTTGCAGTACGTGGACAGCAAGGCAGTAAATTCCGACTGGAATGCTACAGCCGGGGTTAGTGCCATACTCAATAAGCCTAACTTAGACTATATAACTTATAACGAAGCTGATCACCGGCTTGATTTAGGTCTTAACCTTGCCGGAGAGGCCGTACAAAATCTAAAGCTAAGCGCTGATTTTGATTTAGAATTGTTTTCTGCTGATGTGGATATATTTGGTATAGACTCTGCAAAACTAAGAAGTTTTGGTGGAGTAACAATTGATTCCGGGACAGGAGTAAACATAAATACCGGCACTGGTCAGTTTCTCTTAAATGGAGAGCCTTTAGGTAGCATACCATACATCACATACGTTGAAGAATCTTCTGAAAAAAATTTACATATAGGGGTAAAGGCTAACCCTGAAACTGGACTACCAAGCTCTGAGTTTGTGAATTTTCTCGAACTTTTAGGCGATGGTATAAATATTCTGGCTAATGACTATATTACGTTATCTTCTAATGGGGATATAGATGCTAATACTTCATCCTTTGGTTTAATGGCTCTGTCGTCAATTTACTTTAAAGGTTATGGTGGAGTAACTTTGAGTGGAGGAGATGGTAATGAGAGTGGGGGATTCTCTGGTCTTAGAGTTAGAGCTGGATTCAATGTATATGAGGGGAATGATATAAATAGTCCAATTAATGATAATGTTAGTTTATCATACGGAGACCCTCAAACTGGAGCAAATTATATAGCCTTAACTGAAAATAAGACTCTTATAAATTCATCAGATGGGGAAATAAATATGACGGGTCAAAACGGGGTATACATACAATCTCCCAATGCCAACATAGTTGTTTCCGCGACTACAGATTTGGAATTGAGTGGAAATTCAAGTGCTAGTTTATATTCTCAGAATAATATACATATTTTATCAGAAGGCTCTGTATCAATAATGGCCGGTATAGGAAATGGATTACACATGTCAGACAATTCTTCAATAACCGTAGGTGGAGTTGATAAGCCTAATGACATGAGTTTATCTTATCTTGGGTATGGTTTTGCTATTACTGAAACAAATACATATATATCTTCCCCTGGTGGTATTACAGCTTCTACGGATAATAATTCCGGATTACACATTCTTGATGGTGTACCATTTTATGCTGGTGGTTATCCTCGTGCGGATAATGTTAGTTTAACATGTGCTTATAGTGGTATAGCTATAGATGAACCAAGTAGTGATGTTTATTTATTTTCAGGAGGTGGCAGTGTAAAAGTATTTGCTGAATATTCCATGATTGTAAGTCCACC
>Ga0316605_10000379_pt1 | contig 33572 bp, 31 predicted proteins | sample OWC_soil_day20_n_FD_207666 | JGI IMG/M metagenome (GOLD analysis project Ga0316605, IMG submission 207666) | Wetland soil microbial communities from Old Woman Creek delta, Ohio, United States - OWC_soil_day20_noCT | ecosystem: Environmental > Terrestrial > Soil > Wetlands | place: USA: Ohio...
ACAGCGTTACAGGTTGCACCTGCAACTGGTTCTAACACCACATCTCCGTTAATGATCGTATTTGGAGCGGTAGCGGTATTGGTTACCCCGGCAGTCGCTGCAATCCCGAATGGGGCAGCTAATCCAAAGTTTACTGATGCGAGGCCTATCGCGGCTGGGCTAACTGTCTTAAAGCTCCAGGCATAGGCGCAGGCAAGCGGCGTACCTGTGGCGCTCTTGGCGCCAATCGTAATGATTGCCGTATAAGAAGTGTCAGCCAGAAGTGCCACTGCCGTGGTCAAGGTTGCTACCTTGTTGGCAGCATCCAAGGTTACTGATACTGGTACGAGGGCAGCACCACCCACTGGCGTTAGCGTAAAAGTCGTTGCGTTGATTGTTGCCCCATCCATCGCCAGACTGAAGCTGGCAGTGATCAATTTGCCTCCACCTGCAACACCATTCGTGCTGGTTGTCACAAACTGGTTGCCATTGGTGGGGCTGGCCAAAGTTACAGTTGGAATTGTGGCGCCTGCGGCCGCAGTGCATACGGCACCTGGGATGATCGCACCAGGCAGAGCACCTGGAATGGCACCTGGAGTACTCCCTGTCGCTCCTTCGCCACCGCCACCGCCGCATCCCGCCAGCAAGGCTCCCAGCAGCAATGCTATAAACCGGGTCAGACCACTGAAATAACGCTTGAAGTTGTTCATTTCCATCCCCTCTTCATCTGATTCGGAAAGTCATCAAGGCAACTGACTTGCCTGTTTACCGTGCACACCAAAACATAATGCGTCACCGCGTTTTATGAAGATGCCCGGTTCTAATTGTCGTTCTCTGCTATCTGCTCGTCTGTTCGTTGACGTACATACCCTGCAATTTGTGCGAGATCACATTGCTGTTAACCCAGCGCCTTGGGTGTGTTTCTTGAGAGGATGGAACTTGCACTAAAAGGCCGACAGAAATGAATCTGCCGGCCTTCAGTATTTCAAGCTTTACTTTATGGAGCTGGTACGTTGATGATGGTGTTTACAATTGTCACCGAAGCATTTAGCGCCAATGCCCTACCGTTCAGTGTTGTTGTTGCCAGTTCGCCGGAGGTTGAAATTGTGACTCCAGAATTGGCGATGATGGTACCCACCATGTTGCAGCGGTTTTCAATACGCGCTGCGCTGCCAACATACCAGGAAACATTCTTGGCTTGAGCGCCATTGATCAGGATAATGCTACGAGGAAATCCAGGGGCGCCGATAGTGAGCCCTGCCGCAGTCTGGAAAACCCATGTTGCATTCGGGTCGTCCTGAGCCTCGAGTGTCAGATCCGAACCGGTTAGCAGGAATGTTCCCCCTGCGGCTTGATAAATTCCTGGAGCAAGCGTGAGCCCCCCCAATTGGCCTGCGCCAGGATCAATTCCGCCCGGAAGCGAAGCCGGAGACATGTTGTTATAGGCGATAAGCGCATCGCTTGCACCAGCGGTTGCGATCGCCAGAGTGGCAGCAGTTCCTCCAAAAGGGCCGCCAGGTGCGAATATTACCGGTGGTGGTGCGGCCGTGTAGATCCTGCCGTTAACTACGCCAACATTGAGTGGCGTTTCAGTATAGACATCACCGGTACTGTCGTGGAACCCGGTTATCGTGGTTGAAGCACCAGTGGTTCCAATGTCTCCATTGACGACGGTAAGCACTCCCTCACTAGTCATCCCGGCTCCTCCACCAAAGCTTCCAAATGGCGCAGCCGCCCCAAGGACAATAGGAGGTGGCCCTAACGACAAGGTGACGGTGACGGTATAGATTGCCGTTGAAGCATCTGCTGCGGTGACGGTATAGGCCACCGGGCCGGTGAAGTCATTTGCTGTTGCGGCGCTGGTCTGAACGGTTGCGCCCACTTTGACACTTGTGCCGGTGGTTGTGAAGGTTGCAACCAGGGCGGTTAAAGTGGTTCCGCTTGGCACGGTTACGGCGATAGTCTTTGCCGGTTCATTGATGATTCCGGCAAAACCGGAAAGCGAATAATCGGTAATTGTTTTGGTATTGCTGATAGCTGGGGTTGCTCCCCCACTACTGCCGTCACCACCGCATCCTGCCACCAAGGTGCCTAGCAGTAAGGCCATGAACCAGATCAGACCCTTGAAATAAATCTTGAATTCGCCCATTTTTATCCCCTCTTCATCTGATTCGGAAATATTTCAAGGCAACTGACTGACCTGCACGCCGTTAATGTGCTGACGTAATGACGCGTCGTTTTTACGGAGATAACTGGATTTAAGTATTCCTCCCTGCTTTCAGCATGTCTGTTCGGTGACGTACATCTTCGCGAAGATTCGTACGAATCCACATTGCTGATAGCACCAGACGCGGTAACTGGTTTAATGAGGCATCTATCGGCTAGCGCGCAAAACGCTTTGGATTAATGCACACATGATGAGAATGTAGTGTGCGCTTCTCTCCTGATGCTTGGCTTCTGAATATGCCAGCCGGTTATTTTCTGAAAGTGATTTGATTAATCCGGCCACGCCACCATCACGAACGGCTTGAGAAAAAGTCGACTGATAGGTTGCAATCAGGCTGATGCCGCCGATCTTGATGTCGACAACCTTCCAGCCTGCCGTTGTCTTTTCCATGTTGTAGTCAATAGCAATCGGTTCGACTCCGGGTTGCAATACGATGGACTTCACAGAAATTTCATTGGATCCCAGAGCTATTCGTACTGGTTTGAACTCGATTACCCGGTCGCGATACTTTGACAGCGTTGTCGCATAAGTGCGAACCAGCAATATCCTGAACTCAGCGATAAGCGCCTCCTGTTGATCCGGGGAGGCAAGACGCCAGTTGCGCGCCATGGCGAGTTGAGTCATATGGCGGAAGTTAAAGAGTGGAAGAGCGCTCGATTGAGCCGGTTCGGCGATATCTCCCGGACTATTGTCCTGCTTGTGACGGGCAGAGGCCAACAAAACAGTGACGCTCAGCAATACTTCTGGGGCGGATTCTGTGACGGGGTCGCTTCGAATCTTTGCCGGAGATTTCGCCGGGATCGGTTGTCCGGCTTCCACGAGCGCCAATTCTTTTCCGACCATCCGGAGCACTTTGCCCGGAGGCAGTTTCAGGTAAGGTTCGGATTCAACTGCGCTGAGTCCGTAGGTGAAACTCAGCGATCCCCGGCTGTATGTCCCGCTTCCGTAACCGCGTCTGAGGCTCAGACGCTTAAACTGGAACGTGGCAGTAGTGCCATCGCTGCATCGCATTTTCCCCGCTCCGATCGATTTGGAACTGGAGGCGAACTGGCCCTGGCACGTGACATTGGATTTTGTGCGAGAGTGGATCAAAAGTGTTCCTGACCCGCCAAGCTTGCACTCGGCTTCACCCAGAAACAGGTCGCCAGCAATAATGGCAATTACCGGGCCAGTTGCGGAGAAAAAACCTGCCCATGCCGGAATAGCCCAACCGGAAAACAAGATGAATACTGCGAGTTCGATAAGCAGCATTTTGCGCATAGAAGACGCCCCCTTCCGCATTGCTGTGTGATGTGAAAACTGCGGCCCCAGAAGGCCGTTTGCTCTGATTATCCACAATCGTTTGAATAATGCTGTGCGCTGGCGTACATAGATGCAGGGTGGTTTGGGCAGTAAGTGGGCGTGAAAAGTTGTGCTTTATGTACGCCAGCACACGGAATGAATTTTGGTGATTCTCTAGCATTGAACTGTTGATATCCATTGGTCTGCAGGCGGAGGAATCCGTACTTTTTTCAGGAGAATCAAATGCCAACGGAAAAAAAGCAAAGCAAAGTCCGCAGCAACATCACCAGAAGGTGTCGGAAAACCATGAGTTGCCGTCGACCCATGACAAGGAAGCCGCAAAGCATCATGAATCGAATGATCAGAAATCTGCAGCGCACCACGCCCCGATTTCGCATGACCATAAAACTCAAGATTCAGGATTGACGACACAAGCCAGCGAAAATTTCACCAATACCTACAGTCAAAAGAAGTAAGAGCCAGTCTTCAAGATTCGTCACAACGGCAAAACAGATGTCTGGTTCGTTGGTTTTTTTTGATTTCCGGCTTAGCCGTTCCTCGAAACTCCGCTTCACTAAGTTTTTGCCGGAAGGCCGGAAATGAATCACGCAAGTAGTCGGTCAGGGCAAATGAGAGCGATAAACACCGTCACGCCGGCGAATGCCGGTGTCCAGTGAAGGGTATTAACATGGTTAACCATACAAACCTGCAAAAAAAGTTCAAAACCCTGAGAGATGCCTACACCGCGCAACTTCCCGAAAATATCAAACAGATCAGGCAGGCCTGGGGTCGCTTGCCGCTTGGCGAGTGGGATGATGTGGGCTTCCAAATTCTGTATTTGATGGTGCATAACCTGGCGATATCCGGAAGGACATTCGGATATTACCTGCTCAGCGATGTTGCGCGAAAACTGGAAGGGTGTCTCATGCCGCTCACGCAGGCGAAGACAGTGCTAACCGAAGAGCAGCGAGAACACATTTGTGACTTGATGAATGAACTTGATCAAATCCCGGCGGTCAGGCGCCCGCTTGCTGACGCCATGTCCGGCGCAATTATTCCGCTACCGACATCAGAAACTCAAGTGCAGCGACCAACAGCCAACTATTGAGCCGGCTCGATGATGTCCGGGATTGCCGTCACCCCTGTACCTCAATTCTTTCCTCCGGTGCAGGCCAGGGTGGCGATTCTGTGGTCCGCGCCGGAATGGCGGTTTGAACATTTATGAAATCAGAATCGCCAAGCAGACGCTCGTTTTAATCATGACTCGTGTTGCGATAGATCGGCCGCCTCGCTTTGCAGGCAGCTCTTTTCGTCGGCCTTTTCCTTGTTGCGGAAGGCTTCCTTGATGGTGGCGCGGAGGAGGTTGTCGTCCCAGGGTTTGGTCAGGAATTTGTAGATTGCACCCTCGTTGATCGCATCGGTCACTGTCTGCAGGTCGGTATAACCCGAAAGCACCAGGCGCACCGTTTCGGGATGCAGAATTTTGACCCGGCGCAGGAAATCGACCCCGCTCATGCCTGGCATGCGTTGATCAGAAACGATGACGTCGACTGCGCGGCTGGCGAGCAATTCCAGCCCCTGTTCGGCGCTTGAGGCAGTGAGAATGTTATAACCATCCGGGCGCAGCAAGCGCTTCAGTGACGAGAGGACGCCTTCCTCGTCGTCGACCAGGAGCAAGCTCCGGCTCCGCTTCATGCCACTCATCATCATGCTGTCCAAAGTCCTGCCGGCGCGCAGCAGCGCCGTTGCCTCTTCGGCCGGCAAAGGCCGGCTGAAAAAGAAGCCCTGAATCTCGTCGCAATGGTTGGCGATCAACATGCCCAACTGCCCTTCGGTTTCGACCCCCTCGGCCACCACCTTGAGTTTCAGGCTATGGGCCAGGGTAATAATGGCGCGGGTGATCGAAACATCGTTGGGGTCGGCGATGATGTCGCGGACAAAGGCTCGGTCGACCTTCAGGCAGTCGATCGGAAAGCGCTTCAGATAGGCCAGGCTGGAATAACCCGTGCCGAAATCGTCTATCGAAAGGGTTATACCCATCGTCTTCAAACGCCGCAGCAGACCGATGATGCCTTCAGCATCCTCCATCAACTGGCTCTCGGTCAGTTCCAGTTCCAGGTAGGCCGGTGCCAGTTTGCTCACCGTCAGGGCAACCCGCACCGTCTCGTACAGGTCAGACGCCTTGATCTGCTGCCCGGAGATATTGACCGCAATACTCGGCGTTCCCAGCCAATCATCGTGCCAGCGCCGCGCCTGGGCACAGGCGTTATTCAGCACCCAGGCCCCTACCGCCACGATCAGTCCATTATCCTCCAGCGCCGGAATGAAATCGTTCGGCTCCACCAGGCCACGCGTCGGATGCTGCCAGCGCAGTAGTGCTTCGAAGCCGGTGACTTTGCCGGTGCTGCAGCTCACCTTGGGCTGGTAGTAGACCAGGAATTCGCCCTTGGCCAGCGCGATGCGCAGATCTGCCTCCAGCCGGATCTTGTCCTGTGTGTTCTGATTCATCTGAGCCGTAAAGAACTGGTAGGTGCCATGTCCCAACGCCTTGGCGCGATACAGCGCCGTGTCAGCGTTGCGGAACAGCGTTTCGCAGTCAATGGCATCGTCAGGGAACAGGGCGATGCCGACGCTGGCCGAAACGAATAACTCGTGATCCCGGATCAGGTAGGGTTGTCGGCAATGCTCAATCAGCTTGAGTGCCAGCTTGGCTACATCCTCGCCGCTGCCGACCTCTGGCAGAACGATGCCAAACGCGTCGCCGTCCAAATATCCGAGGGTATCGGTCGCGCGCAGGCAGGCCGCAAGTCGGCGGGCGACCTCCTGCAGCAGAAGATCGCCGATGCTGTGACCGAAGCTGTTAAGAACCGCCTTGAAATTATTCAGATCGACAGAGAGCGCCGCCAGTACGGTCGCATTGCGCTGCGCCGCCTTGATCCCTTGTTCCAGGCGATCACGGAGCAGAGTGCGGTTGGGCAGACCGGTGAGGACATCGTAGTAGGCCAGATAATTGAGGCGTTCCTGCTTGTCGAGATGATCAATCGCGAAGGCGATGTCGCTGGCCAGCTCCGTCAGCAGCTTCATCTCTTCCGCATGGAAAAAATCAATATCGCTGGCGTAGAGTGCCAGAGCGCCGAGCGCTTCATCCGCGACCAGCAATGGCAACACCGCTATCGAACGTATTCCGGATTCGGCGTATTCCTTGACTAAAAGAACGCGCGGATCGTTTTGCGCATCGTTGGCAACGACCGCCATTTTCTCCCTGATTACCCGGGCAACGATTGTATTCGGGGCGTGCTCGCTTGAGGCCAGGAGGTCTTTGATGGCGCTCACGAGTTCATCATTCTTGCCCGCCGAGGCGACCGGAACCATCTTCAGCGTGCTCTGATCGACCATGCCGATCAAGGCCATGCGGAAACCGCCGGCTTCGACCGCGATCCGGCATGCCTCACTGAACAGTTCGTCGCGATCCTGTACGCGCACTAGCAGCGTATTGATACCGCTTAGCATGGCATGGACGCGATTGAGGTAGACGATCCTGGTTTCCGCCGCCTTGCGTTCGGTTATATCGCGAAACATGCCCACAATACAGTCTTTGCCATCAAGGCAAAGAGGAGATGCGTTGATGTCGGCGTAAAATACCGAACCGTCCTTGCGTAGCATCGGTATGCCCTCGGCCAGTGTCTCATTGCCGTGCAAAATTCTTTCGAAGTGCGCTGCCACAAGTGGTAGATCCTGTTTCGGGTGGATATCCGAAACGCCAATGCGAAGGATCTCTTCGTGTGTGTAACCGAGCATGCGACAAATTGCCGCGTTGGCAGTGAGAAACTGCCTGTTTTCCATGTCTGCAACCAGAATGCCATCGAGTGAACCATCGAAGATCGCGCGTAACTCCGCCTCTGACTCGCGCAACGCATCCGCTGCTTGTTTGCGCTCGGTGATGTCTTCGCCGATGCTTGCCGTTCCGATCACCTCGCCGGCTTCAGAACGTAACACCGAGTTGTTCCAGTAAATGAGCCGGCGCTCGCCCGACCGGGTAAGGATTTCGTTTTCGTGGTGCCAAGTGTTGGGCAGGTTGGCGAGAAGCGCGGGGAAAAAGGAACCTTTCAAATCGCCAATTTCGGGCGGTATGAAAACATCGAACCAGTCGCGCCCGACAATTTCCTCGCGTTGCCAACCGGTCAGGCGCAGCAGGTAATCGTTGCAAAACGTAATCCGCGCTTCGCGATCCAGCATCATCGAAATCAGTTCAACATTCCCCAGCAGGTCGATGAAGCGACGCTCGCTTTCGCGCAGCACCTGGTTGGTGTGGGCGATTTCCAGTTCAGCCATCTTCAGATCATGAATATCCGTGCAGGTGCCAAACCATTTGAGAATGTTGCCGTTGGCATCTTGCAGCGGCACCCCCCGCACCAACCACCAGCGATAAACCCCATCTGCGCGCCGCAAGCGGCTTTCGATCGAGTAGGTGCCGGTCGTCGCCATGGCGTGTTGCCAGGCGTCCCATGCCCGCTGCTGGTCGTCCGGATGGAACGGCTTGTTCCATCCGTGGCCCAGGCTTTCTTCAAGGGTAAGCCCCGTGTAATCCATCCACTGTTGATTGAAATAAATGTTCCAGCCATCCGGCCGCGTGACCCAGACGATTTGCGGCACGGCTTCGGCCAGGGTGCGGAATTCCGCCTCGCTCTCTCGCAGCGCCGTCTCCATCAGCTTGCGCTCGGTGATATCCTGATTGACGCCGATCAGCCGAATTGTGTTGCCCTGCAAGTCCTTTTGAATTCTGAAACGCACTTCCACCCAGATGATTTCCCCTTCTCCGCTTAATATGCGAGTCTCAGTGTGGGCAAAATAATCCGGGTCCCGCGCTTCTAAGGCCAAGCGAACATGTTTGCCCACTAAGGGCGCGTCTTCCGGATAGACATAGCGACTGGCAAAATCAGCAGAGGACATTCGGTAGCCACCCACATCCTCGGCAGTAATCCTGTGCAGCAAATAGTATTGGTCGTTAAAGATGAATTCGTCCGTGGCAAATTCATATTCCCAGTAACCTATCTTGGCAATTGTCAGGGCTTCGGTAAGTTGCCTTTCGTTCTTCTGTAATGCAAGTTCAGCCGTCTTACGTTCAGTGATGTTTAAGTGCATGACCACGGCGCCATGCGCATGGTCATGCGACAGCGGCGTCACAGTCATCAGGAACCAGCGTTGTTGCGTTGGCGAATGACATGGGTATTCGATTGAAAAGAGGCTTGCCGCGCCCGCCAGCACCGAACGAATGCCAGCGACGGCCTGCTGCGCCTCGGCGGCATCATCGCCTCCGGCGTTGTCGCAAATGGTGAGGTAGTCGTCACCGACCCCATACGCCGCGCCCAGGAAAGCATTGGCGTCGGCGAATCGGCGCCACGCCTCGTTCACCGCGATGATGCGTCCCTGGCTATCGAGCAAAGCGATATGCGCCGGCAAGGCATTGACGATGGCGGCCTGTTTGGCGGCCTCGCTGTGACGGAAATGCTCTTGGGCACGCTGCAATACAAATGTCCGGCCTTGGCTATCCATTACTGAGTCGACCTCGCCTGCCGTCAGTACCTCCAGGCGTTGCTCGGTCGTGTGTAAAATCTCGATCAGGGCCGAGATTTCCTCGTCCGTCTCACCCGGAGGTGGCGTATTTTTCGGGTTCATGGAGTGGCGGCTTCCAGTCCCAAAGCCTGCAACACGGTTTGTGTCTGGCTGAGGGTGCCGACAATGCGTCGGATGGGTTCCGGGGCAAGTTTGACCAGCGTCGGCGTCATGAAAATGGCGTCGGCCAGGGCGCGCTTCGGCTCGCGAAAGACATCAACGATTTCGATCTCGTACCGATTTGGCAGGTGTTGCCGGCACAGCTCACCAAGGTTGGACACTGCCTGCACGGAGTTCAGCGCGTCGCCTGCGACATAGAGCCGGAACTTGAACTGGGCTTGACGACTCATGGCGGGCTCACTTTATCCCCGGCAATCGTCGTATCGGCGCCACGCAACTCCTTCATCTGGCTACGACCACGCGACAACTCGCCTTCATGACTTTGCGTCGAGCGCACCAGCAACGCCTTCTCGACCTGCTTCGCCACCAGCTCCGTCTGCAGCGATTTCACGCGCACCTCGAGTTCGGCCTCTTCGGCATCGAGCCTGACACGCTTGAGCTTGGCGGCGGCCTCGGCGGCTTCCGCCGCGACACGCTCGGTGCGTTCCTTTTCCCAGCGCATCGTGCCCATCAATACCTCGCCGCCGGCCGTGTAGGTGTCGGCCAGCGTCACGCCCTTATCACTGAGGATGAGCTCGCGCACCTGGTTTGAATGCGCCGTGCCGCGCGACTTGACAATGGACAGGCCGCGATTGCGCTCGCCGGCCTGCACCAGGTAATTGAGGTGTATCCAGGTGTCCGCCAGCGCCGAGATCTGCAAGGGCGAACCGCTTTCCGTCCGGTTTGACATTTCGTCGAGCAGGCTGGTGCACACCAGGGTAATGCCTTCGCCCTTGGACCAGTCGATTAGGCGGTCTGCCACGCTTTGCGCCGTCAAGTCATTGTCGGATTTGTACCAGGCGGACACCGGATCAATGACCAGGCAACGGGCGCCGTGCTCCCTGGTTAGCGTCTTGATGCGCACCAGGTATGCCTCGGCGCTGCCGGCGATGGAACGCGCCGAGATCATGCGCAGTAAGCCGTTATTTACGTATCGATCCAGCCCGATGCCGACCGAGGCCAGGTTGCGGATCACCTCGTTGCAATCCGAATCAAAGCTGACGAACATGGTACGTTCGCCGCGCTGGCAGGCCGCCTCGGCGAACGCACCGCTCAGGGTGGTCTTGGCGGTGCCAGAGAAGCCGGTGATCAGAATGCTGGCGCCACGGTAGTAACCGCCACCGAGCATGGTATCGAGCCGCTCGACGCCGCTGGAAACGCGCTCGTTGCTCACCTTGGCGTCCACACGCACGCGTGTGCGAGCGATGTCGACCACCAGTCCGCTGTTGCCGATCAGGAACGGCGATTCATCCTCATCGAAACTGGAGCCGCGATATTTCTGCACCCGCAGATTGCGATGCGACACGCCCAGCGCCACGCTGTGGTTGAGGATGATGGCGCAGTCCACCATGAATTGCATGAAACCGAATGGCTGCTGGATGACGGTGCTGTCCTCATCGCCACCAGATTTGGCGGTGATGATGCCGGTCAGTTCTTTGGCCAATAGCCACTCGTGCAGCCGGTAGATCTCGCGCCGTTTCGTCGCCGGGTCAGGCAGCAGCGCCAAGATGACATCCAGAGCATCAAAGACGATGCGCCGCGCCTTCATTTCCTTGGTCTTGGCCGCCAGTGCCGCCAGCATTCCGCTCAGATCGAAATCCCCTGACTGCACCAGATCAGGCGTCGGCTGCGCATCCAGGAAGAACAGTTTTTTGTGCTGCAACTCGGCCAGTTTCCAGCCGAAACTTTCAGCATTGGCGACGATGCGCTGCGAGCTTTCCTCAAAAGCGACAAAGATGCCCGGCTCCTGACAATGCTGGGCGCCATGCACCAGGAATTGCAGGGAGAGGATGGTCTTGCCCGAACCTGGCCCGCCCACTAACAGCGTTGTGCGGCCGTGCGGCAAACCTCCACCGGTGATTTCATCGAAGCCGGCAATGCCCGTCGGCGCTTTGTTTGTTCCTTTGACGCGCAGAGGCCGGGCGGATTTCATCTTATCTCCCACAGGAAACCTCCTGTCACAACATCGCGTAGGATTGGGAGCAATTCCCGCGGCAAGGTCTGATAAACGGACCGGCTTGGACGGGGGAACGATAATGCTCCCAATTCAGGCAGTATCCGGTTTATTGTCTTTTGAGTATGTGCGGTAAGACACACACCGCAAGCTCTGGCCGCAAGCGGTTTCTCCACCAAGTCGCCCCGGCACAGGCTGGAGCCCAAAAGGATTGAATTCAGGTGACATCAAATCATTCATTTCCGTCATTCCGGCGAAGGCCGGAATCCGGAAATTCAATGAACTGGACACCGGCTTTCGCCGGTGTGACGAATTATTTGGATAACTGGTTGCCCACGCGGAACGGCGCGAAGTGACAACCCTTTTCAGGCGCGCACGGTCACCAGCAGGTGCAAGCCTTCGCCGGCCGCGTATTCCTGCATTTGCCGAATCAGCCTCTCATCAAGCAAATAGTCGGCCGACAGCAGGAGCAGGCCATCCCGGGTGAACAGATCCTTGGCCAACACCATTCCTGGCTTGAGATCCGCAACGGGCAGGGCGATAACCGACTGGCCGCCTTCCTTGGCGCTGGGCTCAACCCCGCCCACGACCGCCAGAAAGGCATCGACGACAAAGGGGTCGTAGCGCCTGCCGCGCCCCTCTGTGATGGTTTTCCTGGCCGCTTCGGCAGAAAAATGGCGGGGTGACAGTAGCCCCAACTGGAGGCCATCGTAATCGTTGACCACGGCCAGAATCCTGGCTCCTTGTGGAATATCCAGCGTCGCCAGACCATCGGGAAAACCCTGACCGTCGAAACGTTCGTGGTGCGAGCGCACTATCCTGGCGGCTCCGCGCAATTCCTCCAACGCCATCAGCGATTGTTCGCCCTTGACCGGATGCTTGCGATAAAGCCCTAATTCCTCGCCACTCAGATGGGAAAACGGTTTGGTCAATAACACATCGGGCAAACCGATTTTGCCGATATCGTGCAACAACCCGGCAATGAAAATGTCCTGTGCCTCGGCAGGGGCGACCTTCATTTTCGTCGCCACCTTGCGGGCGAGGTCGGCGACACGGCGGGAGTGTCCGGCCAGCGCGCCTTCACGCAACTCGATCAGATTGGCGAAAACCCGGATGGAAGTAATGAAGCTGGTTTTAAGCTTTTCGTGCGCCTGCCGCAATTCGACCGTCCGCTCCATCACCTTGAGTTCGAGATTGGCATTGAGATCCTTCAATTCTTCGTTCTGCTGGGCGGTCAGGGCTTCGAGACGTTCCTTCTCGCGTTCGAGCGCGATTCTTTCCAGAGCATGGCGGACAATCAGCAGCAGGTCGTTGTCTTCCCAGGGTTTGGAGAGGTAACGGAAAATTTCCCCCTGGTTGATGGCATCAATGGTCGAGTGAATGTCGGCATAGCCGGTGAGCAGGATGCGCAGGGGCTGCGGCCAGCGTTGCCGCACCTGTTGCAGGAAAACGACGCCGTCCATTTCCGGCATGCGCATATCGGAAATAACCAGATCAACCGCCTCTTTTTCGAGCACCTGCAAGCCTTCGGCGCCGCTGCTGGCGACCAGCACCTGATAGCCGGCCTGGCGAAAAAGCCGGCGCAGGGCGGAGAGAATGTTGGGTTCGTCATCGACACAGAGGATTCGCCAATTGTGGACGGTTGCGGTGAGTTCGGCGACGCCGGCATTCAACGTTTGCGCATTGTTTTCGTGGCTCATCCCGCCTCCTTCTCGGCAGGCCCCATGACGCGCAGCAACTCTTCCAGTGTCGTCAGCCCCTCGCCAATGCGCTCAAGCCCATGGTCACGCATGGTGCGGATGCCGCTGGCGCGGATCAGCCGGGAGATTTCGAGCACGCTGGCACCGCCGCCGATGAGATGACGCAGTTCGTCATTCAGGGACAGCACCTCGTAAATCGCGGCACGACCCCGATAACCGCTCAGCGCACATTCGCCGCACCCCCGGCCGCGATAGACGGTGCCCAGCAGCGCTGGGTCGCCGCCGACCTTCTTGAGCAAAACCGGATCGGGCGCCACCGGCTCGCGGCACTTCGGACAAATGCGCCGCACCAGGCGCTGGGCGATAATGCCTTCCAGCGCCGTCGCCACGACATAGGGCTTCAAACCCAGATCGAAGAGCCGGGCAATGGTCGCCACCGCCGAATTGGTATGCAGTGTGGAATAGACCAGATGCCCGGTCAACGCGGCATGAAAGGCGACTTCGGCCGTCTCGAAATCGCGGATTTCGCCGAGCAGGATCACATCCGGGTCCTGCCGCAACAGGGCGCGCAGGATGAGGGGGAAGGACAGGCCGATCTTTTCGCGCACCAGCACCTGGCCGGCCATGTCGAGGTAGTATTCGACCGGATCTTCGATGGTGACGTAATTCTTGCCCGGCGTCGCATTGTGCTGCAGCAGTGAATAGAGGGTGGTGGTTTTGCCGCTGCCCGTTGGCCCGGTGGCCAGAATGATGCCCTGCGGTTTGGCCACCATGTCCTCGACCCGCGCCAGGTCGGCCGCCGCGAATCCCAGCCCGCTGATGTCGTGCACGGCGGCATTGCGATCAAGGATGCGCAGTACCACCTTTTCACCATTGATGGTGGGCAGGGTCGAGATGCGCAAATCGACCATGCGCGCCGGGGTTTTGACGGTAATCCGCCCGTCCTGCGGACGCCGGCGCTCCGAAATATCCAGTTCCGACATGATTTTCAGCCGTGACACCAGCGATTGATGCATTTGATGCGGAATGTGGATCTTGTCGGCGAGGACGCCGTCGATGCGATAACGGACGACGACATTTTTGGTGCGCGGCTGGATGTGGATATCGGAAGCGCCAAGACGAATCGCCTCAAGAATGATGGCATTGACCAGACGAATGGCCGGCGGCGCCTCGGTGCCATGCAACAGGTCTTCGAGGGAAGCGACTTCATCTTCCTCGATGACAACTTCGATGCCCTCGTAAGGATCGACCGAGCCTACCAGCGTCTCCAGTTCCTTGAAATCGACCTCGCCGTGTCCAGGATAGAGTTCCGCCAGTTTGGCGCGAATCGCCGTGGCGTCGGCGCTTACAACCTTGACCTCAAGCCCGGCGGTGAAGCGAATTTCGTCAATCAGACCCTCATCGACCGGGTCGGCCATGGCCAGAGTCAGCCGCTTGCCTTCCAGTTTGAGCGGAATCACCAGTTGGCGTTCGCAGAAGCTGTGCGGGATCAATTCGTCGATGGCCGGATCGATGCGGAATTCGGGCAATTGCACTTCTTCAATGAGCAGATCGTTTTTCAGCAGGGTGCGGATGCGGGCTTCTGGCACCCAGTCCTTTTCCAACAGCAGGCTGATGAAAGGTTCCTTGCGCCTTTCCTGCAATTGCGTTAGTTCCTGCAATTGGGCCGTGGACAGCAGGTTTTTTTTGTGCAGGATAATGCCCAGCCGGCTGCGATGCGTGGCGGCCAGCTTGGTTAGCGCTGAAATCTCCTTGCTCTTCTTGTCGTTTTCCGCCTTGAGCACCCGGTTGCGCTGGATCAGGTCGAACTGTTCCAGCGCCAGGGCGACGGTGACGCGCAGGTCGTCATCGTTCCAGGGTTTGATGATGAACTTGTAGACGGCCCCTTCGTTGACTGCTCCCATGACGGCATCGGTATTGGCGTGGCCAGTCAGCATGATGCGTAGAGTGTCTGGCGCCCGGCTCTTGATTTCGCGCAGCAGTTGCGCGCCGTTCATTCCCGGCATCATGAAATCGCTGATCACCAGATGGATTTCCTGATCCTGGAAAATCTGCAAGGCTTCCTGACCGTTGCCGGCAGTGACGATTTCGTAATTCTCACGCCGGAAGACCCGCTGCAGCGCCTTGAGGATACCGGGTTCGTCATCCACCAGCAAAATTCGATAGCGCGCTGGCGTCAGGTGTGTCGATGGCGCCTGAGCAGTTTCGGACTTGCCGGTAAACAGAGCCGAATAGTCACTCATGACAGAGGCAGTGTAATGGTGACCGTAGCGCCGCCATCCGGTTGGCTGGTGACGAAAATGTTGCCGCGATGCGCCAGTACGGCGCTGCGGGCCGAAGAAAGACCCAGGCCGGTGCCAACGCCAATTTCGCGGGTGGTATAGAAGGGTTCGAAAACCCGTTGCACTTCCTCCGGCGTCATGCCGACGCCGTTATCCTGGAAGCGAAGGGTGACGCATTCGTCATCGGCCTCGCTGCGGATGACCACTTCGCCGGGGCGCTTGGCATCGACAATGGCCTGAATGCCGTTGCGCAGGATGCCGAGAAATGCCTGGTTGAGGTGCCCGCACTGGCAGCGCAGGGTGGGGAGGGGAAGCAGAACCAGCCGGATCTGGATGCCTGGCGGCAATTGCCCCTGCAGGATGCTGAAGGCCTGGCGCAGGCTCTCGTTCAGATCCACCACCTCCTCCTCAGCCCGGTCAACGCTGGAGAAGAATTTCAGATCACGCACGATACTGGCAATGCGCACGATCCCCGTTTCGCACTCCTTGAGGATGTCGGTCGCATCGCGCAAGGCGAAGTCGAGGTCGAGCGTGCTCCAGGACGGCGGACAGGAATCCAGGCTGACGCGGTATTGCTGCAGACGATGGACATAATTGCCGAGCGTGCCGAGATTGCTGCGGATAAAGCCGAGGGGGTTATTGATCTCATGGGCGACCCCCGCCGCCAACTGACCGACCGACGCCAGTTTCGCTGCCTGAAAAAGCTGGTTCTGTCGCCGATCAAGCAAGTCGACCTGTTCCGCCACCTTTTCTTCCAGCGATTCGGCCAGGGCCTTATAGCGCGCCTCGGATTCGAGCAGGCGGGCATGCCCGCGCTGCAGCGCTTGATAATCCTCGGCGGTGGCTTCCAGATGCAGGGAGGAAGCCATTTTATAACGTGACTCGGCGCCAAGCAGGGTTTGCAGGAGATGGCGGGCGCCATGCAGAGCAAAAGGATCGGCTGTACTGCTGCTCAAGAAGCCGATGGCTTCGAGTTCCAGCACCAGCGCTTCTCGCCTGGCCTCCGGCTCGGCCTGTCCCCACAGTACGGCGCCGTCGGCAGCGAAGATGGCGACGTTGCCACCCAGCATCTGCGCCAGCGCCGGGCCGATGCGTTCCAGCGCGGCGGCGTCCAGCAACTCGGGCAAGTTCCATTCACGGTCGAAAAAAGTTGGGTTCATGGGCACCCCAATGCACTGCGGACAAAGGCGTCCTCGTCCAGTCCGTGTGTTGCCATCAGACTGAATTCGCCGGCGAAGCGCCGATAGAGGACACGCAGCAGAGCCTCGAAGCTTTCCACCACCTGTTCACCCGTGAGCGCCGAAGCAAACAGTAGCGGCCAAGGTGTGGCAGACCAGCGGGCGCAAATTTCGGCCTCGGGGACGGCGCTCGGCAGGTCGCGCTTGTTGAACTGCACCACCAGTGGCGTGTTTTCAAAATCCAGGCCGACCCGGCTACAATTTTCCACCAACCCCTGAAAGGATTCGGCATTGTTGGTTTCCTGGCGGCGATCGGAATCGGCGACAAAAACGATGCCGTCGGCGCGCGACAGCACGGCTTTGCGCGTACCGTCGTGCGCGACCTGGCCGGGAACGGTGAACAGCCGGAACTTGATCAGCAAGCCGGAGGGAGCACGAAAACCAAGCGGTAGCAGGTCAAAGAACAGGGTGCGGTCGTTCTGGGTCTCCAGCATCTGGATTTCCCCCAGCATTTCGGGCGACAAGGCGTCGTGCAGGCGCAGCAGATTGGTCGTTTTGCCACCCTGCGCCGGGCCGTAATAGACCAGCTTGAAGGTCAGGCGTCCGTCGCTTTGGTCGGGCATTTATTTCTCTTTTTCGCAAATAAATTCGGGGTCGAGAATGACCGAGCCATCCGGCCCCCAGTTGACCTGCGTGATTCCCGGCTCCATCCCTTCCAGACGCTTGGCCTCGGCCGCCTCGTCGCTGAGGTCGCCGCATTCGACCCGCATCAGATCCGCCAGCCGCCGGTTCTCCAGCATCAAGTCGCGGTGCGCCAGCGACTGGGCGATGGCGGAAGCCAGTTCGTAATCGTTCCAGGGTTTGCCAATGAAGCGATCGATTCCCACTTCATTGACCGCCCGCATCAGTGCATTCAGGTCGGCATAGCCGGAAAGAATCAGGCGCGCCGCATCTGGCTGGATAGCCTTGACCGCCTTGAGAAAGGCGACGCCATCCATGCCGGGCATGCGGTAATCGGTCAGGAAGAGATCAAAGGCATGGTGACGGGCATGTTCGAGAGCGGCGGGGGCTGAATCGAAGGTTTCAATTTCCAGTTCAAAACTGCTGTTGCCGCAGGTGCAAGGCACCGCTCGCAACAGGCGGCGCAAGGCTTGCAGGATTGCATTTTCGTCGTCGACGATCATGATGCGGCTCATGTGGCCTCCTGTTGAATGCCTTTTTCCAGTTGATGGATCGGCAGCACGATGCGGAAAGTGGTGCCAACGCCCACCTTGCTGCTAACAGTAATCGTGCCGTGATGTTTCTGGATGATGCCGTAGGACATGGACAGGCCAAGGCCAGTCCCCTTGCCCACCGGCTTGGTTGTAAAGAAGGGGTCGAATATTTTCTGCCTGACTTCCTCGCTCATGCCGGAACCGTTGTCGGTAAATTCCAGCCAGACACTTTCTTCTGCCGCCCCCGTCCGGATCGTAATTTTGCCGCGCGCTTCGCCCATGGCTTGCGCCGCATTCACCAGCAGATTCAAAAAGACCTGGTTCAACTGCGAAGGCAGGCAGTCAATATCCGGCAACGTGCCGTATTCCTTGACGATGTCTGCCCGGTATTTGACTTCGTTGGTGGCAATGCTGATCGTTGAGTCGAGGCATTGATGCAGATCGGCCAGTTGCCATTCATCGCTGCTGTCCGTGCGCGAAAAATCCTTAAGATTCTGGACGATTTTACTGACCCGGGTGATGCCCTCCCTGGATTCACGCATGAGTTGTGGAATGTCCTCCTGGATAAAATCGATATCAATCTGCTCGCGCAAAGCTTTCAAACTGCTGACCTGATCCGCCGCCTCCAGAGTGGAAGTCGCCGCTTCATAGGCAGAAAGCATGCGGAACAGGGAATTCAGGTAGTTTTCCAGGGTGCCAATATTGGATTGCACATAGCCGATCGGATTGTTGATTTCGTGCGCTACGCCGGCGGCCAATTGTCCTATTGAGGCCATTTTTTCCGACTGCAGCAACTGGGCTTGTGCTTGGGAGACCCTGGCATTGAGCTGGGTCAACGCCTCGTTGCGGTGGCGCAGCTCTATCTCCATCGATTCTCGTCGGGTGACATCCCTTTGCAGAAGGATGTTTGCCTCGCCAAGCTGAAGTGTGCGTTCATCCACCAACTGCTCAAGCCGGGTCTGATACTTTAGCAATCGTTTCTCGGCGCGGCGGCGTTCGGTCAAGTCCTGAATCTTTTCAACGGCGCCGAAGACCTGTCCTTGGGCATCCCGCAGTAGCGCCGCTGTGAAAAATATCCAGCGGCTTTCCTTCTTGAAGAAGTCGACCATCCCTTCGCCTTCATAGGCTCCTGGTGCGATTTCCGAAACCTTGACCGATGCATCGGGGTAGTGCGCGACGACCTCGCTGACGCTTGGGAATCTCAGGAGCACATCAGCCATGGTGTCGCGCTGCACAGGATAGAATGGCTTCCATTGCAAACCGGTTCCAGTTACCTCCTCGGAGGGCAGGCCGGTCAACAAGGCGCAAGCGCGATTCCAATGGGTCACCTGGTGCTGCGTGTTGATGACAAAGGTTGCCACCGGATCGCTGTCAATAATTTGCGTCAGCAACTGTTGCAGGTCACGCTGGGCGTTTTCGGCGCGCTTGCGGTCAGTCAGGTCGACCAGCGAACAGAAAATGGTCGGCTGTCCACTCATATCGATTTTGGAGGCGGTGATTTCGACCCAGCACTCCTCGCCGTGTCGGGTGTTGAGGCGGAATTCATAAACCGGGTCAACCTTTTCGCCGCGCAGGCGCGCTTCGCCGCGCAGACGAAGAATGTCGCGCCACTCACCGTAACCCATTTCAAAATACGGCATGCTCAGCATTTCCTCGGGCATTGAGCACCCCATCAGCTTCTGGAAAGCGGCATTGCCATAAATGATGTGGTTGGCGCGATGCAGCATGATCGGCGTACTGACAGCGTCAACCAGTCTGAAATAGGTCTCATCCTGCAATGCGGCATCCTGGTGGACTTGTTGGCTCATGTTTTTTCCCGCTGCCACTTCTACTCTACTGCGCACTGCGCAGCATTTCGGCAAGAACACGGTTCTCGATCATCATTCTTCGTCGCATCAGCGCCTGCGCCAGACTGGATTTGAGATAGAGCGTTTCTTTCAGCGGATCGTGGAAAACACCAAAAATGTGCACATCGACGGCCGAGATCAGGTTGTCCATGCTGATCTCGCCGATCAGAAAACCGGCACAGTCCGGCTGTTTATCGGCGAAGCCCCGCAACAAGTCGATTCCGTTCATTTGCGGCAATTTGTAGGCGGTCAATAGGCATGAAAAAGTCAGGTCATCCGCCACGTTCAGGGCATAGGCCGGCGAGGTGGTGGTGTGAACATTGATTTTGTCTTCGTTCAGGGCATACGGGGTTTGTTCAAGAATTTCCTGACGAATCGACGAATACAATTTATCCATCTTGTTGAAGCTGGAAATTTGCTGGGCGAGTTGCTCCAGAACCGCCTCATTACTGTCCACGATGATGATCTGATCTATTCCTCCCGCCAGTGGCGGAATCTCGATTTTCCGTTCAAGCACCTGGGCAGCGAGGCGCTTGGTCTCCAGCATTACGCCGTTATAGTCGAGCGCCTGCGCGATTGAACCCTTGAGAAAGTAGTCGTGCCAAGGTTTGGGGATGAAGCGGAAGATGTGCGTCCGGTTAACCATCTCGATCAACGCATCCATATCCGTCCAGCCACTAAGGACAATGGTGGCACAATCCGGTTGCAGTTCGAGGAAGGCCTTGAGAAAAGTCAGGCCATCCATGACCGGCATGCGATAGTCGGAAATAACGAGGTCGAAGCTTTGCGTTTTCGCCCGTTCCAGGGCAAGCAAGGGTTCGGTAAATCCTTCCACCTCATAGCGATAACGCCCCTGCGGCGGGGCACTTAGTTCCCGCTTGACGACACTGACAATATTCGGTTCATCGTCGACCACGAGGATGCGACGCTGTGCTTTGGTATCCATGGGAGAACCTCCTGGATTATTGAAGCCTGGTGTTGTCGTTGTTACAGCTCGCAAGGCTTATGAACAGCTGCTTTTGGGGCGAAAAAAACCCGCTATCCGAAGCTGGCTGGACTCCAGATAACGGGTTGGCCTATCGTTCTTATTTGTGTCGCATGTCATTCTTGACGGCTTTTACGCCATGAATGCCACGAGCAATCTCGACCGCTTTTTGGATGTCAGCGTTGGAATTGACGAAGCCACTCAATTGCACCACGCCCTTAAAGGTTTCGACATTGATTTCGGCGGATTTCAGGGTAGGCTCCTTGAAAATCGCTGCTTTGACCTTTGTTGTTATCACGGTGTCGTCGACATATTCTCCTGTTCCCTCCTGCTTGGAGGTTGAAGCGCAGCCGACGAGAACTGCAAAAACGAGAGTCAGGAATAAGGCGGAAAAACGTTTCAGTTGTGACATGGTCAGATCTCCAGATAAATGATGATGCTAGTTTCCCCTGATGCAAAGAATTGATTTGTACCAAGGGCTTAATGTTCGCAACTTGCGTTACGAGGTAAAAGTTCTTGCATTTGTTTGATGGTTTTTCAGGAAGGCGGTTGGCACGTTAAATCTTGCCAAGCAGCCACAGAACGAGCAGCACGACGACCACTAACCCGAGACCACCGCTAGGTCCGTAACCCCAGCTCCGGCTATGTGGCCAGGATGGAAATGCGCCGATCAACAGGAGAATGAGAAGAACCAATATAATTGTTGATAACGTCATGATTATTTCCTTCTGAAAAATGTTGACAGGTGGCATGCGCCATTCACAGCAGTGCTCGTGCTGACCATATTACTCAGTCAATAGCAGCCGTCTGTACGCCTGCGCACATAGGCTCCCGCTTGATCATTAACGTGACCGATGTTTTCGCCGTCATGGGTGCGCTACCGTACCGACATCGCCCAATCCTTTGTTTAATGTTTTGCCAGCATCCGGAGTTTTGATTTATTTGAGTCGAGCCACCAGGACGAAGGGTGTCTTTCGTCAACAATCCAAAGGAAATTTTATGAAATATTCATTAGTATTTTCAGCCGTGCTCATGGCGTTTGCCTTGAGCGCTTGCGATAGACCGACAGTCGTTGTTCCGCCAACTGTAGTGACGGTTCCTGGCCCTGCCGTTCCCGGCCCAGCCGGCCCGTCAGGCGAAAAAGGTGAGGCTGGCACTGCCGGATCAACCGGTTCGACTGGTTCAACAGGTTCTACCGGCGCAAAGGGTTCAACCGGTTCAACCGGATCGACTGGCGCAACCGGGGATACGGGCGATAGGGGCGATACAGGCGACACAGGAGCTGAGGGTCAGCGCGGCAAAACCGGTGGCGATACCGTAATCGTTGTTCCGCCGCCTTCACGCGAACGTTAAGTTTTCAATGGTGTTTGTGGCAGCGCGCAATGGAATCATCAGACTTGCTGCGGCGATGGCGATTTGCCTGTTCGTCGCAGCAGGCTGCGCCACCCTGCCCGACACCGATGCCCTGATAGAACGACACACCGGGCAAGCCGCTCGCTTCGAAAATGCCAGAGGAGCGTTGTCAACGCAAAAAAGCGCTGCCATCCTGGCCAAACTCAAGGGCCAGTCCGGTGACATCGATATTCTGGAAAAACAGATCGTTCTTGAACAAGCCATCGCCGGCAGTCCCCTCATACTGGGCAACAAAGTTACCCTGTTGCAGGACGGTGAGGCCACCTATGCGGCAATGTTCGCCACCATCCGCCAGGCGCGTAACCATATTAATCTGGAAACCTACATTTTCGAAGACGACGAAATCGGCCGCCAGTTCGCCGATTTGTTGCTGGAACAGCAGGCGCGCGGGGTTCAGGTCAATATCATCTATGACAGCTTTGGTGGTTTCAATACGCCCAAAGCCTTCTTCGAACGGCTGACCAAAGGCGGCATAGCGGTACTCGAATTCAATCCGCTCAACCCGTTATTGGCAAAGTCGCCTTGGCTGATCTACAACCGCGATCACCGCAAATTGCTCATCGTCGACGGGCGGACGGCCTTCCTCGGCGGCATCAATATCAGCAGCGTCTATTCTTCCGGATCGGTCGCCAGACGAATGAAGAAAAAGGTGGAAAGTACGGTGACCTGGCGCGACACCGACATCCAACTCGAAGGCCCGGTGGTCGGCGAGTTGCAGAAACTGTTCATGGAAACCTGGCTAAAGCAGCGCGGCGAGCCACTGGCCTTGAAAGAATACTTCCCGGTACTGAAGGCCGAGGGGAAAGACATCGTGCGCGCCATCGGCAGTACTCCGGACGATCCCTACAGCCTGATCTACCTGACTCTGATTTCCGCCATCGGCAATGCCGAAAGGCAGGTTTACCTGACCAATGCCTATTTCATTCCCGACCCACAATTGATTAAATCCCTGAGTGAGGCAGCAGGGCGCGGTGTCGATGTCAAATTGATCCTGCCCGGCCATTCCGATTCCCAGACCACTTTTCATGCCGGTCGCTCGCATTACGCCACCCTGCTCAAAGCCGGCGTCAAGATTCATGAGCGGCGCGGGGCGCTGTTGCACGCCAAAACCGCGGTCATCGACGGCGTCTGGTCGTGCGTCGGCTCCACCAATCTTGATTGGCGCAGTTTTCTCGACAACGACGAGATCAATGCAATTGTCCTGGGGCGCGACTTCGCCCAGCAAATGGAGGCCATGTTTGCCAGGGATCTCGAAGCCTCGGAAGCGATCACTCTGGAAAGCTGGGAAAACAGATCGCTGCTGCTGCGTTTGAAAGAATGGGGCGCCAGGCTGTTGCAGCGCTTGCTCTAATAGTCAGTCACGATAAATGAGCGCGATAAAAACACCGTCACACCAGCGAAGACTGGTGTCCATAACCGCGTATTTCTGGATTCCGGCTTTTCCCGGAATGACAAGTCCATTCATTTGTTTCAACATGGCGGAAAGTCAACAAAGTCATGTTTCGATCTGCAATTGGAATTTCAAATGAGTCGGCGCAAAGCAGGCTGGTTCAGTGCCTTCAGCACACTTTCCAGAATTGCCACAAAAAATTCACGGCGCGTCGGCAGGACGGTTGGGACATCAATTCGCAAAGCCGTTACCAAAGCCGTCAGCAAGGCAGTCGTAGCGCAAGTCGCCAAAATCGGCAAAACAAACCGGCGCGTACTTACTGGTGTTGCCTCGCCCGCCGGGGTGCCGAGCAGTCGTGGCAGTGGGCGGTGGATCGAAGGTCGCTGGGCATTCGGCCCTTTGCAGCACTGCAAGTATCAATTATTCATCCCTTCTGGCATCAGTGCATCGCGGCCGGCGCCGCTGCTGGTGCTGTTGCATGGCTGTGGGCAGGACGCCGCCAGCTTTGCCGTGAGTACGCGTGCCGCTGCAATCGCGCGCAGTGCGGGTTGCGTGGTGTTGTTGCCGGAGCAGTCATCGCAGGCTAATGGGCAGCGCTGCTGGAACTGGTTCCGATCCGAAGCCCAGGTGGCCGCCGAAGCCATGTTGCTGATGAGCTTGATAGAACATATTTGCAGCACCCAGCCGGTGCGGCGCGAGCGGGTATCTGCCCTGGGGATTTCGGCCGGTGGCACGATGGCGCTGACCCTGGCCTTGCGCTTCCCCGAGAACTTTGTGGCGGTTGGCACCCACTCTGGCGCTGTGCCGCACAGTGCCATCAATCTGCTGCAAGCCACGCAGGCGATGCACGGGCGTCGCTTGCCAAACACACTTGCGTTACGAAAGAGGCTGGCCGGCCGGCAATTGCCGCCGCTGATCGTGCTGCACGGCGATGCCGACTCGGTAGTTTCTTTCGTCAACGCCCGTGCTTCGGTCGATTTGTGGCTGAATCTACTGCCGCAAGGCTTGGCAAAACCGGGGAACACCCGAACCGTTCAACGCGGTGCACGCAAGCCCTACGATGTCACCGACTGGAAGTTGGGGGCGCGAACTGTCGTCCGGCTGGTCAGCATTGCAGGACTTGGTCACGCCTGGAGCGGTGGCGCTCCGAAACAGGCTTTTTCAGATACTTCTGGCCCCGACGCCCTGAAGATTGCCCTGCGCTTTTTCTCTGAGAGCGTGCCGCTCAGTCGCAAAAAATCTAGTAGTCAGTCACGGTAAATGAGAGCGATAAAAACACCGTTACATCGGCGAAAGCCGGTGTCCAGTTCGTTGTTTTTTCTGGATTCCGGCTTTCGCCGGAATGACGGAACTAAATTATTGTGAGGATTCCGCGCGCAGAAAGGCGAGGAACTCGCGCTCGCCGAGCGTCAAGCCCGCTTTGCGGGGTGGAGGATGTTCCGAGGGCTGCCAATTCGTGGTCGCTTCGCCGGTCAGCAAGGCCAGGATGCGAGGATGTACGTAAGACTTGCGGCACACCGCTACTGTGTTGCCAAGACGCCTTGCCACCTTACTCAGCAGGCGCTTGGTACTCTCAGCAGTTTGGCCCTCCCTTTCGCTTGCCGTTAACTGACGCCACAGTTCCAGTGCATAAACGCTGCCGTGCCAGGTGCGGAAATCCTTGGCAGTGAATTCGCCGCCGCTGACGAGACGAAGGTAGTCGTTAACGTCCATCGAGCCGATACTGTGAGCGTCGCCGGCGTCGTCGAGGTATTGAAACAGTTCCTGGCCGGGTAATGCCTGACAACGCCTGACGATGCGCGAGATACGCCGATCCTGCAGGCTGACTTCGTGCCTGATGCCGCTCTTGCCCCGAAAGCGCAGGCGCAGCCAACTGCCTTTGAAATCAACGTGGCGCTTGCGCAGCGTGGTCAGACCGAAGGAGCCATTGTTGCGGGCGTATTCGTCATTGCCCACCCGCACCAGCGTAGTGTCGAGCAGGCACACAATTGCAGCGATAACCGTCTGGCGAAAGTCCTGCGCACCGATTGGCACATCAAGATCGTGCATGACCTTGGCGCGGATGCGCGGCAGTACGGCGCCAAAATCAGACATTCGATCGAACTTGGTCTCATCGCGCGCCCGCCGCCATTCGGCGTGATAGATATACTGCTTGCGGTCGCGGGCATCACGACCCGTCGCCTGCAAATGCCCACACGGCAACGGGCAGATCCACACCGAGGTGTAGGCGGGCGGAATCGCCAGCTTGCGAATGCGTTCCAGTTGCCGTGCATCGCTAAGCCGGTGGCCGTCAGCCTGGCAATATATGAAACCCTTGCCTCGCCGCAAACGGCTGATGCCTGGCGCGTCGTCACTGACATGCACCAGCCCATCCGGCGTTGTCGCAACTTCAATCACAGCGGTGTTCATGGTGGCAAGAAGCACTCAGCGCTTGAGCGCTTCTTCCAGTTGCGCCTTGTTCATTCGGGATCGCCCCTTTACGCCATGCTGGCTTGCCTCGTTGCGAAGCTGCGCCAAGGTTCGCCCACCCGCACCCAGATGAGATCGCAGGCCACCACGCCGGCTGGACGACATATCATTGATCGACGAGGCGCTGACTTGTTTGGCTTCGCCGTGTCGTGCCCGCTCTTTGTTGACGGTGCGCGCCGCAATCTCTTCGGCAAGTTGCTGGCTCTCGCCGCGTTCGAGCAGGCTGTCCCTGATGTGCACATACTGGCGCTCGCGCTTCTCACTCCAGGAGCTTTGTGGCATGACGCCTCCTGCGGCAAATGTTAAAAAATGGAATCGAATGACGCTAGTCTGGGCAAGATAGCCGAAGCCATCCAACCCATTTCAAAGCATTCAATCAAATCAACATTTGTCGGCTTCTTTGATGACATCACTAGGCGAAGGCAGTTGGGAAGAGTCTGGTTTGTCTTCGGGTTTGACTATAGTTGATGCGCTGCTATTGAGGTCGTCCGGTTTCTGGCTCTCGTCCTCAGGTTTTACAGCATGCTTGGGTGCATTATTTTCGCTTGGCTTGTTCATGTTGCCCTCCGGCAGGATTACTGCGGCAAACAGCGAAATTGCGGGATGCCGTGGTGTATGAACAGTAACAATGAATGATCGAAACTTCTGTGCGCCACCGTACTGAGTCACCAAAAACGGTCGGATCTATCCGGCGTCACTCAGACTTGACTGCGCGCAATGCGCACAATTTCCTGAGCGATAGCTTCTGGCGACAGAACAAAATCGATGCATCCACTGGCAATGGCGCTCTCCGGCATGTCGGGCTGACTCGCCGTACTCAGTTTCTGGGCGATTGTAATGCCGCCTGCTTCTTTAATGCCGCACAGTGCTGCAGCCCCGTCGCCATCATAACCAGAGACAATGACGGCAATCAGTTTGCCGTCCCAGTGACTGGTTAGCGAACGGAGGAAGACCGTGATGACATCGGGCCAACCCCGAGGTTTTGAGATCGGTTTGAGATGGAATTCGCCAGCTTCGACGTGTAAATCCCGATTGGCCGGGATGATAAATACCCGGTTGGGCACAATCAGCAAATTTTCCGTGATCAGATCAACCGGCATCGTTGTGAAGCGGGGAAGAACTTCATGGAGTTGCGTCGGCATTATTGTGATGTGATTCACGATAACTATTGCCACCCCCATGTCAGCAGGAAGATTTTGCAAGAGCCGGATATAGGCGTCGAGGCCACCGGCCGAACCGCCGACGCAAACAATGGGAAAGTTTTTCAAAGACACGCTCCTATGAAATCTATCGAGTGGGGCTGCTTTCGATCGCTACCCCATTCGTCCATAGCCTCTCTTAACCGGCGCCCTTATGATCTTTGGGGGAGTCATTCTTATGCCGGCCAGCGACCTCGCGCTGTTCCGCCTTCTGTTGTTGCTTGATCACCTCTTCCGAAGGGGAAGGCGCTGTCTGTCCTGATTTCTGGTGCTGATCTTTGGGGCGCTGATTCATGGAAACCTCCTGATAAGTCATTCGTCAGCCCTATCACCGACGTATCACCACGATAGACCAGCCTCGCCACACGCACTGTGCGCTAAGCAACATAGGAATGTGGATTGTCTGCGCGCCTGCGCCCGAAAGTTCTGTAAAGAAAAATGCGCCTCTGTTTGGTGGCGCACAGAGCCGCATTGACCAAAAGGCTATCTTGGCACTTCAGAACACATCGTTCTGCAACGCTGGCAGAAAAACCGGCGCTTACAACAGGAGAAATTGAACATGAACAAGGATCAAGCGAAGGGCATGGCGAAGGATGTTGCCGGCAAAATACAGGAAGAAGTCGGCAAACTGGTAGGCAGCAAGGAACAAGAGGCCAAGGGAATTTCAAAACAGATTTCCGGCAAGACGCAAGAGGCCTTCGGCGACGTCAAGCAGGCCGTTGAGAATTTGGGCAAAAGTTAGTCAAAAGGAGAACCAGGATGAGTCAAGAACAACTGTTTTCACATGCACCCACCAAAGCGTCGAGCATTATCGGTAGCAAAGTGGTTAATCCTTTAGGGGATAACGTCGGAGACATCAAGGAAATTGTCATCGACCCACGTAGTGGCAGGGTCGCCTACGTGGTGGTAGCGTTCGGTGGCGTTTTTGGTCTGGGAGAAAAGCTGTTCGCCATTCCGTTCAAAGCCTTTGACTATAACGTAGGCAAGAACGAATACGTGCTCAAAGTATCCAAGGAACAAGTGGAGAAAGCACCTGGGTTCGATTCGGCGCATTGGCCTTCATTGGCCGATGAAAAGTGGAACCGCGAAATTCATACCTACTACAATCATTCACCGTATTGGGAATATTGATACCACTTTCCGGCATGGTATTTTCGACGCAAGAAAATCCCCGGATCGTCGGGGATTTTCTCATCTCACGGTCTGTAAGGCCATTCCAAAAAGCCGCGCCACCCCCTACCCAATGAACTCACCCACACATTTCGATGCAAGCGCCAAAACCTGGGACTCAGATCCGGTCAAGCTTGCACGTGCGTTAGCGGTTGCCGAAGGTATTCGCAACAGCATAATACTGTCACCTCAAATGCGTGCGCTTGAGTACGGCTGCGGCACAGGTTTGCTGAGCTTCGCCCTGCAGCCACATCTTGAACATATCACCCTGGCCGATAGCTCCATCGGGATGCTGACGGTGTTGAACGAGAAACTGGCTGCCAGCCACACGCAGAACATGCACACCATCAGGCTTGATCTTGTCACCGACCCGACTCCGGGGGAAAGATACAACCTGATTTACACCATGATGACATTTCATCATATCGAAAATACCGAAAGCATGCTTCAGACCCTGCATGCCATGCTGACCTCGCCAGGTTATCTATGCATTGCCGACCTCGACACTGAAGATGGCTCGTTTCATGGCCAAGGTTTCTCAGGCCACAAAGGGTTTGATCGGAAGGAACTGTGTCGCAAAGCGACCAACGCCGGCTTCCGGAACGTAAACTTCACAACGGTCTTTCACATGACAAAGAGTGACAGCGCCGGCCAAACCGAATTTCCGCTGTTCCTGATGGTGGCCGAGAAATGAAGGCGTGCCAGCCATTTGCGCGCTCTTTAGCGCAGCAATAGCGACTGCCGAACTTCCGGGGTTCAGAAATCGACGGGTGCCGACCAGACGATGTTGGCTTTTTCATCACCAAGGGCTGAGCGTTCAAGCATGTCGATCAGCGGCCAGGCTTGCTGTGCAAGACTGACCACTTGATCCGGTATCTCAGATTCGCTTTTGTCCGCCTCGACATCGCTGTCCTCGACTTCATCCTTCGCCGGTTTGTCGATGCTTCCTTCCTTGGCAACAGCTTCCATCCTTACCATTTCAGCTTCGATGGCACGACGCAAGTTTGCCGCTGCCGGCAGCATTTCATCCCGCGTCACCGCGCCCTCTGCGCTGCAGGGTTTGCCGATTGCCGACAGCAGAATGCGCGCCGTATTGGCAAACATGATGATTTCGCCGGTTTGGCTCGATGTGAATCTGACCAGCATGTCCTTTGCCTTTACTTGCGCCCGACGGCGACAAGCAGGAAGACGCCGATGGCGATGGCGCCGGCGCTGACGATGAGCGGTACAGCGACCGTTTCCCTCTCCTGCACTTTTACTTCTAATGGGCCCAACTTCAAGCCAGTAGTTTCCCTGGTATAAGTAAAGCCACCATAGGCCAGGCCAAGGCAGCCCGCCACGATCAGGATGATTCCTATCAGTTTTGTGGGGTTCATTTTGGTCATTCTCCAAAACAGCTTGCAAGGGTTAATCGAAACAACTGAAACAACTTCGGTTTATTTCGCCATCGGCGCCTTGCGTACTGCCTCGGCACAGAAAGTCGAAAGGTTTTCAAGAACGGTTTTTACCGCCTGGTTGGCCGCCACCACGCCGCCATAGGGGTTGGCGCTGGCGGCAGGAACAACGGTATCGAATTCGCGCCAGGTCAGTACCCGGCGCGTGGCATTTTCCACCAGATGGGCGCGCAGCGTGAAACGCACTTGGCTTGGCTGGGTGCGGAGGTCATGTTGCAGGCGGACAATCTCGGTGTCGAGCCGCAAATCACCGGCAGCGGCGCTCGGCGTCAGCACGACCGCGCGGAATGCCCCGCTGTTGCCGATAGCAGCGGCGATAAGCGGTGCCAGCATGCGCGCTGGTGTATCAACCCATTCGCTGTGGGAGAAATATTCGAGCTGGTGTTTCTCGCGTACATAGATGATGCGCTGGCTGTCAAAACCTGAGGCAGCATGCGGTGGATTGACCACCAGCGTCGATAAAGTTGTCGATGCAGGCGTTGGCGCGCGGGTGGCCGCCGTGATCCCTGTGCTGTCGAGTGCGTAAAAGAAAGGTTGCGGCTTCGACGATTGCAAGGCGCTACACCCGGCGACCAGCATCAGCAATAGACTGATGGCACCAAGCCGATGGGTTCGAACGAAAGATAGTTTGGTCATGGCTCTCATTGTGGTGCTACCGTTGATTTTTCTCCCGGCCCTTCCGGTACTGGCTTGCGACCGAACAGGAGGCCAGCCGGATTACGTTCGGTTTGTTCACTCAGGCGCCGCAGCGAGGTCGCCAGGACGCTGAGTTCACCCAGCAGGCGTTCCAGTTCGGGCAGCGTCTCTTCAGTGAAACGCTTGACACCGCTGCCCGCCGAGTCAATCGTCTTACCGGCATCTTTGCTGGTCTGCGTCACCTGCTTGCCCATTTTTTCGATAGCGTCGGCGCCGCGCCCGACCCGATCCATCACCTCCTGGGCACGCGCCGATGCCCGCGCTGCATTATCCAGCGTGCGGGTGGCGTCGCTGATGCCGGTATCGATCGCCTCTTTGCGGGCAGCAAAGGTATGCGCCACAGTGGCAATATCGGCAAGCGCGCTTTTAAACGCCGCCCGGTTATCATCGCTGAGAAGCGCATTGAGGTTGTTCGATGTGCTGTCGAGCTTGGCCAGCACGCTAGTCAGCACATTCTCCAGACGGGCACTGAGTGACGCCTTGGTGCGGATGACGGGGTAATCGTTTCCAGGCAACGTGCGCAGCAGAGGTGCCTCACGCGCGCCGCCACTGAGCTCGACATAGGCGATGCCGGTCAAACCCTGCGTTTTCAACACGGCGATAGTATCTTCCTTGATCGGGGTGCCGCGCTCGATGGCGAAGAGGAGATTCACCCGCTCCGGATTGCCCGGCGCGAGCCAGATTTGCCGAACCTTGCCGACATCAACGCCGTTGTATTTGACTGGCGCGTTCACATTGAGGCCAGCCACCGACTCGTCTTCGACGGCAAGATAGAGGTCATATTTCTTCTGGAAAGTGCCGCCGGAGGCGAGCCAAAGAACGCCGGCGATGAGCACGGCGCCAAGGGCGATGACAAAAGCACCGACGAGTGCGTAATTTACTTTGGTTTCCATGCTGGCCTCCCGGCGCTGGTTTGCACTGCGGATGGCGCCTGTTCCTGCGCGGCTCTGCCACGCGGACCGTCGAAGAATTTTTGAATGGCGGGATTATCCATTTGCGACAGTTCGCTCATGCTGCCGATGGCCTGCACCTTGCCCTCGGCGAGCACGGCAACACGATCAGCCACCTGCCACAACAGGTCGAGGTCGTGCGTAATCATGACAATGGTCAGGCCGAACAGGTCACGCAGCTTGAGCACAAGCTGGTCGACGCCCTCGGCGCTCTCCGGGTCGAGACCGGCAGTTGGTTCGTCGAGAAACAGTAGTTCCGGGTCAAGCGCCAGAGCGCGCGCCAACGAGGCGCGCTTCATCATGCCGCCACTCAGTTCGGACGGAAACTGTGCGCCAACCTCGGGCTTGAGCCCGGCCATGGCGATCTTCCACGCCGCGATTTCATCGATCAACGCATCGTCAAGTTCGGTGTGCTCACGTAAGGGCAAACCAACGTTTTCCTGCACGTTAAGGGCGCCGAACAGGCCGCCATGCTGGAACATGATCCCCCAGCGCTGGCGCAACTCGGAGGCTTCTTCGTCGCCAATGTTTTCCAGATCGACACCGAGCACCCGGATGGAGCCGGAATTCGGGCGATGCAGCAGGATCATTTCGCGCAACAGCGTAGATTTGCCGGAGCCACTGCCGCCGATCAGGGCGAATATCTCGGCGCGGTGCACTTGCAGGTCGATATCGCTATGCACAACATGGTCACCGAAGCGGGTCGAAACTTTGCTGAGTGTGATGACATTATTGTCGGTCATATCAAAGATCCAGAGCGCTGAAGACGACCGAGAACAGGCCGTCGGCAACGATCACCAGGAAAATTGACTGAACGACGCTGCGTGTGGTCGAGCGACCAACGCTGTCGGCACCGCCTCTGGTGCGAAATCCCTGAAAACATCCAACTACGGCGATGATGAAGGCGAACACCGGTGCTTTGCCGATGCCGGTCAGATAGGCGGTGACACTGACCGCCTTGACGAAACGGTCGAGAAATTCGCCGTAGCCAACTCCCAACTGGGAGTGCGCCATGATCATGCCGCCGATCACGCCGAGCACGTCGGCGAACACTGTCAGCAGCGGCAGTGCGATCAACAGTGCCAGAATTTTGGGCAACACCAGCAGTTCTAGCGGTGGAATGCCGAGCGTGCGCATGGCATCAATCTCCTCGGTCACCGACATGGTGCCGATCTGCGCCGCATAGGCGGAACCCGAGCGCCCAGCGATGATGATGGCGGTAATCAGGGGCGCAAACTCGCGCAGCATCGACAAGCCGACGAGATCGGCAACAAAAATATTGGCACCATATTGCCTGAGCTGGTCGGCGCCCTGATAGGCCACCACAACGCCCAGCAGGAAGGACAGCACGCCAACAATGGGCAAAGCGTCGAATCCGGCGCTGCGGATGTTGTAGAGGATGGGGCGCCAGCGCAAACGTGTCGGGTGGGCGACGCAAAGTGTCAGTGCCAGCGCACATTTCCCGACGAAGCTGAGTAGTGCAAACGCCTCTTTGAAAGCACCCTCAGCACTCCGGCCCACGCTTTCCAGCTTAGACGCAGGCTGAATGGCAACCGGGGGATCAGTTTGATCGTCGATGTGCTGCCCGACCGCTTCCAGCAGTTTGGAAAATTCCGGACGCAAGTTGTGCACCGGTAAAGCAGCGCCTTCGCCACCCAAGCGTCGCAGAAGCTTTTTCAGCACCCAGGCGCCAGCCGTATCCAACGCCTCGACGCCCGCGCCATCGATCAGCATTTCCGATGGGACAGACAGCGTTTCGAGTTGCGCCGCGATGGCGCCAATGCCACGCGCAGTCCAGCGCCCCGACAGCACAAGCTCCTGTGGTGTCGGCTGGGTGATGGCGGCAATTGTCATCGGCAAGGCGTTCATGGGGCGAAACCCTGGCCTGATTATTCTTCTGCTGCTGCAAACTGGCTGCTCTGCGCCGCTTCAAAATCGGCATAACCTTTCTGCACCAGTTCATAGGTCTTGTCGATATTGCTGGCGACGTCACCGTTGAGCACATTCATGCCCTGCAAAATGTCACGCGCTTCGCCGTAACCTTGCTCGAAGCCGCTGCGAATGATGTCCATGAAATTTTTCAGCACGTCGGCCTCGTTTTCGCCGACATGCTGTTGCTTGAATAATTCAAGAAAGCCGGTAGAAAGCGACACGATGCGTCCCGCCGTACCATCAGGCGTATTGTCCTGATCGACCGCATTCTGAATGGCGTTTTCGCCAAATTCCGGCTTCAGCAGATCATTGATGCCGGCAATGGCAGACTGCAACAGCAGCGCCAGCGGTTCATTGCCCGAATTGATCGAGACATCGATCGAAGCCTGGACAATGGAGGCATTCAGTTGTGAATGAGCCTTAGCCTGAATGGAAACTGCCTCGCCCGGTGGGTTTGCCTCAATGCCGGAGGCTTCTGCT
>Ga0316605_10000380_pt1 | contig 33475 bp, 30 predicted proteins | sample OWC_soil_day20_n_FD_207666 | JGI IMG/M metagenome (GOLD analysis project Ga0316605, IMG submission 207666) | Wetland soil microbial communities from Old Woman Creek delta, Ohio, United States - OWC_soil_day20_noCT | ecosystem: Environmental > Terrestrial > Soil > Wetlands | place: USA: Ohio...
CCTTCCTCAGGCAGCTCCGGCCGTAGGCCACGCAGTTCTGCCATTCGGAAGGGTCCAGGATCCAGGCCCGCTCCATGAGCGCGTCGGCCTCCTTGGCAAGGCCGGCATCCTGCAAGTTCACCGCCGAACGGGTGAAAGCGTTCTTGGCCTTGGGGTCGGCGGTCTGCATGTCGGCGACGGCCTTGAGGGCTTCAAGGCGCTGGCCGCTCCGCAGCCAGGCCGCGGCGATGAGCCGATGGATGTCGGCGTCCCTCGGGCTCTCGATTCGCGCCAGCTGGAAGCATTCCTCGGCCTTCGCGCGCTCGCCCGCCACCAGGAAGGCTCGCCCATATTCCGCAAGCATCCTGGCGTCCTTTGGCTTCAGCAGCCGGGCGCGGTCAGCGCAGGTGCCGGCGAGTCTCCGCGGGTCGCCTCGGAAGGCCGTCTCGTCGAGCCCCTGGGCGAACAATGGGAGTGCCAGCAGGCAGAGGGCAGCGCGTCGCATGGGTGCTCCTGGGGGGTGGCGTCATGATAGGACACTTCCGCAGGGCTCCGGGGCTTCCGGGACAGTGGCCGACTAGGGGTGTGCCGCCCAGGCCGGGTTCCCCATTTCCGCAAAGAGGAGGGCGAGCTCGTTCCACATGCGCTCCTCCTTCGGCCGCGCCTGCACGGTGCGATCCAGCCAGAGGAGGCCGAGGTCCCGCTGGCCGAGGCGGAGGGCCTCGCTGGCGAAGGCGAGGCGATCTTTCCAGTCGTTGGGCTCGAGGCCATGGACACGGTCCATCCACTGGGCGGCCAGATCCCACTGGTGGTTCCGGAGCGCGGCGAACGCGAAGTCCTTGCCGTTGTGATAGTCCTTCATGTCCAGCCGCCAGGAGGTGTCCATGAGGGCGATGGCCTCGTCGCGGTATCCATGGTCGAGCAGGTTGATGGCGGCATGCTTGAAGACGTTCCTGGCCTTGGGATCCGCCTCCTGCATCGCCTTCAGGGCCGCGAAGCCCTCTTTCGGCTGGCCTGCGGAAAACCAGGCGCAGGCGATCAGCCGGTGCGTCTCGCCATCCTTCCGGTCGGAGATGACGGCGGCCTCGAAGGCTGCCAGGGCCTTGTCGCGCTGGCCGCCGAGGAGGTAGGCCCGGCCATATTCCGCCAGCAGCCGGGAATCCTTCGGGTTGATGGCCCGGGCCCGGTCCGCGCAGAGGGTCATGACCGTCTTCGGGTCATCCTTGAAGATGGACGCGGCGGGCTGCTGGGCCAGCAGGGGCAGGCCCAGGCACAGGATGAGCAGGCGCATGAGGGCTCCTACAGAGGGATGTTGCCGTGCTTCTTGGGGGGCGTGCTGTCGCGCTTGGTGTCAAGGAAGGCCAAGGCCTTCACCAGCTTCTGGCGGGTTTCCCGGGGGAGGATCACTTCGTCAATGAAGCCGAATTCCGCCGCGATGTAGGGGTTGGCGAACTTCTCGTTGTACTCGGCGATCAGTTCCGCTTTGCGGGCGGCGGGATCCGGGGCAATGGCGATGGACTTGCCGTGCAGCACGTTCATGGCGCCTTCCGCGCCCATGACGGCGATCTCGGCGGTGGGGTAGGCGAAGTTGAAATCCGTGCGGATGTGCTTGCTGGCCATCACGCAGTAGGCGCCGCCGTAGGCCTTGCGGGTGATGATGGTGATCTTGGGCACCGTGGCCTCGCAGAAGGCGAAGAGCAGCTTGGCGCCGTGGCGGATGATGCCGCCGTGCTCCTGGGTGACGCCCGGCAGGAAGCCAGGCACGTCCTCGAAGGTGATCAGCGGGATGTTGAAGGCGTCGCAGAACCGCACGAACCGCGCGCCCTTTTCGCTGGAGGCGATGTCGAGCACCCCGGCGTAGAAGGCGGGCTGGTTGGCCACGATGCCAATGCTGCGGCCCTCGATGCGGGCGAAGCCCACGACGAGGTTCGGGGCAAAGGCTTCGTGGACTTCAAAGAAATTCGCGTCGTCCACCACGCCCCGGATGATGTCGCGGATGTCGTAGGGCTTGCTGGAATCATCGGGCACGATCTTGTCGAGCTCTGGATTCTCCAGCGGCATCTGGGCCTTGGGCGCGCGGCGGGGCGCCTCGCCCAGGTTGTTGCTGGGCAGGAAGGAGAGCAGCTCCCGGGTGTGCGCCAGGGCCGCCAGGTCGCTGGCGCAGACGAAGTGGGCCACGCCGCTCTTGGCCGAGTGGGTGTGGGCGCCGCCCAGTTCTTCCTTCGTCACCTCTTCATGGGTGACGGCCTTGATGACATCGGGGCCCGTCACGAACATGTAGCTCGTGCCCTTCACCATGGTGATGAAGTCGGTGATGGCGGGGCTGTAGACGGCGCCGCCGGCGCAGGGTCCCATGATGAGGCTGATCTGGGGGATGACGCCGCTGGCGAGGGTGTTGCGCAGGAAGATGTCGGCATAGCCGCCCAGGCTCACCACGCCTTCCTGGATGCGGGCTCCGCCGCTGTCGTTGAGGCCGATGACCGGGCAGCCCACCTTCATGGCCAGGTCCATGACCTTGCAGATCTTCTTGGCGTAGGCCTCGGACAGCGAGCCGCCGAAGACGGTGAAATCCTGGGCGAAGACGGCCACGGGGCGGCCATCCACGCGGCCGAAGCCGGTCACCACGCCGTCGCCGGGGATCTTCTCGACGCCCCAGTTGCGGTGCACCATCAGGGCGTCCATCTCTTCGAAGGAACCTTCGTCGAGGAAGGCGGCCACCCGCTCCCGGGCGGTGAGCTTGCCCCCCTCGTGCTGCTTGCGGACCCGCTCCTCCCCGCCTCCGGCCAGGGCCTGGGCGTGTTTGGTTTTGAGGGTCTCGATCTTCTTCTCGAGGGACATGGAGGCTCCCGGGGACACTGGCGGCCGATCTATGGGGATCAGCCGCCAGCATAGCGCGGAGCGGGCCGGCCCGGCATGTCCTCCAAAGGGGGCTACTTCGTGGCGCGCGAGGCGACGAAGGTGGCGAACTTGTCAGACCACTTCACGAGCTTGTCCTGGATGGTGCTCATGGCCGTTCCGCTGATGGCCCGGTGGTGGACAGCCAGGAGAAGCTCGCCGGTCTTCGGATCCACGACCTTCAGATCCCAGGTGGCCGTTTCGCTGCCGGCGCCCAGCCCGATGAGCCACTTGGCGGCCTTGCTGCCCGCATTGGCATCCACAAATCGGCCGATGAGGGTGAGGTCTCCCTCGGTGCGGCTTACCTTGGCCTTGCCGTTGAAGGCGCCTGTGAGGGCGCCGCGCAGCATGCCGGGGAAGCTGTCGGTCAGCTCGGTGGCCTTGGCGTTGTCCTTGCCGTCCCGCCCCTTGCGGAGCATGGCGGGGTCCTCCCAGGGCTTCATCCAGAGGACTCGGCCCGAGAGGTCGAGGCCTGGCTTGATCCAGAAGAAATCCACGTCGTCGCCCTTGGCGAAGGAGACGCCCTCGCCGAACCAGGCGGGATCCAGGAGGCCGTCGTCGAGGAGCGCGGGCTTGGGTGCGGCGGGCTTCGGCGTCACGGCCGGGGCGGCGGCCGGGGCCGGTGCGGATGCGGGACCGGGGGTGGGTCCGGTGGCTTCCTGCGCGGTGGCGCTGGCGACGAGCAGGGCGGACAGGACCGATTCGCGAAGCATGGGTCTCCTGGGGGAATCCCACACGCTAGACCGCCCGGCGGACCGCGTCAATGCGTGGCCCGCCGGGCGGCCCCGGTCCCTGGTGCGGAGCTACCGCATGGGCCGCGGCTGGGTCATGGCCTCGAGGCTGAGCACCTCGTCCAGCTCGGCGGCGGTCAGGTAGCCCTTGCGGAGGATCAGCTCCCGCACGGGAACGCCGGTCTCCAGGGCCTCCTTGGCCACCTCGGTGGCGCGCTTGTAGCCGATGGCGGGCATGACAGCGGTGACGATGCCGATGCTGTGCTCCACCAGGTCGCGGCAGCGCTCGCGGTTGGCGGTGATGCCCGTGATGCACTTCGTGGTGAGCACGTTCACGGCGGAGGTCAGCGTGCGCATGCTGGTGGCCAGGCTGTAGGCCAGGATGGGTTCCATGACGTTCAGCTGGAGCTGGCCCGCCTCGGCGGCCAGGGTGATCGTCAGGTCGTTGCCGATGACCATGTAGGCCACCTGGTTCACCACCTCCGGGATCACCGGGTTCACCTTGCCGGGCATGATGCTGCTGCCGGGCTGCATGGGGGGCAGGTTGATCTCGCCGAAGCCGCAGCGGGGGCCGCTGCTGAGCAGGCGCAGGTCGTTGCAGAGCTTGCTGAGCTTCACCGCGGCTCGCTTCACCACGCCGGAGAACATCACGAAGGCGCCGGTGTCGGGGGTGGCTTCCACCAGGTTCGCCGCCAGCACGATGTCCAGGCCTGTCACCTTGCGCAGCTCCTCCACCACCACTTCGGGGTAGCGGGGGTCGGCGCAGATGCCGGTGCCGATGGCGGTGCCGCCCATGTTCACTTCCAGGAAGAGGCGGGCGGTTTCCCGCAGGCGCTCGATGTCCTCGCCGGTGGTGACGGCGTAGGCCTCGAATTCCTGGCCCAGGGTCATGGGCACCGCGTCCTGCAGCTGGGTGCGGCCCATCTTGATGACATCGGAGAACTCGCGGCCCTTGGCGTGGAGGGCCTCCTTCAGGCGATCCATGGCCTCGAGCAGGTTCTTCAGCATGAAGATGGTGCTGAGGCGCAGCGCCGTGGGATAGACATCGTTGGTGCTCTGGCCGAGGTTCACGTGGTCGTTGGGGTGGCAGAAGGCGTAGTCGCCGCGCTTGTGGCCCAGCAGCTCCAGGGCGCGGTTCGCGATGACCTCGTTGGCGTTCATGTTGGTCGAGGTGCCAGCGCCGCCCTGCACCATGTCCGTGGGGAAGTGGCCGTGCCAATGGCCGTCGATGATCTCCTGGCAGGCGGTGTCGATGGCCTGGGCGATGGGCTGCTCCAGCTGGCCCAGCCGGGCGTTGGCCCGGGCAGCGCCCTGCTTGACCATGGCCAGCGCGCGGATCATGGCGGGGAAATGGCTCGTGGGGGTGCCGGTGATGGGGAAGTTGTGGACGGCCCGCAGGGTCTGCACACCGAAGAGGGCGCCTTCCGGCACCTCCAGGGGGCCGATGAGGTCGCTCTCGCGGCGCGTGTGTCCGCTGGCGTAGGCCTGCTCGCGGCCCGTGCGCGGGGTGGCCGAGTACAACAGGCGCTGATGCAGGACATTGGCCACCTTGCTGAGCACGGCGATAGCCGCGGCGCCATCCTGGCCCAGGCTCTGCAGCACGCTGTCGCGATCCAGGTCGAGCAGCACGGCGGCGGTGCGGGTGGTGCCCGTGGCGGTGTGGCTGCTCACGGCGAGGAAGGACTGTTCGCCGGCCACATCGCCGGGACCCAGGATGACCACAGGCTCCGCGCCCTCTCCGTTGTCTCGGGTGATCTCGACCCGGCCCTCAGCGATCACCACGGCCCCCCGGCGGGGTTCGCCCTGGGTGAAGAGCCGGGTCCCGGCGGGAACCTCGCGTCGGTGCGCGGCCCTGGCGATCAGGCTGAGATCGGCGTCGGAAAGGCCGGAGAAGATCTCGCAGCGGCGAAGGACGGTCGTGATGGCATCCATGGAAGACCTCCGGCCCGTGTCAGGCCCGCGACAATCATATCGAGGGCATTTGACGATTCGGTCACGAATCCGACCGGGGCCTTAGCGAATCGCCGGATCCTTGGTGATGGCGTCCTCGCGCAGCTTCTCGCCGCCCACCACGTGGAAGTGGAGGTGGAACACGCTCTGGCTGGCGTCCTTCCCGGCGTTCGAAATGACGCGGAAGCCCTCGTCGAGAATGCCCTGATCCCGGGCCACCTTCACGCAGGCGCTCAGCAGCGCCGCGCGGGTCGCCACGGGCAGGTCGTCGAGCTCCTTGAGGCTCGCCACGTGCTGCTTCGGAATGACCAGCAGGTGCACCTTGGCGCGGGGCCGGATGTCCCAGAAGGCGAGGACGTGGTCATTCTCGTAGACCTTCTTGGACGGAGCGGTGCCCGCCACGATCTTACAGAACACGCACTGGGCCGCGGGCTTCTGGGCCGGGGCCGCCACTGGCGCGGGTACGGGCGCCTGGGCGGCCGCCAGGGCGAGGGTCGCGAGGAGGGGCAGGAGGCGGCGCATCAGCGACCGCTCTTTTTCCAATCCGCCAGGAAGCCTTCCACGCCCTTGTCGGTGAGGGGGTGCTTCAGCATCTGATCGAAGACCTTGGTCGGGATGGTGGCGACGTGGGCGCCCGCCAGGGCCGCGTCGGTGACGTGCCGGGGCTGGCGGATGCTGGCGGCCAGGCACTGCGTGCCGAAGTCGTAGTTCTCGAAGATGGCGCAGATCTCGCGGATCAGCTCCATGCCGTCCAGGTTGATGTCATCGAGGCGGCCCACGAAGGGCGACACGTAGGTGGCCCCGGCCTTGGCGGCCATGAGGGCCTGGGTGGTACTGAAGCAGAGGGTGACGTTGGTGTGGATGCCCTCGGCCGTGAGCGCCTTGCAGGCCTTGAGGCCCTCGGCGATCAGGGGCAGCTTCACCACCACGTTCTTGTGGATCTTGGCCAGGCGCCGGCCCTCCTCGATCATGCCGGGAGCCTCCAGGCCGATGACCTCGGCGCTGATGGGGCCGTCCACGATGCCGCAGATCTCAGCGATGATCTCTTCGAAGGGCTTGCCTGTCTCCTTGGCGATGAGGCTGGGGTTGGTGGTCACGCCATCCAGCACGCCCAGGGCGTTGATGCGCTTGATCTCGTCGATGTTGGCGGTGTCTATGAAAAAGCGCATCGGGGCCTCCGGAAGCCGTGGGGGACAGGACTGGACCGGGCGACAGCGATCGGCGGACGCGCCCGGGCCAATCCCCCATTCTCCCATGACCGGGGGCAAAGCCGAAGGCCCCGGCGACCGGGGGATCCGGGGTGGGAACGGCTGGGGTTGGCGGCGCCCTTCCATCGCTACACTGGAGGGCCCGGCCCGGAGCTCCCATGACCCTCCCCGATATCAAGGTTCTCGACAAGGGCTTCGTCCGCCTCGTGGACCACATGGGCTCGGACCTTTCTGTGGTGAACGCGGCGCGGGTTTCCTTCGGCAAGAAGAAAGAGGCCTTCGAGGAGGGCGACGCCAAGCTGGTGGCCTACCTCGCCGAGCACGAACACACCTCGCCCTTCCGGCACACGGCGCTGACCTTGCACGTGAAGGCGCCGATCTTCGTGTTCCGGCAGTGGATGAAGCACCGCATCGGCTCGGAGTTCAACGAGATCAGCGGCCGCTATGTGGAGTTCCCCGAAGATGAATTCTTCGTGCCGGAAACCTTCCGTCGCCAGGCCAAGGTCAACAAGCAGGGCAGCGAGGGTGCCATCGACGAGGCCAACCACGGGAAGGCCATGGAGAGCTACCTGGCGAGCTGCCGCAGCGCCGTGGCCCACTACAAGGAGCTGCTCTCGCTGGGGGTCTGCCGCGAGCAGGCCCGCTGCGTGCTGCCGGTGGCGCTGTACTCGGAGGTGTACTGGACCGTGAGCCTCCAGGCGGTGGCCCACTTCATCCGGCTGCGGGCGGACAGCCATGCCCAGTGGGAGATCCAGCAGTACGCCGCCGCCGTGCGGCAGGTGGTGGAGCCCCTCTATCCCGTGGGCCTCAAGGCCCTGCTGGCCTCAGGCAAGGGATGACCACGCCGCCCCTCAACCCCGCCCTGTTCCACCTGGACCGGGAACACCTGTGGGTGATGCATTGCGCCGAGGGGCCGGTGCCCCGGGCCGCCATGCGGGCCGTCCGGGCCTTCATGCAAAAAGAACTGCAGCCCTGGGAGATGCGCTGGGAAGAGGATTTCCTCGGGATCCCCGCGGCGGTGCGGGGCGAGGCCGCGGCCCTCATCGGCGGACGGGCCGAAGACATTTCCCTGACGCCCACCACCTCGTCGGCCCTGGTGACCGTGGCCCAGGGCTTTCCGTGGTCGCCGGGCGACGAGGTGCTCGCGCCGCTGGGGGAATTCCCCTCCAACGCCTGGCCCTGGCTGGCGCTCAATCAGCGCGGGGTGGCCTTCCGCGAGGTCCCGCTGTGGGAGGGCCACCGGGCCGGGGCCGAGGCCTGGACGAGCCTGCCGCCCACCGTCGAGGCCGATCCCGAGGCGCGGCTCATCGCGGCCATCGGTCCCCGGACCCGCATCCTGACGCTCTCCTGGGTTCGCTTCCAGGACGGCCTGAAGCTCGATCTGCGGCGCCTCGGATCCGCCTGCCGCGAGCGGGGCGTCCACTTGGTGGTGGATGGCATCCAGGGCGCGGGCGCCGTGTCCCTGGACCTGGAGGGACTTTCCGCCTTCGCCACTGGCGGCTACAAGGGCCTGCTTGCCCCTGAGGGCCTGGGATTCCTGTGGGCGGACGAACCGTTTCGACAGTCCCTGTCGCCTTCGGGCAGCTGGCTCTCGGTGGAAGCCGCCACGGATTTCAGCCGGCCTTCGACGGACTTCCACCGCGCCTGGCTGGCGGATGGCCGCTCCCTCGAGGCGGGCGGCCCGAACCTGCTGCACGCCTCGGCGCTGCTGGAATCTCTGCGGCTCCTCAACGGCGCGGGCGTGTCCGTCATCGCCGCCCATGTGGCCCATCTGCAGGCGAGGCTCCTCGACGCCCTGGAGGACTCGCCCTGGCGGACCGAGTGCGTCCGCCTGAAGGCGCTGCTGAAGGCCGATCGTCTGGGTCCCTTCCTGGCCCTCCACCACGGCGGTGACGGGCAGACCCGCATGCAGGCCCTGCTCCAGTCCGGCTACCGGCGCGGCGTCTTCGCCTCGGTGCGGGAGGGCTACCTGCGGATCGCCTTCCACGGCTTCCACACGGAGGCCGACGTGGACCGGGTCGCCGCCTGGCTCACCGGAACAACCAGCTGACCTTCGCCTGCACCACGTCGTCGGACGGCAGGTGGCGGAGCAGGGACAGGTCGTAGCGCGGCGAGAGGCTGGCCCGGTCGTTGATGAGGGCGTCCGTGGTGGTGCCGTGGGTGTAGACGAGAAAGAACGCCGATCCGGGCCGGAATTCCCAGCGGGTGATGAGGTTCAGGTTCCAAGTCCGGTAGCTGAAGGCTGTCTGGGGCGCGGCGCCCGGGGGCAGGTCCTCAGGCAGGCCCACGTCCAGGGTGCGGTCGTCGGCGTAGTGCTTGAGGTCCCGGAAATCCCAGTTGGCGGCCAGCCACTGGCTGAAGAGCTGCACCGTGAGGCGCGGCGACAGGGCGTAGGCCACGCGCAGGGTCTGGTTGAGCTGGCTGAGGCGGCGCAAACCCACGATGGGGGTGGTCACGGGGGTCTCCAGCCACTTCAGCTCGCCCTCCTCGCGGGTGACGGTGGTGGACAGCTGCACCTCGACGGCGGAGCCGGGCTTGAGGATCTGGAACAGGGTGGCGTCGGTGGAGGGCCCGCCCTCGTGCCAGGAGCGGTTGGTGTTGACGCGGAGGTACCAGGGCCGGTTCCCGGGCGTGTCGAAGCCGAGGTTGGCGTAGGGCAGGGAGGGCCGGGCCAGGTACTTCTTGAGGGGATCGGTGTAGGTCCTGAGTTCACGGTCGTCCTCAATGGCCGCGTCCAGCCCACCGCCGCCCCAGAGCGCGACGAAGTTGGTGAAGTCGGTGCGGGCCCAGGTGTTGTAATTGCGCAGGAAGGCGTGGCCGGCCTGGTCCCTCGCCAGGGTGTGGTTGAAGCCCACCTCCCAGTTGCGCAGGATCCCCCAGGTGCGGTCCCAGGTCCGGTAGATCTGGGCGAAGGTGCGGCGCTCGTCGGCCCGCTCGAGGTAGCCCACGTCGTTGGGGTTGTAGTCGTGCCCCGAGTTGATGGCCTGGGCCTCGAAGGTCCAGCCGCTGCGCCACCGCCGCTGGTACCGGAGCCGCTCCCGCCACCCCTGCTCCTGGGCGTCCTTGGGTCCGGCCTCGCTGCGGCTCAGGGTGACTTCCACCAGGCTGCCGCGATCGGGGCTGTTGTAGGCCCCGTCGAGGGCCTGCACCTGGGAGACGCGGCCGGTCGGCCCGGCCTGGTGCATGGCGGAGGCGAACCCGCCCAGGTAGCTGCCGCGGTCGTCCATGAGCTGCTGGACGCGGAGGACGCCGAAGTTGGTGAGGGGGGATATCTCCCGGCGCACCTGGCCGCCGTCCGCCTCCCGCAGGGTGGCCCGGGCCGGCTCGACGCTCGCGCCGAGGAGGCCGACGTTGGTGCCGCTGGCGTATTTGGCGGTGTATTTCGCCGCGGCGGTGATGTCCGTGGCGTTGGGGCGGTCGAGGAGGGTCTCCCCGGCGCCGAGGTCCGGATCGGACAGTCCCTGTCCAATGCGGCGGCTGTAGAGGAGATCCGGCCCCGCCACACGGAAGATGTCCATGCCCTCCAGGAAGAAGGGCCGCTTCTCGGGGAAGAAGGTCTCCACGGTGCTGAGGTTGAGCACCGCCTGGTCCACCTCCACCTGCCCGAAGTCGGGCCGCACCGAGAGATCCACCTGGGCGTGGGAGTTGAGGCCCCAGCGGGCGTCCAGGCCGGCGCGGTTGTCCCAGCGGCGGTCGTCGTACCCGCGGGTGGTCTCGAACTTCCGGGCGGAGCTGAGGTAGGGGAGGTATTCCTGGCGAAGCTGGGGCCGCAGGCCTTCCAGGCCCCGAAGCTCCGGGAAGCGGGACACGAAGCCGCCCTCGCCCCGGGGCACCACCATCCAGCGGCTGGATTCGCGCACCACGCCCTGGTCCACCCGGTTGAAGTTGATGCCCCAGGTCTGGGGGCCCTCGCCGGGCTTGAAGCGCAGGAGGGAGAGGGGGATCTTCAGCTCGGCGGTCCAGCCCTCCGCGTCGGTGCTCACGGCGCTCTCCCAGACGCCGTCCCAGCTGGCGTCGTACGAGCTGTCGTTGTAGATGACCTGGTCCTTCTGCACGCCCGCGGCGTTCACCTCGAAGACCAGGGCGGTGCGGTGATCATGGTTGGAATCCAGGGACACGCCGAACCAGTCGCTCTGGCTGTCCTGGTCGCGGCGGTGCAGCCGGCGCACCACCCGGGCCTGGCCGCCTTCCAGCCGGCGGTCGTGCAGCATCCGGGCCCCGACGTAGAGGAACCGCTCGTCGTAGAGCACCCTCACCTCGGTGCGCTGGCGGGCGGGCGTGCCCCGCTGCGGCCACTCCTGGGTGAATCCCGTGGCGAAGGGCGCCGCCGCCCAGGCGGCCTCGTCGAGGTGGCCGTCCAGGCGGATGCCGCCCGGCGCGCGCAGGGCCACCATGCCCGTGTCGGGTCCAGGGGTGGCCAGCAGCGGTCCAGCCGCCCATCCGGCCACCAATTGGATCGCGAGCAGGGTCTTGGCGCGCATGACTCTCCTGGCAGCGCGTGGGGCCGCCTGAATCCATGGTGCCACAGCTTGCGAGGTATGATGGTGTGCGAACGCCTTTGTGGGGATCCTTCGCGACGCTGCGGGCATTCATCGGATACTGATCGTCAAGGAGCCACCATGCGCATGCTGCTCGCCGCCCTGCTTTCCCTTCCGCTGCTGGCGGGGGGCGGGGGCACCGTGGCCTTCAAGCAGACCGCCTTCATGGCGGAGGTGGCCGTCACCGAGCCCGAGAAGGCGAAGGGCCTCATGTACCGGCAGAGCCTGGCGAAGGATCGCTGCATGTTCTTCGTCTACGGCGAGGACGGCTACCACGCCATCTGGATGAAGAACTGCCTCATCGCCCTCGACGTGGCCTGGGTGGACGCGGAGGGCCGGGTGGTGGAGACCTCCGAGCACGTGCCTCCCTGCAGCCCCATGCGCGGCGAGGACTGCCCCACCTACGGAGGCACCGTGTCCTCCCGCTTCTTCGTGGAGTTCCCCGCAGGCACGTTCAAGCGGCTGAACCTCAAGCGGGGGGACCGCCTGGGCTGGGACCTCACGCTGGACGACGGCCGGGTGCTGAAGGGCGGCGCCCCGGTGGCCAAGGGCAAGAAGAAGTAGCGGCCGTTTCTAGCCCTACTCGTCGGACTTGGCCCCTTCTTTCCCGCGCCGCGGAGGCCGGGTCAGGGTGCGCAGGTGGTCGGGCGTGGGCGGCAGGCTGCCGAGGTCCAGCGGGCTGAGACGATCGGCCAGCAGCTTCCAGGCCTTGGCCTGGCGCGGCAGGCGCTCGGGCTGGATGACCTCGAAGCCCTGGGCGTAGCTCACGAAGGGCGGCATCACCAGGGCGAAGCCCGTGTAGAGGAAGGCGGGCAGCCGCAGCCAGTCCGGCTCGCCCATGGGGCCCTGGCCGGGCACCGCGAACAGCGGGTGGACCCCGCCGTTGATCCAGAACCCGTGAGTGGGCTCGTGGCGGGGATAGACGAAGATGCGCCGGCGGTGCATGAGGGTGAAGGGGCCCACGCGATGCTGCTCTACGGGGGTGATGCCCGTGCCGTCCAGGGCCGGGCCGGTGCTCCGCTCGGGATGGCCCACCACCTGGACCACCTTCCGATTCCCGGCCTTGAGCTTGCGGAAGATGGTGCGCAGCTCCTCGGCCTCGTCGCCTTCCACGGTGCCCTGGCTCGGCTTCAGGTCGCCCAGGAGGGCCACCTGCTCGGGGGCGAACTCGTCGATCAGGCTGAAGACCCGCTCCCAGATCTCGAGGTGGGGCGTGGCGGGCATGGGATCGGGGCGGCGCCGCCGGGCCGCGCCCAGGCCGAAGAACAGGTCCGACAGCACCAGCGTCTTGTGCCGGGGCAGCCACACCGCCCGCCGGCTGTCGAGCACCACATCCTCGTTGAGCTGGACCTGCACCGGAACCTCCAACCTTCCATTGGAACACACGCCGCCCCAGAATCCGGGGAGGGGGAGACGTGCCGCACGGACAGGGCCACTACCTGAAGCTCATGTGGAATGGCGAGGGCCGCCGGATCCTGGTCCACGACCCGCCGGGGGCCGAGGGCCGCAGCCTCCCCCTGGTGCTGGCCCTGCACGGCACCGGGGGCACCTCCCGCATCATGGCCGCCCTCTCGGGGCTGAGCCGCCTGGCCGACGAGCGGGGCTTCCGCGTGGCCTATCCCCAGGCCCTGGGCGAGGCGGGCACGGAGGATCCAGCCCTGGGCGCCGCCTGGAACGCCGGACCGGGCCTGGGCTGCCCTGCCCAGGTCGAAGGCGATGACGTGGCCTTCCTGACGGCCGTGGTGGAGCGGGTGGACCGCCATGCCCCCGTGGATGGGCACCGCGTGTTCGTCGCCGGGTTCTCCAATGGAGCCCGCATGGCCTACCGGCTGGCCCTCGCCGCGCCCTGGGTGGCGGCCATCGCGCCGGTGGCCGGGGCGCCGGTCTGGGGCGATCCCCCGGAGCGGCCCGTGCCCACCCTGGCCTTCCATGGCACCGAGGACCGCCACATTCCCTACGGCGGCGGCGTGGGCCCCCTGGGCCGTCGCGTACCGGCCCTGGCAGCGCCCGAGGCTCTGGCCCGCTGGGCCGACCTCATGGGCTGCGGCGGAAGCCCGGTGCGGGACACCCTGGATTCCCACCACCTGGACCTGTGGACCTCCGAGGCCTGCGAGGTGGGTCTCTGGACGGTGGCTGGCATGGGCCACGCCTGGCCCGGGGGGCGGGCCTACGCACCCGGGGCGGACATCCCCGCGCCAGATCTCTCTGCTGCGCATCTGATCTGGGCCTTCTTCGAAGCCCATCCCCTGGCCTGATTCCCTGGAGGGCGCGTGATATCCGAACCCCATCACCTGCTGGCCGGCCTGGCCACCGGCCTCTGCGGCGGCCTGCTGTCGGGCCTGTTCGGGGTGGGCGGCGGCATCGTCATGGTGCCCCTCCTGGGCCTCGTCCTCGGCCTTGACCAGCACCGCGCCCAGGGCGCCACCCTGGCGGCCATGCTGCTGCCCACGGGGCTGCCGGCCGTGCTCCAGTACCGGCGGCGGGGCATCGCCTCCAGCGTGCGCCTCGTGGGGGTGCTGGTGCTGGCCTTCCTCTTCGGCATCTACGGCGGGTCGCTGGTGGCCAACCGCATCCCCTCCGAGGGGCTGCGCTGGGGCTACGCCGCGTTCCTGGTGTTCCTCGCGATCCGCACCCTGCGGCGCCGGGAGCCTCTCCCGGTGGATCGCGGCGCAGAGCCCTTCGACCTGGCGGGGCTCTGGACCTGGGGCCTGCCCATCGGCCTGCTGGCGGGCGTGGTCTCGGGCCTGACGGGCCTGGGCGGCGCGGTGGTGGTGATTCCGCTGCTGGCCTGGAGGTTCCGTATGACTCAGCACGAGGCGCAGCTCACGAGCCTGATGATGCTGCTTCCCCCCATCGGCCTGCCGGGCGTCTACGTCTACGCCAAGGCCCAGGGCGGGCTGCCCTGGGTGGTCATCGGCGGCGTGGCGGTGGGCTTCGCGGCGGGCGCCCTGGGCGGCGCGCGGGTGGCGACCCGCGTGCAGGGCGCGAAGCTCAAGCAGGTCTATGGGGGGATCGTGCTGCTGATGGCGCTGCTGGTGCTGCTGCGGGGCCGCTGAGGCCCTCGCGGCGGGGCGCGAACCGGGTTTAGAGGAAGCCGAGCCGGGGATAGCTCGTTCCCAGCAGGGTGTCCGTGGTGGCGGTGGCCTGGCCCAGCCAGCGGTCGAGCACCGTGGCGTAGAGGCTGCGGAAATCGGTCGTGAACTTCATGTTTCCGTTCGCATCCAGGTTGCCGAGGTCGGGGTAGCCGCCGTAGAGCCCGCCCTTCACGGCTTTGCCGACGCAGAAGGAGAGGCCCGCCGTGCCGTGGTCGGTGCCGCCGTCGTTCTCCTGGACCCGACGGCCGAATTCGCTGTAGGCGAGGATCATCACCCGGTCCTGGGCCACGCCGGAGGCCGTCGTGATGCTGGCGAGGTCGTCGTAGAAGGCCTTGATGGCGCCGCCCAGCGCGCGCTGCAGGTTCGGGTGGTCCACCGCCTGGTTGCTGTGGGTGTCCCAGCCGCCGAGGCGGGAGAAGTACACCTGGGCGGGCAGGCCGGCGGCGATCATCTGGGCGATGAGCTTGAACTGGCGGCTGAGGTTGCCGGTCAGGTTGCCGCCGTCCAGCCGCGTGACGGGATACCCCGTGTCGCCGGGGTAGAGCACGGAGGGGGTGCGCGCCGCGAGGGAGCCGCCGGCCCCGAAGGCGGCGTTGTTCTGGGCGTCGTAAAAGAGGCGGCCCGCCTGCGCCGCGACGGTGTACGCAGGGTCGGCAGAGGTGGCCGAGAGGGAGGCGCCCCACCCCGCCTCCAGTGTGGCCGCGTCCGGCACGGCGTTGCCGCTCAGGAGGTAGGCGGGGAACACGTAGCCCCCGGCGCTGGGGATGGAGACGAAGCTCCGGTTCGCGCCCTTGAGCATCACGGGCAGATCAGACGTCACGGTGAGGCCGCGGAGCACGTCCCCCGTGGGGCTGAAGGCGGCGTCAGCGAAGCGGCCCAGCCAGCCGGTACCGGCGGGCACGGCGGCGCCCTGGCCCCAGAGGTCGATGGACGTGAAGTGCGAGAGGTTCGGGTTGGGCATGCCGATGCCGGGAATCCAGGCCACGCGGCCTAGCCCGTGCAGCTGGTCCAGCCCCGTGAGGTCACGGTTCAGGGCCGCGCCGCTGCCCAGGTCGGTGAGGGCGGAGGCCTCGGTGATGCCCAGGGTGGCCCGCTTGGCCATGTAGACCCCGAGGTTGGCGCCCGCGTTGGGGGGCATGACGTTCAGCCAGTCGTAGCCGCCGTCGATGTTGACGATGACGAGGATGGGCGCGCCGGGGATGGCGATCGGCGGCTGGGTGGTGCCTCCGCCCCCGCCGGAGCCCTTGCCGCCGCCGCCACAGGCGGTCAGCCCTGCGAGGGCCGCGCCGGTGGCGCCGAGGACCTGGATGAATTCGCGTCGCGTGGTCATGGTCGCCTCCGTCAGTAGAGCTGGCCCGCGGGCGAGCAGAGGATGAGGAAGGCCAGCTCCCGGGCCTTGGTCTGGGAGGCCGCGTCCCAGGCAAAGGCGCCGGGCCAGAGGGCGGACAGCCAGCCGGAGACGACGCCGGCGGGAAGGGGCCCGGGCTGCAGCAGGGCCTCGAGGCGGTCGTAGACGGCCTGGGCCGAGGTGGGGGCGGCGGGGAACCAGTCGGTGGTGACGGCGGTGGGGAACAGCGGATAGCTGGTGCCGTTGTAGGACCGCGTCTCGTTCAGGGCGATCGCCGCGGCGGCCTTGGTGCGGTAGCGCATGGTGTTGCTGTTGAGCCAGGCGGTGTGCTCCTTCCAGCCGTTGGGCCCGCTGGGATCCAGCAGCTTCATGCCGGCCTGGTCGAAGGTGGTGGCGTTGTTGGTGACCAGGCGCCAGGCGGGGAAGCCCTTCGGGGTCTGGGCACTGGCGGCGGCGAGGCCGGGACAGAGCATGCGGGCCGCGCGCACCATCCATGACACGGGCCCCTCGGCCAGGGCGTGGCGGTGGGCCGCATCGAAGAAGTACTGGGACTTGAGCAGGGTCTTCATGACCACGCGCAGGTCGAAGGTCGAGGCCTGGATCATGGCGGCCACGTCGTTCAGATCCTGGGCGGTGTAGTCCGCGGTGACGAAGTGCGTGAGCAGCCGCTTGGCGAGGAACTGCGCGCAGTTGGCGCCCCGGGCGGTGAGGATGCTGCGCAGGGCGTTCTCCCCCTTCTCCCAGCCGTTCGCGGTGGTCGTGATGTCGAGGGTCTGGCCGAAGAGGGTGATGGTGCCGGTGCCGTGCATGGCGTACGACGTGGCGCGGACCTGGCTGTTCCAGAGCCGGGTGTCCGGCGCGATGGCGCTGCCGTCATAGACCTTGAAGCGGCCGTCCGCGGCCACGCGCTGGTTGGGGTTCGCGGGGCTCGTCGCGTAGTCGGCCTCGGCGAAGGTGAAGCTCCAGCCGCTGAGGGCCCGGGCGAGCTGGGTGATGTCGGTCTGGTTGTAGCCGTTGTCGGCGCCCAGGCTGTAGAGCTCCAGGGCCTCGCGGGCGTAGTTCTCGTTGGGGATGCGCGAGCCCGACGCGTTGTTCAGCACCGAATCCAGCCAGATGCACATGGCCGGGTCCTTGCTCACGGCCACCAGCAGGTCGTCGAACCGGGCGAGGCCCTGGGCGCGGAACAGCTGGATCTGCTTGAGCATCAGCGCCGCGTTGTCGACTTTGTGCTGGCCCGTGGCGAAGAGGTTGTGCCAGAAGAGGGCCATCCGCTCCTGGAAGCCGTACGGGTTGTGCTGCATGCGCCAGGCCCAGGCGGCCTGGGCGGTGTTCAGGCTGTTGCGCCAGGCATCCGAGCCTTCCACGAGGAAGGGATGGGGCCCCGGGACGGCGGGCACGTCCACGCTTCCGGCCACGCTGGTGTTGGCGTTCACCTGGGGTTCCAGCACCACGTCGGCGGTGGCCAGCGCGGTGGTGAAGGCGGTGAGGTCGTAGGCGGCGCCGGTGCCGTCGATCCAGGCGTCGATGGCGGCGCCCGGCGCCTGGGCTTGCAGCGCCGCGGCCCCCTCCGGGGTGACGCCGAACCCGGCCCGGCGCGCGAAGTGGTGGACATCGGGAAGGGTCCAGGCGGCGACGGGGGCGAGGTTGGCCATGGCGACTCCTAGTTGTTGGCGGCTCCGGCGCTGATCCACGCCGAGAGGGTGTCCACGGTGGGCTGGCAGAGGTTGGGCGCGGCCTGCGGCATGCGGGTGCCGAACCCCGATCCGCCCGGCTGGTCCTTGGTGACTTTCTCGAGGATCCAGGAGCCGGCGGGATCGCCGGGCTTCACCCGCAGCCATCCTGCCGGGGCGTTGGCCGGGGTCACGTTGACCAGCTGCGCGTGGATCTGGGTGGCTGTGCCTGAGAAGGCCACGTGGCCGGTGGGCGAGGCGCCGCCATGGCAGCTGGTGGCGGAAGACCCGCAGCTGCTCTGCAGGGCCGGAACGAGGTCCGCCGAAAAGGAAGGATTGGCCTTCGCCACGGGGATGGGGCAGGTGGTGGGCGGCGCCGGGGGTTGGGCCACGGCGGCGGGGCCGCCCCCGCCGCCGCAGGCGCAGAGCCAAGCACAAAGCAGGGACAGGGCGAGTCCGGAAAGGGCCAGGCGCATGGTGCTCCAGGGTGGGTAACCCAGCATGGACGGCTTCCTGTGCGGGTCAAGGTTATGACAGCTAATCCTTTCGATGTATTCCTGGGACACGAACAGACACCACAGGGTTTAGGCTTCCCTGCGTTATCCTCGATCCGGAGGTTGCCGTGCCCCTGGATGTCCCGACCCCCCTGTTCGTGGGGGAGCGCCTGCGAGACCTGATCCTGTGCTACGCCGGGCCCTGGGCCTTCGTTCCGTACCTGCGGAACCGCGAGGACACGGAGCTCCTCTGGCACGCGCGGCAGGGCGTGATCCTTGCCTTCGCGGAGTGCGTCGGCGCCCTGGCCTTGGTGATCGTGGGCCTCTTCCCCATCTTCGGGTCGGTGTCCTGGCGGGTGATTCTCCCGCTCTGGCTGCTCTGGTGCCTCGGCATGTCCGTGACCAGCATCCTGCAGGCCACCAAGGGCAAGCGGCACCGCATTCCCGTCATCCACCAGTTCGTGGACTACCTCTGACCCGTCGAATCCCTGTGGGGCCTCAGCCCCCGCGCCGGGCGTGGAGAATCAGCATGGCGTCGCCGTAGCTGAAGAAGCGGTAGCGCGCCCGCACCGCCTCGGCGTAGGCGGCCTGGGCGAGGTCGAGGCCCAGTAGGCTCGCGACCAGCACGAAGAGGGTGCTCTCGGGCAGGTGGAAGTTGGTCAGCAGGTGATCAGCGGTTCGCAGGGCGTAGCCGGGGGTGATGAAGAGCCGCGTGGCGCCCTGCCGCTGGAGCCGCACGCCGTCCCAGGCGCCTTCGAGGGTGCGCAGCGACGTGGTGCCCACACACAGGACCGGACGGCGTCGATCGCGGAAGGCCGCTTCGAGAAGCGCCGCCGTGTCTGCGGGGATTTCGAAGCGCTCCTCGTGCATGGCGTGGTCTTCCAGGCGGTCGGCGGTCATGGGCCGGAAGGTGCCGAGGCCCACGTGCAGCCGCACCGGGTGCCAGCCGCAGCCATCCGCCCGGAGGCGGTCGATGAGTTCAGGCGTGAAGTGCAGGCCGGCGGTGGGGGCCGCCACGGCCTCGCCTTCCGCGGCGGAGAACACAGTCTGGTAGCGGGTCTCGTCCTCGCCGTCGGCGAGATGCTCGATGTAGGGCGGCAGGGGCAGGCGGCCGATGCGGTCGATCTCGTCCCAATCGAGCCCGTGCTCCGCGTGCACCCGCACGGCCCGCAGGCCTTCGGGCAGCGTGTCCAGCACGTCGAGCCGGGCCAGCTCCGCCTTGGACACGGGATCTACCACCATCGCGGCGCCGCCGGGCTTCAGCCGGGCGCCGGGCTTGACCATGGCCTCGAACACGCCCGCGCCCAGGCTCCGCAGCAGCAGGGCCTCGCCCGCGCCCCCGCCCGCACGCCGCAAGAAGAGGCGCGCGTGGCGAACCCGCACGTCGTTCGGCACGCAGAGGCTTCCTTCAGGCACCAGCTCGGGAAGGTCGCGAATGGCGCGATGCGACCAGGTCCCGGCCCGGGCGTCCACCACGAGCAGGCGGGCGCCGTCGCGGTCCGGCGCGGGATGCTGGGCGATGAGCTCCAGCGGCAGGTCGAAGTGGAAATCGGAACGGAGCATGATCCAGGCTCAGGCCTCGGCGAACTGCAGCTTGTGCAGGCGCGCGTACTCGCCCTGGCGCGCCAGCAGCTCGTCGTGGGTGCCCTGCTCGACGATGCGGCCCTGCTTGAGGGCGCAGATGCGGGTGGCCCGCTGGACGGTGCTGAGGCGGTGGGCGATCACGAGGGTGGTGCGGTTCTCCATGAGGGTTTCCAGCGCCGCCTGGACTGCCCGCTCGCTTTCGGTGTCCAGGGCGCTCGTGGCCTCGTCGAGGATGAGGATGGGCGGATCCTGCAGCAGGGCGCGGGCGATGGCGAGGCGCTGGCGCTGGCCGCCGCTCACGCTCGATCCCGTCTCGGCGAGGGGGGTGTCGTAGCCTTTGGGCAGCCCCATGATGAAGTCGTGGGCGTGGGCCTTCTTCGCGGCGACGATGACCTCCTCCCGGCTGGCGAAGAGGCCGTAGGCGATGTTGTCGTGCACGGTGTCCATGAAGAGCTGGGTCTCCTGGGTCACGATGCCGATGATCTTGCGCAGCTCGCGGGGATTGAAGTCGCGGAGGTCGATGCCGTCCAGCGTGACTCGCCCCGCGGTGGGGTCGAAGAAGCGGGGAACCAGGTTCACGAGCGTGGTCTTGCCACCGCCGCTGCCGCCCACGAGGGCCACGGTCTCGCCGGAGTGCACCTCCAGGTCAATGCCCCGCAGCACGGGATGCTTGGCGTCGTAGGTGAATTCCACGCCTTCGAAGCGCAGGAGGGCGGGGCGGGCGGGGACGGGCTTCGGGGCAGGATTCTCGGGCAGCTCCGGTTGGCGGTCCAGCATGCTGTAGACGCGGTCGAGGCTGGCCGAGGCCACCTGGATCTCGTTGTTGAGCTTGGTGAGGCGCCGCAGCGGATCGTAGAGGGCGTAGATGGCCAGGATGTAGGTGAGGAAGTTCTCGGTGGTGAGGGTTCCGGCCTTGAAGCGACCGGAGGCGTAGGCGGCGAGACTCGCCAGCAGCAGGCCGCCGACGAGCTCCATGATGGGCGTCGACAGCGCCGAGGCCCGGGCGCTCTTCATGCCCAGGCGATAGAGTTCCTGGTTCTGGGTGCGGAATCGGTTCACTTCGTAGGATTCCCGGGCGAAGGCCTGCACCACCCGGATGTTGCTGAAGACTTCCTTCAGGCGCTGGAGCAGGCGGCTGGAGGCCTCCTGGTTCCGGTGGTTCACCCGTCGGATGCGCTGGCTGAGCTTCTTCACGGGGATCACCACGAGGGGCCCCGCCAGGAAGAGGGTGAGGCTCAGCTGCCAGTCCATGTAGAGCACGGTGGCGAGCATGGTGACGGCCACGCAGATCTCCCGGACGGCCTCGGCCAGCTGGTTGCTGGCGATGCCTTGCACGGCGCCCACGTCGCTGATGCTCCGGGTGAGCAGCTCGCCCACCGGGTGTTTCTGGAAGAAGGCCGGCTCCTGCATGAGCAGGTGGGCGAAGAGCCGCTCCCGCAGCGCCTGAGTGGCCCGGATGCCGCTGCGGACCATGAGCAGGGTCCCGGCATAGGTGAACAGGCCCTTCAGCGCGAAGAGGAGCACCAGCACCAGGGGCACCAGGAGGCCGCCGCGCAGGGCGGAAGCCTCGGGCAGGTGGGCCATGGCCCAGGCCCGAAGCTGCTCGAGCTGGCCGAACAGGCCCGCCTGGGGAACGTGCAGGGCGTGGGCCTTGCCGTCATCGAAGACGAACTTGATGGAGGCGATGAGGGCGCCCTGGCAGAGGCCCGCCAGCAGCAGCAGGACAGAAGCCCCCGCGATGAGGGGGGCGTGGGGCTTGAGGTGGTCTCTGAAGAAGCGGAGGATCTGCGCCATGGTCAGAGATCAGCTTAGCCGCTCTCACCCGGCGCCAACCCAGGACTGCTTTGGCCCAGGACAGCTCGGCCGCGGACTACTCGACGGTGACCGTGACCGTGCTCTTGCCGTCGTCCAGGCTGAACAGCTCGGTGCCCTTGGGGGCGTTCAGGGCCTGGTCCATGAGCCGCTCCATATCGACGCCCTTCTTTTTGGCCTGGCGCAGCTGCTCATCGGAGAGGTAGCCCCCCACGGCCCGGGCGAGGCCCAGGGCCAGGCGCACGGTGAGCACGTCGGGCTTGGCCCGTTCCTTCACGCGCACCACGAGGAACCGCCCCTGGGCGGGACCTGCGGCCTGGGGCTGGACGCCCATGCCGAGCAGCGCCAGGCGGCAGGCCTCGGAGGAGGTGTCGAGGCGGAGGCCGGCCTGCAGGACGGGCAGGGCCCGGTGGTCCTTTCGCTTGGCCAGCTGGAGGGCGGCGGCGATGCGCACTTCTTCTCGCTCGTCCGTCAGCGCCTGGGCCAGTCCGGCGGCGGCGACGGGGCTGTCCCACTGGCGGATGCCCCAACAGCGCACCCGGTTGAGGCGGGCCTCCTTGCCGAGGAGGCGCTGGTCGGGATGCTTGGCCAGAAATTCGGTGTAGGCCTCGGCCGCGTCATCCCAGCGCTGGTCCTGCTCCAGGCAGGAGGCCAGCCAGTAGCGGGCGTCGGCAGCGCGGGAGGAGCCGGGGAACTCGCGCACCAGCGATCGATAGGCCTGGGCGGCCTCGAACCAGCGCTGGTTGTAGCGGAGGTCTCGACCCTGCCGGAAGAGGGCGTCGGCCGGGCTTTCCGGGGCGACGAGCAGGGCGGGTTCGATGACTGCGGGAAGCAGCAGCGCGGGCAGCGCCAGCAGGGGCAGCAGGGTCATGCACCGTCTCCACGGAGGCGGCGTTCCATGCGCTCAGCCTGGGTCTCAAGGTTGTGGGCCGCGGCCCACTGGCGGAGCTCCTGGGCCCGTTCCACGCTCAGGCAGTTGTCCTCGAAGGCGACCTCGGAGAGCCAGGAGTGCAGGCTCGCGCGGATGGCCTCCGCTTCCTTGATGGGCGCACCCTGCGCGGCGAGCTGGTGGCTGGCCTCCAGCAGGGCCATGGCCATCTCGCGCTCCTGGCGGCGGTCCTCCTCGCCCTTCTTGCAGAGGGTGGGATTCTGCTCGAAGTCCTGCAGCAGGGTGGTGCTCTGGCGGAAGAAGGCGATCCAGGCGCGATCCTGGGTGCGCTTCTGGGCCAGCTGCTCGAGGCGGGCGGTGTCCCGGGCCTGCTCGCGCAGGGACTGGGTCCGCTGGATGGAGAAGGCCGCGGGGACGAGGGCCACGAGGAGGACGGCTGCCGCGGCGAGGGTCCAGGATCCGTTCCAGCGGGACCGGGCCGGAGCGGCCAGGTCGCCGGCGAGGGTGGGGCCGTGGGAACCGAGGGCCAGGTGCAGCTCCAGCAGCGCGGCCAGTTCGGCCTGGACGGCGGGATCCTCCGGCCAGAGCTCGGGCTGGTCGAGCAGGTCGAAGCGGCGGGCCTCATCCATGGGCTCAATGGGGGAGCTCTGGGAATCGGGGCGCTGGGGGTCGAGGGAGGAGGTCATGGCTGGGGTCCAAGGGTTTTGCGGAGCTTCTGGAGGCTTTGGAAGAGGGTGGCTTTCACGGTTCCCTCGGCGCAGCCCAGGTCCTGGGCGATCCGTTTGACCGGATGCTCGTGGACGTAATAGGCGAGGACCATGGCCCGCTGGCGGGGGGTCAGACCTTCCAGAGCCCCTCGCAGGGCCTGGATTCTCCGACTTTGGTCCACGGATTCCCAGGGTGAGGGTTGGTGGGGATCCGGTGCGTCAAAGGTCTCGGGAGGGGGTACCTCCCGCCCTCTTCTACGCAGGTGGTCCGTCGCCGCATTAGCCGCCAGTGTAAAAAGCCAGGCGGCCACGGGTCGACCCTCTTCGAAACGCTGACAATGCTGGAGGCATTTGAGAAAAACCTCCTGGGCCAGCTCCTGGACGACCCCGGCCTCCCCCTGGAGGCGGCGGTGCAGGAAGGCCAGGAGGGGTCTCTCGAAGCGGGCCATGAGGTGGGCCAGGGCCTCCTCGCGGCCGGCCTTCAGCTGGGCCATCCAGAATTCCGGGGACTCGCCTTCCTGGGAGGCGAATCCGCCCTCGGCGGAAAGCGGCAGGGCGGGGCTCATGCCTTCGGGCCCCGATCCTTCGCGCCGGCAGAGGGGCCGAAGGAAAAGCCGGGCTGGCCGAGCTTCTCCATGACGAGCTTCAGCTGCTCGGTGGTCAGGGTGCAGCGCAGACCCACCCGGCGCTTCTCCTGCAGCAGCTCCGGGGCGGACCCCGGGCCGGACTGCACGGCGTTGGCCGCGGCGACCAGCCGCTGGAGCCAGGGGGAGACCTGATTGATGCCTTCGGCGGTCCCCGCCAGCACCAGCTCGAACTTGGCGGGCTGGTTCGCGTCCTGGGGCGGCGTCACGCTCCAGAAGAGGGCATTGACCCCCTGGGGCAGATCCTTGATGACGCTGCCCTCCAGGTTCTTGCGGAGTCCGCCGAGCAGGGCCTCGGGCTGGACGTAGCCCTGGAAGGGCGCCCGGGGGCTGATCCAGCCGGCGGCCAGCGCGGCGTCGGGCTGGGTGGCCAGGCTCTCCTTGGCGGCCATGCGGGTGAGGGCCTCCAGGGAGCCGATCCAGACCTGGCCCTTCTCGTCGCTGGCGGCGCGGATGTGGGCCTTCGTGCCCTTGACCTCGAGATCGAGGATCACGTAGAGCGGCCAGTCGTGCCCCTGCAGGCGCAGGCTGCCCTCCTGGGGAAAGGATTCCGCCAGGGCCCCCACCAGGGCCGTGGGATCCTTGAACTGGTTGAGCTGGATGAGCACGTGCTCGAGGCCCTGCTGGAGGGACCCTTCGATTCCCTGCTTCATGGTGCCGCCGACCTCCTGCGGCACCCCGATGACATGGAAGGTCACCCGGCCCGTCTCGGTGCGGGGGTTGATGCGGGCCTTCTGGAGGAAGAGGTCCAGGGCGCGCTCGACCAGGGGATCCCGGGAGATGAAAGCCTGGATTTCCTTGTGGGTGAGTATCCAGCCCGCCTCGCCCGAGAAGGCGATCACGCTGTCGGCGGGGGCGGACCTCACCCAGCCGGGAACCGAGGGTTTGGGCCTGCAGGAGACGCTCCAGGGCAGGCAGACGACGGCCACCGCGGCGGGGATCAGGGTGGCGGCGAAGCGTCGCATGGGGGCTCCTGGGTGGGCTACGAGTCGTGCGGGGGCGCGCTTAGAGTGCCTAAAAAATCCCCACGGGGTCGCGCGAGGGTCGTCGGGCGAGCGAGGCGAGGAACGCGAGTCGAAGCGTAGCGGGTACTACGCGCGACGAGCATGACGCGGCATCGCGACGCCCGCCGGCCCTCGCCCGGAGGGATGAAGCCAGGCAGGCGCCCCGCGGCGTCAGGTCCCTTGAACAACGAACCACGTTGCCCTGCGGGCCCTTCCTTGCGGTGCATCCTGCCTGGTTTCATCGCGGCCTCGTCGGGTTTTTTTAGGCACTCTTAGGCCATGGCCCGGAGGGTGGAGGGGAGATGGGGGCTGCGGAGGAGCTGCTGCTGCTCGGCCTCGGAGAGGAGGCACCAGATCCGCACCGAGGCGTCCCTGGGGGTCTTCGGGTTGAGGAGGAGCTCCGCCATGATCGCAGCGTGGGCCATGAGCACGGGATGTCCGGCGATCTGTTCCAGGACGGAGCGGGGGGTGAGCTTGTTCCGGGCGAGGCGGAGGAGGATGCCGGGATCCAGCTGCCGGTCGGCCACCATGCGCCGCAGGGTCTCCTCGTCCTGGAGCACCTCCTGGGGCAGGTGGCGCATGAGCTCGCCGCCGGAGGTGCGCAGGGCCGTGATGCGGTCCGGGATGTCCATGGCCAGGTAGAGGGCCCGGAGGGTCTCCAGGGCGCGGCGCTTGACCTCCAGGTGCAGCACCCGCGGATCGCGGAGCACCTCGATGGCGGGCTTCACGCCGGGCAGGTGGGCGAGGAGGCGCAGGGCGGAGGCTTCTGACAGGAGGGGGTGGTGCACCAGGGCCTCGGCCACCATCGGATCCTCGGACCAGGCGGCGTGGGCGGCCACGGCCTCGGCCCGGTGGTGGTCGAAGGCGGGCAGGGTGGAGGCGAGCAGGCGGGGCGTGAGGGCCGGATTCTCCAGGGCCAGCCGGAAGACCTGGCTGTCGGGGTCCTTGAGCACCTGGCTGATCTGTTCCTCCTGGGTGGCCTGGGTGGCCAGGAAGACCCGCTCTTCCAGGGTGGCCCAGCGGCCTTCCTCCCCGCGCTCCGGCAGGGCGGAGGCGAGGCCCGAGCGCTGCCGCTGCAGCCGGTCGTAGAAGTACTTCACGACCCGAAGGAGGTGGGGCGACTGCCGTTTCGCCCAGTAGGTCACGAACTGGTATTCGCCTTCCTCGAGCTGGGTGAAGAGGCTCACGATGCGGCGCAGGTCAGCCCGGCCCAGGGTGCCCTGGTCCAGGGCCGCCACCAGCTGCTGGGAGAGGGCCACGCGGCGGGAGAGCTCGGCGGGGCAGCCGGGCGCTTCCAGGAGGCTTTCGCGCACCGGCTCGCGGAAATACCACCGGGCCTCGGCATAGACCTCCTCGAAGAAGGCCGGCTCCTGGCACTGGCTGAGCGCGCGGCAGACCAGGTCTTCTGAGACGAGGGGGTTCTGGAGGGCGGCCTGGCGGAGCTCGATGTCCTCATCCACCAGGAAGCCCAGCAGCTCTTCGGGCTGGGCTGTCTGCCGGGCCCGTGCCAGGCGGTCGCCCCGGTCAAGGCCGGCCGAGGAGGGTTGCTTGGGCGCCTCGGCGGGAATGTCGGTGAGGGCCTCCCAGTCGGGGTGTTCCGCGGGGAGGGGCGGCAGTTCCTGGGTGGTGCCCGTGGCCGTCACGGTCTTGGCCAGCTGCTTGGCCAGGAGCTTCGCCACGGGCTTGAGCCCGGCATTGAGCTGGGAGTAGAGCGCCTTCACGGAGTCGGAGCGTTCAGCCTTCTCCGAGGCCGGGGCCTGATCCATTTCCCGCATCTGGTCGAACAGGGAGACCACCATCTCCAGGTCGCGGCGGATGACTTCCGGCGTGGCTTCGTTCTCGGCCAGGCCCAGGAGGATGGGCCAGTGCGCCAGCCAGTGCGGGGTGCGGGCCATGAGGGCCAGCAGCCGGGGCGAGGCCAGCGAGCGGGCCAGTCCCTCGAGCATGTGGACCTGGCTCTCCGAGGGCAGCTGGGGCCGCACCATGGCCAGGTGCCGGAAATGGATCCGCTCGGACTCCGCGAGGCTCTCCAGGAACGCGGATTCCTCAACTGTCACGGTCCCTCCCGGTTCAGGCGCAGGCGGCCTGGAGGAAGGCCATGAGCCTGGGATTTTGCTGGAAGAGCAAGGCGTCCACCAGCGCGCCCTTCAGGCCCGGGTGACCATGGATGGTCTCCAGGTGGCGGGGCTCGGTGAGGCTGCCGCCCATGATGAGGGGCAGGCCCGTGGCGGCGGCCAGTTCCTGGGCCGTGTCGTAGTCCGGGTCGGCGCCGGCCTTCTCGGGGATGTCCACGAAGAGAAGGCGGCGGAAGCCGTAGCCCTTGGCCCGCTGGGCCAGCTCAAGCGCGGTGAGGCTGGCGGTGTCCACCCAGCCGGACCGGTGCACCTGCCCTCCCCGGGCGTCGATGGCGGCGGTGAGGAAGGACTGGAAGCGGGCCATGAGCTGTTCGGAGACCATGGGCGACTTGTGGAGGATCGTGCCCACCACCAGCCAGGTGGCCCCGAGGTCGATGAAGAACTGGGCCTGGTCGGAGCTGCGGATGCCGCCGGCCACCTGCACGCAGACCTTCCGGTCCCGGGCGTGGCACCGCTTGAGGATCTGGGCGATGAGCTCACGGTTGTTGCCCTTGCCCATGGCCGCGTCCACGTCCACCAGGGCCAGCCGGGTGGCGCCCTCCTCGACCAGCCGGGCCGCCAAGTCCTGGGGGGTGTCCGGGCAGTCCGAGCCGTGCCCCGCGGTGGAGACAACACGGCCGTTCTGGAGGTTCAAGGTCGGGTAGATCTTCAAGCGTACACCCCGGGCGAGAGGCCGAAGGGGAGTGTAACGCAAGGACCAGGCCTATGTGGGGGTTCCGAGCACGCCGAGCAGGCGCCGCGCCGCTTCGCCCTCGGCGCGCTTGCGCGTGGGGCCCTCGGCCTGGGCCGAATGGGTGCCCACGGTCACTGCCATGGTGAAGCGCGGCGCGTGACCGGGTCCCGCCAGCTGCGTCTGGGTGTAGACCGGGGCCGGGAGGCCCAGCTTGGCGGCGGTTTCCTGGAGGTGGGTCTTCGGGTCGAGCAGGGTCCAGCTCTCGGGGTGGGCCTCGCGGATGGCCTCAAGGAACCGCCGCTCCACCAACGACAGGACCTGGGCCGAGCCGTCGGCGCCGACGCCCTGGGCGTCCAGGTAGACCGCGGCCAAAAGGGCTTCGAGGGCGTCCGCCAGGGGTTTCTGGCCCATGCTCGGCGCCTTGCGGGGGTGGGCCGACCGCAGGGCCTGATCCAGCCCGAGGTCGAGGGCCCATTCGTGGAGGGTGGCCGTGCGGACGAGCATGCCGCGCAGCTTGCTCATGGTGCCTTCCTGCCAGTCCGGACGTTCCCGGTGCAGCAGGAGGGCCACGGCGAAGTTCAGCAGGGCGTCGCCCAGGAATTCCAGCCGCTGGTTGTCGCGGCCGGTGCCGGCGCTGGTGTGGGTAAGGGCTTCCTGCAGCAGGTCACGGCGGTTGAACCGGTAGCCCAGCCGGGCTTCCAGGTCACCCGGGGGGTCTGTGGGGCGTGCCACGGTCAGTCCAGGAGGTCGGACGGGAGCTTCCGGTTGAACCGGGCCTGGTTGAGCGCGGAGCGGAAGCGGGGATTGCGGGTCATCTGCCCCAGGAGGCCCATGCGGCGCGCATCGCGGATTTCCTGCACGAACTCCGCGTTCCGGCCCTGGTCGTGAAGCACCACCGCCAGCCAGGCGTGGGCGTTGGCGTTGTAGGGATCGGCCTTGATGGCCTGCCGGAAGCCCTGGATGGCCTGGTCGGGCTTGCTGTCGGCCAGTTGGATGGCCTCGCTGAGGGAGACATTGCCAAGGTTGAGCCGCTCGTGGACCTGCAGCTTCTCCAGCTTCTCCTGCTGGTAGAGCTCGGGCTGGTCGATGGACCGGGCTTCGGCGGCGCGGGTCTCAGTGGGACGCGATTCAGCCTTCTGCCCCGCGGGTTTCACGCCGCCAGCGGGTTCCGGGGCAGCCTGGGATCCTCCCTGGGTCAGCGCCGGACGGTCGAGCCCGGTGGTGCCGGTGGTGGTGGCGGTCTTCCCTGGAGCGGCACCCGCAGCGGCGCGGGGTGGGGTGTGGGCCTCGCCCGTGGAGGGCGGGGCGGCCCCAGGATCCGCCGGGGCGGTTGGGATCTGGGCCGAGGCGCCTCCCCGCAGCAGCCACCAGGAGGCGCCGCCGATGCCGGCGAGGAGCAGGGCCGCGAGCCCGACCCAGAGGCCCTTTCCGCTCCGGGTTGCAGGGGGGGCGGGATGGGCCGCGGCAGGCGCGGGCAGTGCCGGGACACCCTGGAAGGTCGTGGCGGCCGCAGCGGCGGAGGTGCCCGGGCGGGCCGCGGCCGTGGGCGCCGAGGCCGAGGTGTGCAGGAGGGTGGTGGCCTCCTCGACCTGACCCATCCAGGAGGGATCCTTGGCCGCCCGGAGGGCCTTGGCCAGGTCCTCCGCGGTCTGGAACCGCTCGTCGGGGTTCTTGCAGAGGGCGCGGTCCAGCACGGACCGGATGGCGGGGCTGATGCCCTGCAGCTTCTCGGTCTCGATGGGATCAGGCGCCTCGTTCACGATCTTGTAGAGCACGGTGGGCGTGGTGTCGCCGGAGAAGGGCTTCCGGCCGCTCAGGCACTCGTAGAGCATCACGCCCACGGCGAAGAGGTCGCTTCTCGGGTCGGGCTTGCCGGTTCGGATGTATTCCGGGGCCATGTAGCTCACCGTGCCCATGACCATGCCAGTGGCGGTCATGTCGGAATTGCTGATCTTGGCCACGCCGAAATCCATCACCTTCGCGTGGAGCCGCTTGCCGTCACGCTGCACGCGGACGTTGGTGGGCTTGATGTCGCGGTGGACGATCTGCTGGCGGTGGGCGAACCCCAGGCCGTCGCAGACCTGGGCCAGCACTTCAAGGGCCTCGGAGCGGGTCAGGGCCTGCTCGTGGAGGAGATCCTCCAAGTCGTGTCCCTTGACGAATTCCATGGCGATGTAGAGCACGCCCTGGTCTTCTCCGAATTCGTAGATGGTCACCAGGTTCGGATGGTTCAGCACGCCTGCGGCGCGGGCCTCCCGGGCGAAGCGTTCCTTGGCGTCTCCTCCCTGGGCCGCAGCCGGGAGGATGGTCTTGATGGCCACTTCCCGTCCGATGGAGGGATCCACGCCGAGGTAGACCTCGCCCATGGCCCCATTCCCCAGGACGCGTCGGATCTCGAATTTCCCAAGCTTTTCGAACATGTTGGCCCCTGGATTGTCGGGGTGGGAAGGAAAGTAGAACAGGATAGGCCCAGTCTGGACCCAGGCCAAGGGACTTGGGATAATTCGGCATCGCCTTACCGCTTTCGGGCTGGCATCCTGGCCCGGAACATGCAAACTTGAAACCATTCCCGGAGCCTCAGTGCCCGAAGTCCGTCTCCGCCATTTTTTGCCGGCCCTCATGGGATCCCTCCACCAGCAGAAGGCGGAGGGCGAGCTTGTGCTGGAGCAGAATGACGGCACGCGACGCCTGTACTGGGCCGACGGCGATCTCAAGTACCTGCGAAGCGATGCTGTGGGCGAGCAGTTCGGGAACTTCCTGATTCGCCGCGGGGTCCTGGACATGGCTTCCCTGAAGGAGCTGCTCGCCGACGGTGAGGGCTCGCGGGTGGGCGACCGCGTGGTGCAGTGGGGCCTGATGACCCGCGAGGAGCGCGACGAGCGCCTGAACGAGCTGCTTGGATCCGTGCTGCTGCACGCCATGGAACATCCAATCATCCGCATGACCTGGATCCCCGAGGCGCTGGACGACAACCTGAGCGGCGACCTCCAGTTCCGCATGGACCACCGCCTGCTGGTGTGGGAGACCTTTCGGAATGCGAAGGTTGACCGCGAGCTGGTCGACATGTTCCAGAGCGAACCGGAGTGGCGCTGGAAGGCCAAGAAGGACCTGCTGGAATCCCTCAGCGACCTGCCCCTGACCCCGACCCTGGCCTACGCGCTTTCGCTGCTCGGCACCGAACCGCTCGGTTGCGACACCATCGGTTCGCTCACGGGCCTTCCCCAGGAGGAGGCCTCCCGCCTGGTGGCCACCCTGTGGGCCCTGGGGGGACTCACCCTGGTCCGGGGAGAGCTCCCCCTGCTCCCCAAAGTGGAGTTGCCTCCCCCGCCTGTTCCGGAACCCGAACCGGAGCTCGACGTGGAGCCGATTCTCCTGGTGCAGGAGGACCTGGCCCCTCCCGCGCCCCCCATGTTCCCGGCAGATGCCCTCGAACTGGACATGCCCGAGCCCACGCCGACGCCGACCGCCATCCCGCCGATGCCGGATGATGTTGAGCCCTCGCCGGCGGACCGCGCGCGCCACCTGCTGGTGAAGGCCAAGTCCTACGTCATGCAGGACCGCACGAGCGAAGCCATCCGCGCCCTCGAGCAGGCCATCAAGCTGGACGGCGATTCCCCCGGGGCCTACGAGTCGTGGATGCTGCTTGGGCGCCTGCGCCTCAGCAATCCCGCCTGGTCCACCCGCGCCATCGAAGCCCTTCAGGTGGCCTCGCGGCTCAATCCCCGCGCAGCCGAGCCCTGGGCGCTCATGGGCGAGCTTTACCACCGCAAGGGTTTCCGGGCCAACGCCCAGGGATGCTTTCGCCGCGCGCTGGAGCTGGATCCCTCAGTGGCCGTCCCCGCGGGCTGGTCCGCCGAAGATCCGACGCAGCCGCTGCAAAAGGATGGCCAGGGCGGGATCATGGGCAAGCTGCGGGGCATGTTCAGTCGGGAAAAGGACTGACCTCCGGATGATGGGGCCCCGGATCGGGGCCGAACCGGGGCCCTCAAAAAAAAGCTAAAGGTTTCCCGGACGGGGACCGAAACGGGAAAGGTCGGGGGTTCCCCCCACACCAACTCAACCGGCAGCACGGATGCTGCCAAGGCACATCACGGAGGATGTCATGCCTAGTATTCTCAATAACGTCTCGGCCCTTTCTGCTACCCGTCAGTTGGGCATCACCTCTGCTGGAATGAAGCAGACCATCGAGCGTCTGACCACGGGCAAGCGCATCAACCACGCGTCTGACGACGCCACTGGCCTGGCCACCGCGAACAACCTGAACGCGGATGCCCGTGTGGCCGTTGAGCTGCGCAAGACGAACAACAACACCTACTTCGCTGAGGCTGCGAAGGACGGTTACCTCGAAGAAGCCACGAACCTGGTGCTTCGCAACGTCGAACTCGCCGCCGGTGGCAACAGCGCCGCCGCGGAAATGGGCACGACCAGCACCCAGGCTCTCGCCGCCGCCTCCAAGGCGGGTGTGACCCTGACGGCCATCACCGATCTGGCCTCCGCCAGCACGGCCCTCACCGCCATCGCCACCGCTCGCGCCACCGTGGCGTCGAACATGGCCGCTGCCCAGTCGAATGCCAACCTCTACGGCATCGAGGCTGAGAACAAGACGGCCCAGATGAGCAACATCATGGACGCCGACATCGGCGCCGAGGTGGTCCAGCTCACCAAGTGGCAGATCCTGAGCCAGGCCGGCACCAGCGCGCTGAGCAACGCCAACCAGGCGAGCCAGTTCGTCCTCGGTCTCCTTCGGTAATCGGGATTGATGATCATCGTTGGGGACGGGCCTCTGGTCCGTCCCCAATGATGCATCACGAGGAGTCTTTCCATGGCCGATCAAGTTAACCCTCTGGGTGGCTTGGCGGCGGGGATGGTCCAGTTACCGCAGCCCTCAGCTGTTCCAGCCTCACCCAAGCCCAAGCCAAGCCGACCCGTCGAATCCCGGCCCGCCGCGGATCCACGGAGTGCAAGTGCGTCCGGCCCAGCCCTCGAGGCGGCGACGAAGAGTGTGGAGGCGTTCCTCCAGCGATCGTCCTCGAGCCTGAAGTTTGGTGTGGATCAGGAAACGGGCAGCTACACATTCAAGATCATTGATCCGGTCACCCAGGAGACCATCCGGCAAGTGCCCTCGGAGGAGATCCTGGAAATGGCCCGGCGGCTGAGAGCACTGGACAATCCCAAGGATGCCTCTGGGATCCTGATGGATGAAGAAGGCTGAGGCTCCGAAAGGAGCCTTTGCTGCAGAAGAGAGGTGGATCATGGCGTCATCACTCAGTTTCCAGGGCGTGACTTCAGGTCTCCAGACGGATGCGCTGATCCAGGCAATCATGGAGCGGGACGGCCTGCCGGTGCAGCGCCTCAAGGATCGGCAGACCCTGAACACCCAGCGTTCGGCGGCACTGAACTCCATGCGCCTGTCGATGTCGTCGCTGTCGGTGAGCATGGCCGCCTTCTACGACAAGCTGAACGCCCGCTCCGTGTCGAGCACGGATTCGAATGCCACCTTCGTGACCGCCACCGCCACGGGGGCGGTCGGCGGCAGTTATGAGGTCAAGGTCGCCAACGTCGCCACCAAGGGGCAGCTGGGCCCGGTCATGTCCGGCGGTGAGCCCACCAACATGGCGGTGGCCGATCCCAACGCGGCCATCCTCACCAGCACGAACGGCAGCTTCGCCGTGCAGGGCACGGATGGCGTGGTCAAGGCCTTCAAGCTCACGAACAACAGCCTCAACGGCCTGCGGGACGCCATCAACGCCTCCGGCGCCGGCGTGACGGCCACGGTGGTCAATTCCGGCTCCGGCGCCAACCCCTACCAGCTCATCCTTACCGCCAAGGACACGGGCACCGGCACCACCGGCGGCGTCGTGCGGCTGGCCGCCATCAAGAACGAGGACGCGGGCACCACCGACACCACGGTGGTGGCCTCGCTCGGCATCGCTGCGGGCACGCTCACGGGCACCATCGCCTCGCCCGGCGACCTGTCCGGCGGACTGAGTTCTGCAGGCAGCGGCATCGCCCAGGATGCGGTGTTCTCCGTCAACGGCGTGCAGCTCACCCGGAAGACCAACACCGTGAAGGATGCCGTGGATGGCGTCACGTTCACGCTGCGCAAGGGCGACGCGACC
>Ga0316605_10000382_pt1 | contig 33347 bp, 31 predicted proteins | sample OWC_soil_day20_n_FD_207666 | JGI IMG/M metagenome (GOLD analysis project Ga0316605, IMG submission 207666) | Wetland soil microbial communities from Old Woman Creek delta, Ohio, United States - OWC_soil_day20_noCT | ecosystem: Environmental > Terrestrial > Soil > Wetlands | place: USA: Ohio...
CACCTACCTCCCCGAGAGCATCCGCGCCTTCCCCGACCAGCGGGCCCTGGCCGCCGAGTTGGAAACGGCGGGCTTCCGTGAGGTCCGGTGGACGAACCTCACGGGAGGCATCGCGGCGCTGCACACTGCGGTGAAGTGATTACACGGCGCGGTGGCGCTCCTCCACCATGCGGTCGATGATCTGGACCACCGCCTCGCTGGCCCGTTCGGCGGCCTCGAAGTGCGTGAAGATGCGGTGCTGGATGGACGGATCGCTCTCCCAGTGTCCCTGGAGCAGATCCACGGCCTGGTGCACGTGCTGGTGCACGCTGGCATGGGGGGCTTCCAGGCTCTGGAAGGAGGGGACCTGGGAGAACAGCTCGGCGCCCTGGCCCTGGTAGTACCAGTTGCCCAGGCGGCAGCTCCGGTGGTCGGACTGGATGGCCTTGGCCTCAGCGGAGTCCGAGCCCTGATGGATGACCCGGTAGCCGTTCTGCTTGTAGAGGAAGTGGTCGACCTTCACCAGGGAGGCGAAGCTGAAATCCTGCGCCTTGTTGACCTGGAAGAGGGAGGTCTTGGCCGAGTCGGCGAACTTCAGCACCTGGGCGCGGAAGTCGGTGACGGCACTGCGGCTGCCTTCTGCGAGGTCCTTCACCTGCTCTGAATCCTCGATCATCCGGGCGGTGGCCCGCCCGAAGGATTCGATGGTGTCGGCGATGCTCGCGGCAGCGTCCTTCGTGTTCTCCGAGAGGGTGCGGACCTCCTCGGCGACCACCGCGAAGCCCTTGCCCACCTCGCCCGCGTGGGCCGCCTCGATGGCGGCGTTCAGCGCCAACAGGTTCGTGCGGTCGGCCACATCGGTGATGACCTGGACGATCTGCGTGATCTCCTCGCTCTTCTCGTGGAGGAGGGTGATCTGGGCGTTGGTCTGAGCGACCATCTCGGCCACCTGGTTGAGGTTCGCCACCAGGTGCTCGATGGTGGCGCGGCTGTCGTCGGCCTCGTGGGCGGTCTCCTTCGACAACTGCCCCACGATGCTCAGCTCCTGGGTCATGTTCATCAGGTATTCCTGGATGGACCGAAGGTTTCCGATGAGGTTGCCCGAGTTGAGGTCGGTGACCTGGGAAACCAGCTTCTCCTTGAGGGCCATCTGCTGCACCTGCCCGAGGCTGTCCACCGAGATGTTGATGCGCTTCATGGCGTCCTTGAAGGCCCCGTGCAGGCCCTGATCCACCGCCAGCCGGAAGGTCTGTCCCCGGGCGGCGTGATCGAAGGCGGAAAAGACTTCGCTGAAATAGGCTTCCTGCTGGTCGAGGAGGTCGTTGAGGGCCCAGGCCAGCTCGTGGGTGGCGGCGCCGTTCTTGATGCGTGTGATGCGCTGGCCGAGGTTGCCGTCGGCGGCCTGCTTGAGTTTCTGGGTCAGGTTGTCCACGGCCCAGAGGATGCGGTAGACGGTGTAGAGGGACAGGGCGACGACCAGGACCAGCACTGCGAAGGTCGCCCAGGCCGTGGCCGACAGGCGGCCGGCGGTCCCGGCCTGATAGCCGAACACCAGCAGGAGGGCCAAGGCTACTGCCACCAGGTAATGGACTTTAGAGCCCAATGACAAATTCTTCATAGGTCACGCCCTTCTGTTCGAGAACCTGCTGGAGGATGGCGGAGGAGGCCTTCATGCCGGCCTGCCCGTCACCGGCTTTGCGCTCGGCTTCGAGCATGGTGCGGTAGAGGGGGGCGATGGCCTGGATGGCCTCGGGGCGCGGCTTCCGGCGCACCGAGTAGTAGCCGATGGGGTTGCCGCTGGAATCGAAGGAGGGCGTGATGTTGGCGAACACCCAGTAGAAGCTGCCGTCCTTGGCCAGGTTCTTCACGTAGGCCCAGATCTCCCGCTTGGCTTGTAGGGTGTCCCACAGGAGCTTGAACACGGCTCGGGGCATATCCGGGTGCCGCAGGATGTTGTGCGGCTCCCCGAGGAGTTCCTGCTCGGTGTACCCCGAGATCTGGATGAAGATCCGGTTCCCGTAGGTGATGATTCCCTTCAGGTCGGTCTTGGACACGATGAAGTCGTCCTCGGCGAGGACGCGCTCGTGCTGGGTGGGCTGGGGCCTGGTGCTCATGGGGATCTCCACGCCGCTCTATCGGGTGATCCAGGGCACCGGTCTGAGTTATGAGTGAACCTTGAGCGCGGCCTAGGCTCGCGCGAGGGGATAACGCCCCTGTTCGACCAGAATGCGACTGATGGTCTGGCGCAGGGCGGACAGGGCCACGGGGGCGGGGGCATGCATGGCCAGGAGGTCGGCCACCAGGGTGTCGAGCACCGCGTCGGAGGCCAGTTCCGCAGCCAGCATGCGGGCCTCGGCCTGGATGCGGTTCCAGGCTTCCTGCGCGTAGACGGTGGCCATGTCCAGGGCCAGCCCGGACCAGCGGTGGCTCGCCTCGGCCATCCTGCGGGCCCGGATCACGGCCGATTCCATGGCGTAGATCTCCAGCAGGAGGTTGGCGATGCGGGCGGCGGCCTCCTGATTGTCGAGAATTTTCGGGCCGCGGTCCGCCTGGGCGAGAGCGATGACCTTGAGGGCCCGGGCCTTGGCCAGGGCCACGGTGCGGAGCAGGGCGTCCTGGGGCAAGTCGAGGGGGGCGGCGGCGGCCTCCTGCAGGGGCAGGCCCTCCGCGCCGCTGCAGCGCTTCAGGAAGGTGCCGGCGATGAGGAGGCGGTTGATCTCGTTGGTGCCTTCGAAAATGCGGTTGATGCGGCAGTCGCGGTAGATCTTCTCGGCGGGGTACTCGGCGCTGAAGCCCGCGCCGCCAAAGGTCTGCACAGCGTCGTCGGCGGTGGCGAAGAGGGCCTCGCTGCCCCACACCTTGGCCATGGAGGCCTCCACCGCGTACTCTTCGATGGCTTTCATCTTGTCGGCGCCGCCGGTCTCGCTCTCCCAGCTGGTGCGGGCCAGGGCCTCGTCCAGATAGCCGATGGTGCGGAAGTTCATGCTTTCGCCCACGAAGATGCGGATGGCCATGTTGGCCAGCTTCTGCTGGATGAGGCCGAAGGCTGTGAGCGGCTTGCCGAACTGGGTGCGCTCCCCGGCGTATTTCAAGGTGTATTCCAGCACGCGCTTGCCGGCCCCGGCCGAACTGGCCCCGAGCTTGAAGCGCCCGATGTTCAGGATGCCGAAGGCGATGCGGGCGCCCTTGCCCTTGCCGCCCAGCAGCCGGTCCTCGGGGATGCGGCAGTTGTCGAGGATCACCGTGCGGGTGGAACTGCCCTTGATGCCGAGCTTCTTCTCCTCGGCGCCGGTGCTCAGGCCGGGATCGGTCTTCTCGACGATGAAGGCGCTGAAGTGCGTGCCGTTCACCTTGGCGAACACCACGAAGACATCGGCGAACCCGGCGTTGGTGATCCAGGCCTTGGTGCCGTTCAGCACCCAGCAGCCGTCTTCTAGCACGGCGGTGGTCTTGGCGCCCAGGGCGTCGGACCCGCTGCCGGCCTCGGTCAAGGCGTAGGCGGCCACCCACTCGCCGCTGGCGAGCTTCGGGAGGTACTTCGCCTTCTGGTCGTGGTTGCCGAAGTAGACGATGGGCAGGGTGCCGATGCTGGTGTGGGCGCCGTAGCTGGTGGAGAAGCTGGCCTGCTTGGCCATCTCCTCGAGCACCAGGAGGGCGGTCTTCTTCTCGAGGTCCAGGCCGCCATAGGCCTCGGGCACCTCGATGCCCAGGATGCCCAGCTCGCCGGCCTTGGCCAGGAGCTCCCGGTTCAGCTCCAGGTCGAGGTGGTCGATCTCCTCGTCCCGGGGCATGACCTCGCCGGCCACGAAATCGCGAGCGGCCTCGGCGATGGCGAGGGCTTCTTCGCTGCTCTCCTCCGGCGTGAACTGGGGAAGCGAGCCTGTGGCATGGAACAGGAAGCTGCCGCCGCGCACCAGCTGGGTCTCGTCCATGACCATGGAGGCCTCCTCCCAAGAATCATCTACCCCGGGTCAGAGGTGCTCCAGATCTATTGAGGAGAATTAGGTCACAAAAGATTCTCAGACCCGGAACATGGCCACTTCAGTGCGGATGCTCTCGGCGATCCGGGAGAGCTCCCCGGCCGTGCCGGCCACCTCGGTCACCGTGGCCGACAGATGGTGGCTGGCGGAGGCGTTTCTGGCCACATCCTCCGACACCTGGCCCACCAGGGAGCCCACCTCCCGGCTGATCCTGGATTGATCCGCGGCGGCGATGCCGATTTGGGCGGCGGTCCTGACCGTCTCCGACATGTGGCTCTGGATCTGCTGCAGGGCTTTCGTCGTGGCTTCCACCGTCACCGTCCCTTTGCCGAGGGCTTCGTCCGTGGCGATGATCAGCTGGTTGATCTGGTTGGTGGCATGGGCGGACCGTTCGGCGAGTTTCCGGACCTCATCGGCCACCACGGCGAACCCCTTGCCCAGCTGCCCGGCCTTGGCGGCCTCGATGGCCGCGTTCAGGGAGAGCAGGTTCGTCTGCCGGGCGATGTCCTGGATGACCGACACGGCCTTGATCATCTCGGCGGAAGCGTGGCTGATGTCGTCCATCGCCCGCGCTGTGTCCTGCCCGGTGGTGATTCCGTGCTGGATGGCCTGGTCGGAGGCCATGGAGTGCCCGCGGGAGGCCTCGGCCAGGGCGGACACCTCGTCCAGGGAGGACGCCAGGGCGCTCATGGCCTTGGACATGCCTTCGGCGTTGGCCCGGGTGGTCTGGGTCAGGGTGTCCAGCTGCCGCGCGGTGCCCGAGAGGGAGTCGGCGGTGGCCGAGAGCTGGGTGGAGCCGCTGGCGACTCCCTGGGAATGCAGGCCCAGCCGCTGGAAGAAGCGCTGGTAGAACTCGGTCAGCGTGTTGGCCTTCTCGGCGATGGCGCAGATCTCGTCGGCGCCGGTGACCTGAAGCCTCCGCGTCAGGTCGCCCTTCCCGCTGGCCAGGCCCGCCATGGCGGCGTCGAGGTCCCCCAGCCGCCGTTGCAGGCTCCGGATGGCGAGGAAGAGCAGCGCGGTGCCAAGGGCGCCCGCGAGCAGGCCCACCCCGAGGGCCAGGCGCAGCGCCCGGTCCTGGGTTTTCATGGAATCGGCTTTGATGCCGCCCATGATCTGCTCCTGCTGCTTGATCAGGGTCAGGAGCCGGTCCTTGATGCTCCTCCAAGTGGGCGTCGCCTCCTTGTTCAACAGGGCGACGGCCGCGGCCTGGTCGAGGGTGCGGTCCCGGATGGGTTCCTGCATGCGGATCAGCTGTTCCCATTGCTGGCGGATCTCCCGCAGGGCCTGCTGGCGTTGCGGAGTGTCCGCCGTAAGGGCGAGGCCCGTCTGCAAGGTGGCGTTGAACTCCTTCTGGGCGGATTCATAGTTCTGGAAGGCCTTCGGGTTCGACGGATCCAGGACGATGTTGCGGATGGCCTGTCCGGTCTGGAGCCCGTTGGCATACAGCTGGGTGTACATCAGCAGTTCCGGGGCGGAGTCCTCGGCGTAGGACTGGAACGTCTTCTGGCCGGACCGCAGTCCGCCCAGGGCCACGAGGAGGGAGCCGAGGAAGACCAGCCCCGCGACTCCCGTGGCGGCGAACAACCTGGTTCCGATGGTACGGCCTGCTCGGAGCACACGTCCTCCCTGGATGAGATCATCCCCAGACGCGGTGAATCGGAAGACCACCTCGAACTCTTTAATAGTCGCCTCAGATGAGGCGCTTCTGGCCCTTGGGATGGTTCAGCACCACTTCCTTCACCCGCTCGATCCAGGTGGGGCGGGCGCCGGGCTCCAGGCGCTCGTGGGGGATATTCCGCTCCTGCAGCAGCTTGTCCACCAACTGGTCGACCGCCTCGGCGAAGAAGGTGTCCGTGTCCCGCACGCCGTCGGCGGCCAGATGGCCGCTGAAGGGCACCTTGAACAGCAGGTCGTAGCTCTTCATCCAGTGGTGCATGAACCGCTCGATGGGCAGCTGGCGGCCGAAGGCCAGCATCATGTAGGCGTAGTTGTCGAGCACGCTGCGGTCGCAGACCACCACGTCATGCTGGCTGCCGGAGCGGATCTCCTCGGCCATCTGGGTCATGAAGATCCAGGTCTGGGCCTCCAGCGAGGTCTTCTGGTTGATGGGCAGCGGCGAGAGCCGCGCGACTTCCTTGACGATGTCCACGTGGACGCCATCCCGCTTGAGGGCCGCGGCCAGTTCGTAGCAGAGGGTGGTCTTCCCGACCCCGTGCGTGCCGATGAAGGCGATCTTCACGAATCTTCCCCCTCGTCCTTCCGGGCGCGGCGCGCCTGCATGTCCTCCCGGAAGCGCCGCGCGCAGTCGGGGCAGACGCCATGGGTGAAGGTGGCCTCGGTCCGCTCGGAGAGGTAGGTCTCGATCTGGTTCCAGTACCCCTGATCGTCACGGACCTTCTTGCACTGGCTGCAGATGGGCAGCATGCCGCTGAGCTGGCGCACGTCGGCCAGCGCCTTGGTCAGCTCCTGGATCAGATCCTCCCGCTCCGCTTCCAGCCGCTTGCGCTCGGTGACGTCGCGGGTGACGCCCTGGAACCCCAGCAAACGTCCGTCCTCGGACCACACGAGCCGGTACTGGGCCTCCACCTCGATCTCCCGGCCATCCTTGCACCGCACCGTGGCCTCGATCAGTTCATCGTCGAACGGCTGGGATCCCGGGGGAAGCGAGGGGGCGGCGGCGATCCGTGCCTGCATGGATCGGGCGCCCGCGCCAGAAACGGCCCGGAATTCGGGATCGAGCGCCAGGAACTCCTCCTGGGTCCATCCGCGCTGCCGGAGGATGGATGGGCTGACGTAGGTGAGGCGGCCCTGGGGATCCATGGACCAGATGAGGTCCGTGGCGTTCTCGGCGAGCAGGCGGTACTTGGCTTCCTGGGCGGCCAGGCGCGCCTGGTCGCCCAACTGTCGCAGCCAGGCGGAGCGCGCGAGCCACCCCATGGCCAGGGTGAGCCCCACCAGCGCGGTCACGGCGGCCGCGGCGAATAGCGCCTGGTGCCGCCAGGCGCGGAGGTAGTCGCGCTCGGAGAACCCCACCAGGATGTAGAAACGCGGCGAATCCAGCTTGCGCAGGGTGTAGGTGCGGCGGTCGCCATCAAGGACGGACACGGCCGTGAAGTGGGCGGTGGGGGCCTGCCCGGTCGCGGCGGTGAGGTAGTCGCCGAAGACCTGGGCATCGCCCACCATCTGGTCCTGGCCCCGGAAGCTGGGGTAGCGCGCCAGGAGCCCGAGGTCCTGGCCCCGCAGGGACACCGAGCCACCCTCTCCGACATCCACCAGGGCCATGGTCTGGGCGAGCTGGTCGATGGCGAGGGTGGCGCAGACCGCCCCGGCGAAGGAGCCGTCGGGAGCGTTCAGCCGATGGGCCAGGATGAGGGCCCAGCCACCGTTCTGGGCCAGCCGCGCTGGATGGGAGATGACGAGGCCGGTCTGGGGGTCCGCCTTCAGGGCCTTGAAGAAGGCCTGGTCGCCCAACCCTGACCGGACATCGGAAGGGACGCCCTGGAGGACGCGGCCTTCGGCGTCCGTGAGGCGAAGGGCCTCGAGCATGCCCAGGCGGCCGAACCGGGTGGCGGTGAAGGGCCCCATGGCTGGGTTTCGCGCGCCGCCGGGCGTGTGCTCGACCTGGTCCTTGATCGAGAGCAGCACCAGGTCGATTTGACGGAGGGTCCCCTTGATGCTCTGCTCCAGCACCTGGGCGAGGTTGTTGGTGGCGACCTCCGCCCTGGCCACCTCATGCTGCCGGGCCTGGATCAAGGCCCAGGCTGCGAAGGTGACGATCAGCAGGTTGAACACCACCAGGAAGATACGCATTCCGCGCGCGAAGGTCGCGGGCGTCACCGGAGTGGCTTGGCTGCTGCTGGTCATGGACATCCGTCAGTACAAGCTGATGCCGTCCATGGTACTGGGCTGGTCCAGTCCGAAGAGCTTGAGCAGGGTGGGCGCCACGTCCCGGAGCGCACCGCCCGCGCGGAGCTGGCGGGCCTCGAAACCCTTGGCCACCAGCACGGCGGGGACGGGATTCAGGGTGTGGCTGGTGTGGGGGTTGCCGCCCTCGTCGCGCATGCACTCGCAGTTGCCGTGGTCGGCGGTGATGAAGAGGGCGCCTCCCATGGCCAGGGTGGCGTCGGCGATGCGGCCCACGGCGGCGTCCACGGCCTCGCAGGCGATGATGGCCGCGGCCAGGTCCCCCGTGTGGCCGATCATGTCCGGGTTGGCCAGGTTGCACACCAGCAGGCGGTACTGGCCCGAGCGGATGGCCTTCTCGAGGCCGTCGCTCACGTCCGCCAGGCTCATCTCGGGCTGCAGGTCGTAGGTGGCCACCTTGGGGGAGGGCACCAGGCGGCGCGCCTCGCCCTCGAAGGGCACCTCGCGGCCCCCGTTGAAGAAGTAGGTCACATGGGCGTATTTCTCGGTCTCGGCGGTGCGGAACTGCGGCCAGCCCTGGGCGCTCACCAGTTCCCCGAGGATGTGGTCGAGGACTTGGGGCGGATAGGCCACGGCGACGTAGGGATCCAGCTCGCCGTCGTAGGCGGTGAAGGTCACCAGCTTCACCGCCGGGCGGTGCTTCGGGGCGAAGCCTGCGAAGGCCGGATGCACCAGGGCGTGGCACAGCTGCCGGGCCCGGTCGGCGCGGAAGTTGAAGAACAGCACCCCGTCGCCGTCCGCGATGGGATGGAAGGCGTCCAGGCGGGTGGGGGCCACGAATTCATCGGTTTCGCCCCGACCATAGGCCGCGGCGATGGCGGCCAGGGCGTCGGGGGCTTGCTGGGCGCCTTCTCCGTCCACGTAGAGCCGCCAGGCCTGTTCCGTGCGCTCCCAGCGCTTGTCGCGGTCCATGGCGGTGTAGCGGCCGCAGACGGAGCCGAGGGTCACCAGGGGGCAGTCCCGCAGCTGGAAGGTGAGCCACTGCAGGTAGCCGTCGGCGCTCTTCTGACCGGTGTCGCGGCCATCGGTGATGGCGTGGATGGTGGTGGGGACGCCTTCGGCCTGGGCCCATTGGGCCAGGGCCACCAGGTGGTTCTGATGGCTGTGGACGCCGCCGTCGCTCACCAGGCCCAGCAGGTGCAGGCGTTTGCCCGAAGCCTTGAGGTCGGCCAGCAGGCCGGCCATGGCGGGGTTCTCGCGGAAGGTGCCGCGCCGGATGGCGGCGTCGATGCGGGTGAGCTCCTGCCAGACCACCCGGCCCGCGCCGAGGTTCATGTGTCCCACCTCGGAATTGCCGAACTGCCCGTCCGGCAGCCCCACGGCCTCGCCGCTGGTCTGCAGCTGGGTGGTGGCGTAGGTCTTCCGCAGGGCGTTGAAGCGGGGCATGGCGGCCAGGAACGTGGCGTCGAAGGGGTTGCGGGGCCCATCGCCGAAGCCGTCGAGGATGAGGAGGGTGATGGGGCCCTGGATCATGGCTTGGTTCATCCCTTTTTCGCCGTGCGTTGTCTGGCTTTCAGGCCCTTGGGGAGGTCCTCGGGCACGAAGCCGATGGGCCGCTCGGCGTGGGTGTCGCCATCCTCTTCGCCTTGCAGCGCCTTCATCACCAAGTCCAGTTTCTGTTCAAGCGACGTCACCCGGGCCGACAGCTCGGCCTGGGCGGTGAGCACGTGGCGGGCCTCGGCGAAGGCGGGCAGCAGCCGCAGCAGGGCGGGCTCCTTCCCCGGGAGCAGCCCCGTCAGGAGGGCCGCGCCGGCCTCGGTGAAGGCCAGCACCGGCGCGGCCGGGATCTTCTGCCGCTCCTCGGCGGTGAGCGAAAAGACCAGGGCCTCGTGGAACCGCTCCGGGTGGGCCTGCACCAGGGCCGTCAGGGCCTTGGATTCCAGGCCCAGCTGGTCGGCCAGGGCCTGATCGGGCAGGGCCGCCGTATCCCGGATCCAGAGCAGGCGGGAGAGGACTTCGACCGGCGCACTCACGGCACCTGCTCGCCGTGGGGGTTCGACAGCAGGTAGAGGACGGCCATGCGCACCGGCACGCCGTTGGTCACCTGGTCGAGGATGAGGTTGTTGGGTCCGTCGGCCACGTCGCTGGTGATCTCCAGGCCGCGGTTGATGGGGCCCGGGTGCAGCACCACGACATCCTTCTTGGCGCGCTTCATGCGGGCCGGGTTGAGCTGGAAGAAGCGGCTGTACTCGCCCTGGCCGGGGATGTAGGCGCCGGTGCCGCGCTCGAACTGAGCGCGGAGCATCATGATGGCGTCCTGCTCGGGGATGACGGCGTCGAAGTCGTGGCTGATCTGGATGCCGGGCCAGGTGGCCTTCATCTCCTGGGGCACCAGGGTGGGCGGGCCCACGAGGGTGACCCGGGCGCCCATGCGGGTGAGCAGCCAGAGGTTGGAGCGCACCACCCGGCTGTTGCGGATGTCGCCCACGATGGCCACCCGCAGGCCGTCGAGCTTCCCGAACTTCTTGCGCAGGGTGTAGGCGTCCAGCAGGGCCTGGGTGGGGTGCTCGTGGGCGCCGTCCCCGGCGTTCACGATGCTGGCCTTCATGTGCCGGGCCAGCAGGGCGTGGGCCCCGGGGGCGCTGTGGCGCATGACGATGAGGTCCGGGTGCATGGCCTCCAGGTTCATGGCCGTGTCGATGAGCGTCTCGCCCTTGTTCAGGCTGCTGGTGTCGGCGTCGAAGTTGATGATTTCGGCCGACAGCCGCTTCTCGGCGATCTCGAAGCTGTTCCGGGTGCGGGTGCTGTTCTCGAAGAAGAGGTTCACCACCAGCTTCTTGCGCAGGGCCGGCACGATCTTGATGCTGGGGCGCTCGCAAACCTCCTCGAAGGCCCGGGCCTGGTCCAGCAGGGCCGTGATGTCCTGGGGGCTGAGGGGCTCGATGCCCAGCAGGTGCTTGTGGGGGAAGACGTAGCGTTCGGACGTCATCAGCAGGCCTCCACGGTGACGCCATCTTCCCCGTCGATTTCCTTCAGCCGGACTGCCACCCGCTGTCCTGGCGGCACTTCCACCCGCAACCCGGCCAGATCGGCCTGGATGGGCAGTTCCCGGCCACTGCGGTCGGCCATGACCAGGAGCATCACCCGGTGGGGGCGCCCGTGGTCCAGGAGGGCGTCCAGAGCCGCCCGGACCGTCCGGCCCGTGTAGAGCACGTCGTCCACCAGGACCACGGTCCGGTCCTTCAGGGTGAAGGGGATCTCCGTGGGGCGGACGATGGGGCTGCCCACCATCTCGGTCAAGTCGTCCCGGTACAGGGTGATATCGAGGGCGCCCACGGGCACCTGGGCCCCGGTGGTGGCCCGCAGGAGGATGGCCAGCCGCTCGGCCAGGGGCAGGCCCCGGGAGCGGATCCCCAGCAGCACGACCTCCTCCTCGGGCTTCAGGCGGGCCACCAGGTCGGCTGCCAGCCGCTGCAGGGTGGACGCCATCTGTCCGGGGTCCATGGGGCAGGGGCCTGGGGCAGCGGGCATGGAACCTCCGGGGTGCGCCCCGGCGGGGCGCGCGCACGCATCCAAGTCTAGCCGAGCCCGGCCCCGGGCCGGGGTCACTCGGGGCAGCTTTTGCAGGATTCAAGTTGGAAGGTCCCTCCTCCGATCCCCCATCTGAGGACGCCCATGAGTCAGGAACGGCGACAGTACCGAAGGATTCCCCTGGAGGCCAGCCTGAGCTTCCAGGAACTGAGCTTCCACAAGGGGGAGACCCCGGCCAGCAGCAGCTACCGCGATGTCTCCGCGGGGGGGCTGCTCGTGGATTCCCCCCGGGCCTACCCCTTGGGAACCCTGCTCAAGCTGGAACTCCGGGTTCCAGGGTGGGGGCGCTTCCAGAACCATTTCGGCCCTGTGCAGGACGCCGATGTGAGGCCCCTGGTGGCCCTCGGCATGGTCGTCCGGGTGGAGCAGCTGGATGCCGGCGGCTACGAACTGGGAGTCAAGTTCCAGAACGTGTACCCCGATGACCTTGAATCCCTTGTGAAGTTCCTGGAGGCCAGCGTGCCTCCCTCCTCCCTCTGATTCCGAAGACCACCCCCCTCCAGGAGGCCCCCGTGAAGATCCTCATCGTGGACGATTCCTCGACGATGCGGCGCATCATCATCAACACCCTGTCCCGCATCGGCTACACCGACGTGGTCGAGGGTGAAAACGGCAAGAGCGGGCTCGAGAAGCTCGGCCAGGGCGGGGTGGAAATGATCATCACCGACTGGAACATGCCCGAGATGGATGGCCTCGAGTTCGTGAAGACGGTGCGCGGCCAGAACCCCGCCATTCCGATCCTCATGGTGACCACCAACGCCGCCAAGGAGGACATCGTCGAAGCCCTCCAGGCCGGCGTGAACAACTACGTGGTGAAGCCGTTCACCCCGGAGACCCTCAAGGAAAAGATCGAGTCCCTCCTGGGGTAGGGAGCAGGCCATGGACCAGTCCGAGATCGACGCCCTCCTCGCCGGAGGCGGCAAACCATCCAAGAAGCCCAAGGCCGCGGCCAAGGCGCCTGCGCCGGCCCCTGCCGCCGTGCCCGCCCCCGCCCCGGCGGCTCCCCGCCGGCCCAGCCTCGACGAGCCCCAGAAGGACGGCAGCGGCCACGTCATTTCCGAGCTGGATACCGTCACCTCGGTGACGGAGCGCGAATCCAACAAAGTCATGGACCAGCTCGACCAGATCAGCCGCCTGGTCTCCCGCCAGCAGCAGCTCATCACCGACATGATGACCCACGAGGGCGCCCAGTCACCGGGGGCCCAGCAGGCCATCCACGAGGTCATGAGCGCCGGCAAGGAGATCCAGGACAAGGTCTTCGAGGCCATGGACCTGATGCAGTTCCAGGACATCACCCGCCAGAAGCTGGAGCGCATCGTCCACCACCTGCGCCAGATCCACGACTACATCGTCGATCTGCTTGGCACAGGCCTGAAGAGCGAATCCGAGCGGCCTTCCATCAGCCACACCATCGCCCAGACCGGTACCACGCCCGACGAGAACAAGGCCCATGCGGACGCGGTGATCGAGGCCTTCAAGTCCCAGAAGAAGGGGTAAGCCATGGCCGCCGAGTCCACCCAGGCGCTCCTCGCCACCGAGCTGGTGCCTTCGGGCCAGCTGGTGACCTTCACCCTGGATGGGGTGGAGTTCGGCCTGGACATCGACCGCGTTCAGGAGATCACCCACCGGACCGACGTCACCCCCGTGCCCGGCAGCCCCAGCTTCATCCTCGGCGTCATCAACCTCCGGGGTCTCATCATTCCCGTGATGGACAGCCGGATCCGGTTCCACCTGGCCCCGCAGGAGACCACCCCGAAAACCCGCATCATCGTGCTGCGCCTGGCCAGCGGACCCACCGGCCTGCAGGTGGATTCCGTGGCCGAGGTGGTGCGCCTTGAGGACCACACCATCCGTGAGACCCCGCCCCTCGTGGCGGGCATCCGTGCCGAATACCTGGCCGGCATGGTCACGGTCGGAAACCGCCTCATCACCCTCATCCACCTGGAGAAGCTGCTGGACAGCTCCGAGCTCTCCCGCCGGGCGGAGCTGGAGGATCTCGGCATGGCCGGGACCATCGGCTCGGGCGAGGCCACTGAAGAGGAAGTCGAGGAGGATGGCCGGCCCTTCGTGACCTTCCGTCTGGGCGCGGAATCCTTCGGCATCGCCCTCCACGAGGTGGAGGAGATCGTCGAACTGCCGCCGGTCACCAAGGTGCCCGACGCCCCGGACTACGTGCTGGGTGTCATCTGCCTCCGTGATCAGGTCATGCCCCTGGTGGATCTCTCGGAGATCCTCTCCATCCAGCAGGGCGATGCCGAGCGCAAGCGCGACATGGTGGTGCTGCTGTCCTTCGGCACGGCCCGGATCGGCGTGGTGGTCGACGAGATCCAGGAGATCCTCCGCGTCCAGGACGGCCAGACCCTGCCGCCGCCCCAGACCCTCTCCGAAGCCGAGCGCGAGCACCTGGAGGGCATCCTCCTCCTCCCCGGCCGGATGGTCAGCCTCATCAATGTGCTGAAGATCATCACCGGCGACGACCAGGAGAAGATCGCCGCCATGGGCCAGGGCCTCGGCCTCGCCGACACCCGCGCCCAGGAAACCATTCCGAGCCTCGAGCTGGTGGTGTTCCGCCTCGGCCCCGAAAGCTACGGCCTGCGCCTCCACGAAGTGCGCGAGATCATCATGGTGGGCCAGATCACGCCGGTGCCCCGCGCCCCCCACTTCGTCGACGGTGTGCTGAACCTCCGGGGCGAGGTGATGCCCGTGGTGGATCTGCGCACCCGCTTCGGCCTGGAGCGCGTCGAGCCCACGTCCATCTCCCGCATCCTCATCACGAGCATCGGCGGGGTCTTCACGGGCCTCGTGGTGGACGCGGTGGACGAGGTCCGCCCGGTGGAATTGAACCGTTTCGGTCCGCCCCCGGCCGTCACCGCCGTGGGCGCCAACCGCTACATCGAGAAGGTGGCGCGGCTGGACAACGGCATGATCTTCCTTCTCGAGCTGCAGCAGCTCCTGACCGACGCCGAGACCGAGCAGCTCCAGGGCCTCCAGGGGCGGCGGGGCGCGGCCAACAGGATGGGTGAGCCATGAGCGATTTCGCCCTCGACGACCCCAGTTTCTACGAGGATTTCCTCGTCGAAGCGCAGGAACACTTCGAACAGATCGAGGCCAACTTCCTGGCCCTTGAAGAGGCACCGGGCGACCTGGATCTGCTGAACGCCATCTTCCGCAGCGTCCACACCATCAAGGGCGCCGCCGGCTTCCTGGGATTGCAGAAGGTCCTCTCCCTCGCCCACATCGGCGAGAACGTGCTGGACGACCTCCGCAAATCCCGCATGGAGCTCAACGACCGGGTCATGGAGCTCCTGTTCGAGACCGTGGACATGCTCAAGATCCTGGTGGACGACGTGCGCATCCAGGTGCGCAAGCAGGGCGAGCCTGAGGATCCCGATCCCAGCGAGCTGATCCGCAACCTCGAATCCCTCAAGAAGGGCGGCGCGGCCGCAGCGGCTCCCAAGGCGGCGGCTGCCGGCGGCGAACTGCACCTGCCTGCGCTCCTGACCGGGCTGCATGAGGCGGGCCGGAAGGCGGCCGAGGCGAGCCTGGCGGAGGGCAAGAGCGTCCTCGCCATCCACGCTGAGCTGGCCGGCGCCATCTTTGGTACCGCGTTCAACCCCTTCTCCATGTTCCAGATGGTGGATCTCGTGGGTCGGTTGCTCTATCGGCAGATGGTCCCCCGGGAACCCCTGGTGACCCTCGACAGCTTCGACCCCAGGACATTCCACCTCGACCTGGTGATGGTCATCGAGGCCACCGAGCCCATCGAGGAGATCCGCAAGGTGTTCGGCGCGGTGACCCACGCCACCATCACCTTCCATCCCCTGAGCCTGGGCTCGGCCCCTGCGGAGGGTGCCGGCGACGGCGCGCCCGCCGCCGAGGATCGCCGCAAGGCCGGGCGCCGCAACTCCGACGACAAGGGCGCCTCCGACACCATCCGCGTGAGCCAGGCCAAGCTCGAGCAGTTCATGAACATCGTGGCCGAGCTGATCATCAGCAAGACCATGATCAGCCACCTGGTGGAGCGCCTCGTGCCCCAGGTCAACGGCCACCCGGCGGCGGCCGTGGCCAAGGAGCTGGCCCACGCTTCCGTCTACCTCGACCACGTCAGCAAGGAGATCCAGGCCTCGGTGCTGGGCATCCGCATGGTGCCGGTGAAAACCATCTTCTCCAAGTTCCCCCGCATGCTCCGCGACCTGGCCAAGGCCAGCGGGAAGAAGATCGACCTGCAGATGGCCGGGGAGGACACCGAGATCGACAAGAGCATCATCGAGGAGCTCGGCGATCCCATGATCCACCTCATCCGCAACAGCGCGGACCATGGCATCGAGTCGCCCGAAGCGCGCCTGAAGGCGGGCAAATCGGAAGTGGGCACCGTGATCCTCCGGGCGCGCCACGAAGGCGACAGCGTCATCGTCGAGATCGAGGACGACGGCAAGGGCATCGACCCGGCGGTCATCCGCGCCAAGGCGGTGGAGAAGGGCCTGATGACCCAGGACCGCGCGGACGCCATGGCCGACGACGAGGTGATCGAGCTGATCTTCGCGCCGGGCTTCAGCACCGCCGCCAAGGTGACCGACATCTCGGGCCGCGGCGTGGGCATGGACGTGGTGCGCTCCAATGTGCGCAAGCTGAACGGCCGCGTCGGCGTCCGGTCCACCGTGGGCAAGGGATCCATCTTCACCATCAAACTGCCGCTGACCCTCGCCATCATCGACGCGCTGCTGGTCAAGAGCGGCGGACAGGTCTTCGCGCTCCCCGGCACTGCCGTGGAGGAGACCCTGATCGTGCCGCCGGAGAGCATCTCCCACCTCACCAGCCGCCAGGCCATCAACCTGCGGGGCGAGGTGCTGGGCGTCTGCCGGTTGAAGCACCTCCTGAAATCGGATACGCCGACGAACCCGGCGGACGAGGCGGACGGCCTCTCCGTGGTGGTCGTCTCGGCGGCCGGGCGCCGCCTGGGGATCATCGTGGATACCTTCGTGCGCCGCCAGGAAGTGGTGATCAAGCCCCTGGCGCCCTACCTCGCCAGCCTGCCCGGCATCAGCGGAGCCTCCATCATGGGCGATGGCGGCGTGGTGTTGATTCTGGATCCGGCCGAACTCCTCCAGCTGGCGGTCCAGGAGGCTGTGTGAGCCTTGGCGCCGCGCCTCTGAATCAGGCCCCGACTCAGGCCGCATCCCAGGCCGCATTCCAGGCTCGGGGCGGGGGCAAGGAGGCCGTCCAGCACCGGTTCATGACCTTTTTCCTCAACGACCGGCACTACGGCCTTCCGCTCCGGCACGTCGCCGAGATCACACCCCTTCGGGATCTGAACAAGCTGCCCCACATGCCCCGAGCCGTGGAGGGCATTCTGGACCTCCGGGGCAGGGTGGTGCCGGTGGTGAACCTGCGCGCCAGAATGTCGCTGCCGCCCCTGGACGCCTCGAAGACGGGCACCATCCTGGTGCTCGACCTGGCGGGCACCGCCACGGGCCTGCTCGTCGATGCGGTGGACGCGGTGGTGAGCGTGCCGGAAGAGGACCTGGTGCCCGCCAGCCCGCTGCTGGCCGGCCTGGAAGGCGCCTGGGTCGAAGGCTTCATCGTCCAGGGCGAGAAGGTGGTCACCCTGTTGGACGCCGCTCTGATCGTCAACATGGGCCTGGGCCGGACCATGGGCAAGGAGATCCTGGCGAGCCTCAGCCTGGAGGAGCGCCTCGATGAGGGCCTCAAGCGGCTCATCGCCATGGCGCCGCCCAAGGAGCAGGGCGAGCACCGCGTCATGCCCCAGATCGAGACGTCCATTTCGTACACCGAGCAGGAGATGGCCAAGGTCCTGGAGCGGGTGGAGGGGATGCTGGCTGGCACCGACAAGGTGTTCCATGGCCTCGGCCTCCTGAAGCAGGAGGTCGGCATCGGCAAGCTCAAGGGCCGCGACAGTGACCTCGCAGAACTGGAAAGGACGAATCAGGAGCTGCAGGACACGGTGTTCGCCCTCATCCAGCAGATGCAGTTCCAGGACATCGCCCGGCAGAAGCTGGAGCGGGTCATGGCCCACCTCAAGGGCATGCAGGTGGCGATCTCGGGGAAGTTCCGGGCGGGGAAGAAGCCGGAGTCGGCCCCGGAGTAAACCCCTGATCCAGGGCGCAGGCCCCTCCCCGGCGCGCCCCTGGAGCCGACGGGATTCCCCGGGCACAATGGGGGATTAGGCCCAGGAGTCCCCGTGAGCAGCCAACCCTTCACCGAAGTCCGATTCCTCGCCGGCCAGGTCGGCGAGACCGTCCGGCTGCGGGGCTGGGTCCGCAATGCCCGCACCAGCAAGACCCGCTTCATCGAGCTGCGGGATGGCTCGGGCTTCGTGCAGTGCGTGGTGGGCGCCGCCGAGGCGGATCCCGAGAGCTACGAGCTGGCCGGGAAGCTCACCCAGGAGGCCGCCATCGCGGTCACGGGGATCGTCCAGCAGCACCCGAAGACCGGGCAGCCGGAGATCCTGGTGAAGGCCCTCGAGCTCATCGGCGGCAGCCAGGACTTCCCCATCACGCCCAAGGAGCACGGCACCGAGTTCCTCATGGAGAACCGCCACCTGTGGCTGCGCAGCCGCCGCCAGTGGGCCATCCTCCGCATCCGCCACACGCTGGTGAAGGGCATCCGCGACTTCTTCGATGAGGACGGCTTCACGCTGCTGGACGCGCCCATCCTCACGCCCAGCGCCTGTGAGGGCACCAGCACGCTGTTCGGCACCGAGTACTTCCACGAGGGCATGGCCTTCCTCAGCCAGTCGGGCCAGCTCTATCAGGAGCCGGGCATCGCCGCCTTCGGCAAGACCTACTGCTTCGGACCCACCTTCCGGGCCGAGAAGAGCAAGACGCGGCGCCACCTCACGGAATTCTGGATGGTGGAACCGGAAGTGGCCTTCGCCCACCTGGACGACGTGATGGTCCTGGGCGAGCGCATGACCAAGTTCCTCATCCAGCGCGTGCTGGAAGGCCGGCAGGAAGAGCTGAAGATCCTCGAGCGCGACACCGCGCCCCTGGAAACCGCGCTCAACACCACCTTTGACCGCATGACCTACACCGAGGCCGTGGACAAGCTCAAGACCTTGGGCAGCGACATCCAGTGGGGCGAGGATTTCGGCAACGACGACGAGACCATCCTCATGAACGCCACGGACCGGCCCCTGTGGGTGCACCGCTTCCCGAAGGTGTTCAAGGCCTTCTACATGGAGCCCGACCCGCTGGATCCCCGCCTGGCCCTGGGCGCCGACCTGCTGGCCCCGGAGGGCTATGGCGAGGTCATCGGCGGCGGCGAGCGGGCCTCCAGCCTGCAGTACCTCCTCGACCAGATCGAGCACCACCAGCTCAACCGCGCCGACTATGAGTGGTACCTGGATGTCCGCAAGTACGGCAGCGTGCCCCACGCCGGCTTCGGCATGGGCCTGGAGCGCGCCGTGGCCTGGATCTGCAAGCTGCCCCACGTCCGGGAGACCATCCCGTACCCCCGCATGATGGGGACGCTCAGGCCCTAAAGGAAAGATTCACCACCAAGACACCAAGGCGCCAAGGACAGCAACACGCTTTTCCTGGTGCCTTGGTGGTGAGTTGTTGTCTTACTTGACCGAACCCACAGCCCTCAGAGCTGCATCACCACGCCGGGGAGCTTCTGGATGGCTTCGCGCAGGGGCGTCTCGGCCTGGTCGTGGGGCAGGGTGACCCAGAAGGTGTAGCTGATGAAGCTGCCCTTGCAGTTGGCCTGGTGCTGCTCGTCGCCTTCGGCCTGTGGGCCCAGGTGGGCGAGGATCAGCTCCATCACCATGTCGGGGCGCAATTCCTCCACGCGCCCGATGATCTTCATGGGCACCCGGACCGGGTACGTGATCTCGGGGCGGCGGCAGGCTTCGTCCATCCCGCCATTGTCCCGCGCTTCGCGGGTTCGCTCAACGGCCAGCCTTGCGGGGCGAGGAGGGGGCTTGGGCTACTTGACCTCGATCTCGCGGAGATCCTTGCCGGGCTTGAAGCGGATGCTCTTGCCCTTGGGGATCTGCACGCTGGCGCCGGTCTTGATGTTGCGGCCCATGCCGCGCTTGCGGGGCCGGGGCTCGAAGACGCCAAACCCGCGAATTTCAATGCGGTGCCCGTTGAGGAGGGCATCCTTCAGGCGCTCCGTGAGCAGATCCACCACCTGGAGGGCGGTGGCGCGGGAGCAGGGATGAACCTTCATCAGCGAATTGGCGATGTCGATCTTGATCATCGGCGACCTCGGTCCATGGGTTGGGAGAGCCAGAATAGGGGAAGGGCGGTCAACGTGCCAGGGTGATTTTCACGTCTGGGGCCGGCGGCATGGGCATGGGCATGCCGGGGGCGGGGGGCTGGATGGGCGGAGGGGCCTGGATGCTGCTTTCCCGGCCGCCGCCCTGGGAAATGGCCATGCCGCGCTCCATGTTGCTCTTCGCCATGTCCGAGGTGGCCATGACGCCCTCGAGGCGGAGCTTGAACTCGCCCACGTTGGTGGCCCGGAGGAGGGCCTCCTCCTCGGTGATGAGGCCCTGGCGCAGCAGGAAGTAGAGGCTCTGGTCGAAGGTCTGCATGCCGTACTGGGCCGTGCCCGAGGCGATGACGTCCTTCAGCATCTTGGTCTTGTCCTTGTCCTCGATGCAGGCCCGCACGGTCTCGGTGGCCACCATGACCTCCACGGCGGGCACGCGGCCCTGGCCGTCGGCCCGGGGCACCAGGCGCTGGGAGATGACGCCCTTGAGCACGGCGGCCAGCTGCAGGCGGATCTGCTTCTGGTGGTGGGGCGGGAACACCGAGATGACGCGGTTGATGGTCTCGGTGGCGTCCAGGGTGTGCAGGGTGCTGAACACCAGGTGGCCGGTCTCGGCGGCGTGGAGGGCCGTCTCGATGGTCTCGAGGTCGCGCATCTCGCCCACGAGGATGACGTCGGGATCCTGGCGGAGTGCCGCGCGCAGCGCCGAGGAGAAGGTGCGGCAGTCGGCCTCGACCTCGCGCTGGTTCACGATGCTGAGGTTGTCCCGGTGCAGGTACTCGATGGGGTCCTCGATGGTGAGGATGTGTTCGGTGCGGGTGGCGTTGATGAGGTCGATCATGGCCGCCAGGGTCGTGGACTTGCCCGAGCCCGTGGTGCCTGTCACCAGCACGAGCCCGCGCTGCTCCTGGCAGATGGTCTTGAGCACCTTGGGGAGCATGAGGTCGTCGATGGTGTAGATCTTCCGGGGGATCACGCGCAGCACCAGGCCCACCGTGCCCCGCTGGTTGAAGATGTTGCAGCGGAAGCGGCCCAGGCTCGGCACCGAGTAGGCGATGTCGAGGTCGAGATTCTCCTTGAACTTTCCCTTCTGCTTGTCGCTGGCCATGATCGCGTAGGCCATGGCGATGGTGTCCTCCTGCACCAGCCGCTTGAACTGGGTCATGGGGGTGAGCTTGCCCCGGATGCGGGCGATGGGATGGTTGCCGACCTTCAGGTGGAGGTCGCTGGCGCCCTGCTCGCAGACCACGGTGAGCAGTTCGTTGATATGCATGGGCTTCTCCCGGGGAGGGTCCGCTTATCTTAGTCCCCTGGGCTCGCAATGGAAGAGGGTGCGATTAGTTCTCGGAACTGACCGTCCGCTCTGGTAAAATCGAGGGTTCTGCCCGGCCTTTGCCCGGGCCTCACCAGGAATGCCGATGACCCCGCTCGAGAAGATCCGCAACCTCGCCATCATTGCCCACGTCGACCATGGGAAGACCACCCTCGTGGATGCCCTGTTCAAGGGTGCCCACATGTTCCGCGACAACCAGCGCGTCCAGGAACGGGCCATGGACAGCAATGACCAGGAGCGCGAGCGCGGCATCACCATCCTGGCCAAGACCACGTCCCTGCACTGGGGCGGCTACCGCTTCAACATCGTCGACACCCCCGGGCACGCCGATTTCGGCGGCGAAGTGGAGCGCGTGCTGAGCATGGTCGATTCCGTGCTGCTGGTGGTGGACGCCTTCGACGGTCCCATGCCCCAGACCAAGTTCGTCACCCGCAAGGCCCTCGCGCTGGGCCTGCGGCCCATCGTCGTCATCAACAAGGTGGATCGCCCCGGCGCCCGTCCGGTGTGGGCGCAGGACCAGGTCTTCGAACTGCTCATCGAGCTGGGCGCCACGGAAGAGCAGCTGGATTTCCCCTGCGTCTTCGCCAGCGCCAAGATGGGCTACGCCATGCTGGACATGAACGACGCCAGCGACAACCTGGATCCCCTCTTCGATTCCATCGTCAAGAACTGCCCCCACCCCACCGGCAGCTCCGACGCGCCCCTGCAGATGCTCGTCACGCTCATGGACTGGAGCGACTTCGTGGGCCAGATCGGCATTGGCCGCATCGTCAACGGCCGCATCCATGTGGGCGACCAGGTGGGCCTGGTGAAGCGCGACGGCACGGTGCAGCAGCAGAAGATCACCCAGCTCTACGGCTTCGAGGGCCTGACCCGCGTCAACCTCCAGGAGGCCACCGCCGGCGAGATCGTCGCCATCGCGGGCATCGCCGACATCCGCGTGGGCGAGACCATCGCCGATGCCACCAACCCCCGCGCCCTGGAATACGTGGACATCGACGAGCCCACCATCTCGATGATGTTCATGGTGAATGCGGGCCCCTTCGCTGGCCAGGACGGCAAGCATGTGCAGAGCCGCCGCATCCGCGAGCGTCTGCAGAAGGAACTCCAGCACAACGTGGCGCTGCGCGTGGAGGATACGGATAGCCCCGACTCCTTCAAGGTGAGTGGCCGCGGCGAACTGCACCTCTCGGTGCTCATCGAGACCATGCGCCGCGAGGGCTTCGAACTCTGCGTGAGCCGTCCGGAGGTGATCCTCCACACCGATCCCGAGACCGGCGAGAAGCTCGAGCCCTACGAGGATGTCACCATCGACATTCCCGAGGCCTACATGGGCGTCACCATGGAGCACATGGGCAACCGCAAGGCCGAGATGCAGGACATGGGCAATGAAGGCGGCCGCCTGCGTCTGCACTTCAAGATCCCCAGCCGGGGCCTCATCGGGTTCCGCAGCGAGTTCATGACCGACACCCGCGGCGAGGGCATCATCCACAGCCTCTTCAGCCACTACGGCCCCTACAAGGGCGAGCTGCCCGGCCGCAAGAACGGCGTGCTCATCAGCATGGAGCAGTGTGAGTCCGTGGGCTTCGCGCTGATGAATCTGGAAGAACGCGGCGTCATCTTCATCCACCCCGGTACCAAGTGCTACGAGGGCATGATCGTGGGCGAGCACGCCCGCGAGAACGACCTGGTGGTGAACGTGGCCAAAGGCAAGAAGCTGTCCAACATGCGCGCCAGCGGCAGCGACGAGGCCACGCGCCTCACCCCGCCCCGGGAATACACCTTGGAACAGGCCCTGGAATACATCGAGGCCGACGAGCTGGTGGAAGTCACCCCGAACTTCATCCGCATGCGCAAGCGCGTGCTGGACACCAACGAGCGGAAAAAGTCCGAGAAGCGCTCGGAGGCGTAAGATCTCCGGAACCCTTCCGGGATTCCCCATGACTCAGCCCTACCACGCCCCGCCCCGAGCCACCTTCTGGCAGAAGCTCGGGCCGGGCGGGGCCGCGTCGCTGAGCCTGGCCCTGCTCTCGGGGCTGGGGCTCCTGGGCCTGCCGGTGCTCTTCCGCTTGCGGCAGGTCCTGCAGGGTGTGCGGGGCGACGAGGCCGCCCCCGCCGACGCGATCCTCGTGCTGGGCCGGCGGCTGGAGCGCGATGAGCTGACGCCGGTCTTCGTGGCACGGCTGGGCCACGCGCTCGACCTCTGGAAGCGGGGCCTGGCGCCGCGGATCTTCGTGGCGGGGGGCGCCACGGGGACGTCCAGCCGCAGCGAGGCCGAGGCGGGCCGGGACTGGCTGGCGGCCCAGGGCGTGCCCGGCGCCGTGATCCTCCTGGAGGATCGCAGCCAGCACACCCTGGAGAACCTCTTCAACGTGAGGTCCCACATGCGGGCTGAAGGCTGGCGCACCCTCCTGCTGGTCTCCGACCCCCTGCACCTCACCCGGGCCCGGGCCACCGCCCGGGGCCTGAACCTGGAGGTCCGGTGCTGTCCGGCCCAGGGCTGCCCACCGCCCCTCGGCACCTTTCCGGCCTGGCGGCGCGCCTGCCAGGAGGCTTTCCTGCTGCACTGGTACCACACGGGCATGGCCTACAGCCGCCTGATCCGCAGCGAGCGGCAGCTCGAGCGGGTGACGTGAAGCCCGCCTCAGACCTCAGCGCCGGGGCAGGATGCTCAGGGTGATGAGGGCGCTGACCCCCTCCCGGCCGTAGTCTCGGCCGCCCTTGGGGTACTGGACCATGAGCGGGTAGTCGTCCCCGTCGGCCCAGAGCTTCAACTGGAAGGGCTTCCCGTCCTCCACCCGCGCCGCGTTCACGGTCCAGGTGGCCCAACTCTTGGGTGCGGCGAGGTCCATGCGGATGTCGAGGGCTTCCGCGGATTCCAGCTGGAACGTATGCCGCTTCTCGGGGTTGGGCAGCTCCATCACGAACTGCCAGCGGCCATCCGGCAGATGGTTCATGACGCCCTTCAGGCCCGGGTAGCCCCGGGTGTAGGTCGGCGTGTGGCTGGGCACGGCGCAGGCCATCAGGGCGACCAGGGGAAGAGGGGCAAGGAGGCGGCGCATGGCGGAAATCATACGCGAGACCCTGGGTGGGAATGAAGGGCGGCTTCGCGTCCGATCGAGGGCTGCCAGACTGGATGGATCATGACCGGCCACCTCATCCTCGTCCCCACTCCCATTGGAAACCTCGGCGACCTCACGGATCGCGCGAGGGAGGCCCTGGCCGGGGCCGACCTGGTGGCCTGCGAGGACACGCGCCGCACCGGCGGCCTGCTCAAGCACCTGGGCATGGACAAGCCGCTGCTGCGCTTCGACGACCACGCGGGCGACGCGGCCTTCGAGCGCCTGGGGCTGGAGCTGCTTTCGGGCCGCACCGTGGCCTACTGCAGCGACGCGGGCATGCCCGGCATCAACGATCCGGGCTTCGAGATCGCCCGGGCTGCCCGGGCCGCCGGGGCCAAGGTCACCGTGCTGCCCGGCGCCTCCGCCGTGCTGTTGGCGGTGGTGGCCTCGGGCCTGCCCTGCCACGCCTTCGGCTTCCACGGCTACCTGCCGAACCGCAGCGAACCGCGGCGCACCATGATCAAGAAGCTGGGCGCCGAGGAGGAGACGGTGGTGGTGTTCGAAACGCCCCACCGCATCCACGAAACGCTGTCAGATCTGGAGGAGCTGCTGCCGGGCCGCGAGATCGCCCTGGGCCGGGAGTTGACCAAGCTGCACGAAACCTGGTACCGCGGCACCCCGGCCCAGGTCTCGCAGCAGCTGGGCCGCGAGGACCGCGGCGAGATGGTGCTGGTGCTCGCCGGCGCCAGCGCCAAGCGCACCGTGACCGAGGTGAACGCCGCCTTCGACGGCGAAGCCCTCCCCGAATGGGCCCGCACCTTCCTGCTGGCCGCCCGGGAAGGCGGCATGACCCAGCGCGAAGCCGTGAAACCCCTCGCCAAGCACTTGGGCGTGTCCGCGTCCGACCTGTACCGCATGGCGTCGGATCTCTGAGGGTCGCGTGGCTTCATGAAAAGCAGATGAAGCCACGGATGAACCCCTGTTCATCCATGGGGGCCGTGGAAGGTGGTGCGGCTAAGGCCTGGGCAGCGACAACAGATGCGTGCCGCCCTCGAATCGAGAAGATGGTTGGAACCCTTGCCGCTCGTAGAATTGGGTGGCGATGGCGTTGTCCGTGCGAAGGCTCAAGAAGCTGAAGTGATCGCGTGCAACCTCTGTGATGGCCGAAAGGAGCAGTCGACCAATGCCGAATCGGCGGAATTCTTTGCGGACATACATCCGGCGCACGCGACCCACGCCAGGCTCCCCGGAATAGGGGTCACGATTCAATCCGCAGATTCCCACCAAGCGGCCCTGTAATCTGGCCGTAAAGAAAACCTCTCCGGGCTGATCAAACCGGTTGTGCCTTGAATTCCATTCATCTCGCAACCGACCTACAAACTCGAATCCCTCCGCTTCACTTTCCCGAACAAGCTCATCCAGCTCGCCGTCGAGAAGGAGGGTCGTTCGCATGATTTGGATGTCGTTCATGGGTGCACCCTGATGAGCGGAACGGCTGACCATTCGTGCCTGTGCGGAACGCACGAGGAAGCCGGGGAGGCGGGAAGTCGTGGGCGTGGGAGGGCAGTGGGCATGGGGTCGGGCTGGGCGCGAGGACAGACCGAGACAATGGGGTGGCCGATGCATGAACCGAGACGACTGTGGACCTCAGCGTGTTGTGCCGGATTTTTGATCGGATTCTGATCCACTCTGAATGGTTCGCACGATCAAAAAGGCCAGGAGCGGAACGGCGATTGCGTAGAGGTACTGGGTCCGTGACACGCCGATTCCGAATGGAAACCAGATGCCTGGCAGGCGGACCGGATCGAGCAGCTCACTGCCGAACAACGCGGCGGTGATCGAGGCCGTCGCGACAATCGCCAGGATTCGATTGGGCCCCTCGCGAGCGATGCGCACGGTGATCGCGATAAACAGCGCGATCGATCCGAGTCTGCTGGCACGGGTCAAACCCGCGGCATGGGCCAGGGTCCCGGTGATCCCGACGGCCGCCAGCAGGATGGCTGACACATCGATGCTGCGCCACGGACGTGCGCACCATCGGTTCCAGGCCAACGTCCAGAAGGCCACCGTTGGTATCCACATCCATGATGCCAACCACGAATAGGTACGCAGATCCATCTGGTCGGTCCACGCGACAATCGCATTGTTGAGCCGCCTGATGGCCATGAGCGCAAGCGCGATGCTGGCTAGGATCAGGAAACCTTTGTGGCTACTCCGGGACCTGAACTTGAGCGCGATACCGATGACCGCAAACATGGCGATCGGCTCGATGACTTCGACAATGTAACCGGCAATGGTTCGCTCCCATTGCACGCGATGGAGCGCCTCGGCGATCGGTCGCGGAGCCAGTATCGGCGCGCTGTGCATGCCACCGCCGTCCGCGCCGGGCGCAGACCCCGGGAGGGCGAACACGCGAACCGCGAGCAGGCCACGTGTACCCGCCGCATCGGCAGGAAGCCGGAACTGGAGAGGCCGCGTGCCGACGACACGTGGGTCCTGGTCGAGCCTGCCCGACCCACCCAGCCGTTGGCCGTTCCAATACAGTTCGTAGCCGTCCTCGACAAGGGTCGGACCGAGGATGTCCCAAGATGTGGGCCCGGCCGGAACCGTCACCATGCGCCGGTACCAGGCAAAGCCGTGATAGCCGGGATGCCCATGCGCCATCCACCCGCCGACATAGTCGGGCAACCCCACATCACCGTCATGGCTGCCCGGCGGCGCCGTCATGTCGATCGTTTCCCAACCGCTGTCGTCGGCCTCGGGGGCTGCCCAGCCTGGGGCATCTCCGGTCCGGAATCGCCAGGCGCCATTGAGCAGTGTCGCTTCCGCGCGCAGCGTTGACGGATCGCTTCGGCCGCCGTGCGCCAAGTCAAGGATCACGACGGCGAATGACATCAGCGTCGCGAGGACGACTCCGACGACCAGCTTGCGCTGTGTCGCATGGATCGACGCGGCCTGCGCAGGTGTCAACTCGGGCATCATGCAATGACCTCATATCCTCAAATCAGGGTCGGATACCCTGATGATCCGAGTTGACCGGCCCAACGTTTGGGTTTGGGTTTGGGTTTGGGTTTGGGTTTGGGTTTGGGATGAGGGGATTTGGTATCCGCCTTGAGCCGTTCGCATGCTTCAGGAGCCATTGGGTCGGGGGCGATCTCTGATGACTATATGACAGTCACCGCAGCTTGAATTCGGGCATCCGTAAACCGTGAATTGGACGGGGTGATCCGCGGTGCCTTCGCTTTCGAGTCCTGCCCGGTTTGTCTTGGCTTCGTTGAAGGCAGCGAGGTAGTCATGGGTTGGGAATTATCCAGTCATGGCGCGAAGGGCTACACTCGGAATCAGACGATCCGGAACTTCAGGAACCTTTCAGTTCTTGCGGGCCCCTCGTTAGGTTGAGGTTCCGAAAATCGAAGCCGATGGGATGCTGCCATGGGGTGGAGGCAGCTCCCATCAGAAGTCCCCATCTTTTGGCATCGAAGGCGTTTCACCCCAAAGCGAGCGCCTTCGCGCGCCCGACTCTACCTGCTGCCATCCGTGTCCATCCGCGTTCATCCGTGGCCCCCCAGCTTTTCGTTTCCACGTTCCCCCACCTGTCCGACAGTGGTTCCATGGCGGTTCGCGATCCCCTCTCCCGGCTCCAGTGGCTGGTCTTCGCCCTGGTGGGGGCGGTGTTCACCACGGTCTACATTCCGCAGCCGGTGCTGCGTCAGCAGTTCGGGGTGGGGGAGGGGGCGGCTTCGCTCACGGTGTCGGCGGTGGTGCTGGGCATCGCCCTGGCGAACCTGCCCTTCGGCGCCCTGGCGGACCGCTTTCCCATCCGGCCCATCCTGCTCACGGGCGGGCTGCTGGTGACGGCCGCGGGGCTGGCGGCGGCGCTGGCGCCCACGCTGCCGCTGCTGGTGGCGGCGCGGTTCATCCAGGGGCTCTTCATCCCTTCGCTCACCACCTGCCTGGCGGCCTACCTGGCGCGGGTGATGCCGGACGAGCGCCTGAACGTGGTGATGGGAGCCTATGTCTCGGCCACGGTGGTGGGCGGGCTGTCCGGGCGGCTGCTGGGAGGGTTCCTGCTGCCCGCGGCCCACTGGCGCTGGGCCTTCTTCGCGGCGGCGGCGCTGCTGCTGGGCGCCACCCTGGCCGCCTACGCGGGGCTGCCTCCGGAGGCCGATCACGGCCACGCCGCCCAGGAACCGGCGCGGTTCCGTGACGTGCTCTTCCGCCACGACCTGTTCCGCCTGTACTGCGTGGGCGGCGGCGCCTTCTTCGTGTTCTCGTCGGTGTTCAACTACCTGCCCTTCTACCTCCACGGCGCGCCCTTCCACTGGTCCACCCGGGCGGTGACGCTGCTCTACCTCTCCTACGTGGTGGGCGTGGTGATCGGGCCCCTGGCGGGAAGGCTGAGCAACCGCGTCGGCAACGGGACCGCCATGGTGCTGGGCGCCCTCGTGCTGGGCGCGGGGCTGGCGGTGACCCTCATTCCTGAAGGCTGGGCCGTGGCGCTGGCGCTGGGGCTGGTGTGCGCCGGCTTCTTCACCCTGCACGCCTCGGCCGCGGGCGCCCTGAACCGCAAGCTCAGCGCCGGCCGAGGCCGGGCCAACGCCTTCTACGTGCTCTTCTACTACCTGGGCGGCGCCGCAGGCATCACCCTCAGCGGCCACGCCTATCACCTGGCTGGCTGGCACGGCGTGGTGGCCCTGGGCGCCTTCGCCCTGCTGGTGCCCCTCAGCACCGGGGCCTTCGAGATGCGCGCGATGCGATCCGTAGGCTAAAGACAAAGGATTACCACCAAGACACCAGGTATCTTTTTGTCTCGCGTATCCACGCAGCGGATACCGAAAGGCATCAAGAAAAGCTGTCTTTCTTGGCGCCTTGGCGCCTTGGCGGTGAAGGTTTTTATGGCTGGGCGATCTTCAGGGCAGGGGGAGCGAGGCGGCGCCTGGGCAGCGGGTGATCTTTCGGCTGAGGATGAAAGCAAAGAAGGGATCACCGCCAAGACGCCAAGAAAAGCCTTCGATCCTTTCTTGGTGTCTTAGTGGTGAATGCTTTTAGGACTGAACCAGCTCTTCCGCCGCGCGGGCGAGGTAGCTTTCCAGCAGGGCGGGGACCTGGCCTGGGGTGAGGGGGCCGTGGACTTCGTCACGGATCATCACCACCGGCGCCAGGCCGCAGGTGCCCACGCAGCGGATACCGAAAGGCATCAAGAAAAGCTGTCTTTCTTGGCGCCTTGGCGTCTTGGCGGTGAAGGTTTTTATGGCTGGGCGATCTTCAGGGCAGGGGGAGCGAGGCGGCGCCTGGGCAGCGGGTGATCTTTCGGCTGAGGATGAAAGCAAAGAAGGGATCACCGCCAAGACGCCAAGACGCCAAGAAAAGCCTTTGATTCTTTCTTGGTGTCTTGGTGGTGAATGCTTTTAGGACTGAACCAGCTCTTCGGCCGCGCGGGCGAGGTAGCTTTCCAGCAGGGCGGGAACCTGGCCTGGGGTGAGGGGGCCATGGACTTCGTCGCCGATCATGACCACGGGCGCCAGGCCGCAGGTGCCCACGCAGCGGGTGCTTTCCAGGCTGAAGATGCCGTCCTTGCTGGTTTCGCCGAAGTGGATGCCCAGCTCGTCGCTGAGCTTCTGCGCCACCTTTTCGGCGCCCTTCACGTAGCAGGCGGTGCCGAGGCAGACGTTGATGAGATACTTCCCCCGGGGCTGCAGGCGGAAGTAGTGGTAGAAGGTGGCGGCGCCGGTGACTTTCGCCAGGGGGATCTGCATGAGCTGGGCCACGGCCTCCAGATGGCCCGGTCCCAGGTGGCCGAAGTGGGCCTGCACCATGTGGAGCGTGGCGATGAGCATGCTCTCGCTGTGCGGTCGGTTCCGGTTCTCGTCGATGAAGGCGAGGACGGGCTCGGGCAGCATGGCGCGGTAGCCGCGCTCCAGCTCGGCCCAGTTGTCGGTGGTGCAGGCGCAGCAGGCGCTCATCGGATCCCCCGGGGTGTGCGGGCGGTGTAGTGGGTGTGGAGGAGCTCGTGGGCCGTGGGGCCCAAAGGCTCGCCGAGGAAGTCGGCGTAGAGCTTCTGGATGTCGGGGTTGTCATGGCTGCAGCGCAGGGTCTTGCCCGAATCGATGCGGTAGAGGGCCTTGGCGCGGGCCTGGGCGAGGTCGTGGTTCATGGTGTAGGTGCCGATGGGCGGGTAGGGCTGACCGCCGCCGCAGATGCAGCCGCCCGGGCAGGCCATGATCTCGATGAGGTGGTAGTCCTTCTCGCCGCGCTTCACGGCGTCGAGCAGCACCTTGGCGTTCTGCAGGCCATTGGCCACGGCCACGTTCAAGGTCTTGCCCGCCAGGCTGATGCTGGCCTCGCGGATCTCCCCCGTGACGCCCCGAACCGCCGTCAGTTCCAGGTTGCCCAGGTTCTTGCCCGTGAGCTTGAAGGCCGCCGTGCGCAGGGCCGCCTCCATGACGCCGCCGGTGGCGCCGAAAATATCCCCCGCGCCCGAGGACGTGCCCAAGGGGTGGTCGAAGTCGCTGTCGGGCAGCCGCGTGAAATCAATGCCATAGGACTTGATCATCTGAGCCAGCTCGCGGGTGGTGATGACCGCGTCCGTGGTGGGCATGCCGTCCAAGGTGTGCTCGGGCCGCGCCGCCTCGAACTTCTTGGCGACGCAGGGCATGACCGACACCACGTAGATGTCTTTGGGATCCATCCCCTTCTGCTTGGCGTAGTAGGTCTTGATGAGGGTGGATTGCATCTGCATCGGGCTCTTGCAGCTCGACATGTGGGGGATCATTTCCGGGTAGAACTTCTCCAGGAAACTCACCCAACCGGGGCTGCAGGAGGTGAGGAGGGGCAGGGGGCCGCCGCCCTCCAGGCGCTTCAGCAGCTCATGGGCCTCTTCCATGATGGTGAGGTCGGCGCTGAAGTTGACGTCGAAGATGGCGTCGAAGCCCATGCGGCGCAGGGCCGTGACCATCTTCCCGGTGACCGGCGTGCCCATGGGCAGGCCGAAGGCTTCGCCGAGGGCCGCCCGGATGGCCGGAGCGGTGGTGACGACCACGTGCTTCTCCGTCCGCGGGTACCCGAGGGCCTTCCACACCCGCTCGGTGTGATCCTGCTCCAGGAAGGCGGCGGTGGGGCAGACGCTCACGCACTGGCCGCACTGGATGCAGGCGCTTTCATCCATGGGGGCCAGGTTGGCCGGGCCCACCACGGTGGTGAAGCCCCGGCCGTGCTGGCTGAGGTTGAACACGCCCTGCACCTCGCCGCAGACGCGGATGCAGCGGCCGCAGAGGATGCACTTCTCGGCGTTGCGCACCACGGAGGCGCCGGCGTCGTCGATGGGGAACTGCTTGCGTTTGCCCTCGAAGTGCCGCTCGCGGACGCCCATGCGATAGGCCAGGTTCTGCAGCTCGCAGACGCCGTCGCGGTCGCAGGTCTGGCAATCCTTGGGATGGTTGTCCAGCAGCAGCTCCACAATGTCGCGGCGGGCCTCCCGGATGACGGGGCTGTTGGTCTGCACCTCCATGCCCTCCCAGGCCGTGGTGGCGCAAGACGCCAGGCAGTGGTCGAAGCCCTCCACCTGGACGACGCAGACCCGGCAGTTGCCCTCGAGGCTGAGCTCGGGGTGGTAGCAGAGGCGCGGAATGTGGATGCCGAGGGTCTCGGCGGCGTCCATGACCGTGGTTCCCGCGGGCACCAGGATGGGTTCGCCGTCGATCGTGAGGTTGATCATCTGGGACATGGGTGGCTCCAAGGCTGCGAGGCGCTGCGTAGGAGGCTGCGCGGGGGGCTCCCCGGACAGCCTCAAACCCGGTCGATGGCGGCGAACTTGCACACGTCGAAACAGTTGCCGCACTTGATGCAGGCGGCCTGGTCGATGACGTGGGCCTCCTTGCGGGCGCCGGTGATGCATTCCACCGGGCAGTTCCGGTCGCAGATGGTGCAGCCGATGCATTTCTCGGGGTTGATCTCGTAGCGGATCAGGGCCACGCACTTCTTCGCGGGACAGTGCTTGTCCTGGATATGGGCGAGGAACTCCTCCCGGAAGTGCTTGAGGCTGGAGAGCACGGGGTTCGGGGCGGCGCGGCCCAGGCCGCAGAGGCTGGTGCGCTGGCAGAGGCGGGACAGCCGCTCGAGCTTGTCGAGGTCGGCCAGCTCGCCCTTGCCCTGGGTGATGCGCTCGAGGATCTCGAGGATGCGGGTGGTGCCCTCGCGGCAGGGGGTGCACTTGCCGCAGCTCTCCTCCTGGCTGAAGGCCATGTAGAACTTGGCGATGTCCACCATGCAGTCGTCTTCGCTGAGGACGATCATGCCGCCCGAGCCCATGATCGAGCCGGCCTTCTGCAGCGGCTCGAAGTCCACGGCCATCCCCTGCATGGCGGCCGGGATGAAGCCGCCCGCGGGTCCGCCGGTCTGGATGGCCTTGAGCTGCTTGCCGCCGGAGACGCCCCCGCCGATCTCATTCACCACCCGGGAAAGGGACGTGCCCAGGGGCACCTCCACCAGGCCGGTATGGCGCACCTTGCCCGCCAGGGCGAAGACCTTGGTGCCGCCGCTCTTCTCGGTGCCGATGCGGGCGTACCACTCGCCGCTGTACCGCAGGATGGCGGAGAGGTTGGCGAAGGTCTCCACGTTGTTGATCACCGTGGGGTGGCCCCAGAGGCCCCGTTCGGTGGGGTAGGGCGGGCGGACCTTCGGCTGGCCGCGCTCGCCCTCGATGGAGCGGATGAGGGCGGTTTCCTCGCCGCAGACGAAGGCGCCCGCGCCGAGGCGGATCTCCAGGTCGAAGTCGAAGCCCGAGCCCATGATGTCCTTGCCGAGCAGGCCGTTCGCCCGGCAGATGTCCATGGCCTGCTGGATGCGCTTGATGGCCAGCGGGTACTCGGCGCGGATGTAGAAGAAGCCCTTCTGCGCCCCGATGGCGAAGCCGCCGATGATCATGCCCTCGACGATGTTGAACGGGTCGCTCTCGAGCATGGAGCGATCCATGAAGGCGCCGGGGTCGCCCTCGTCGCCGTTGCAGATGATGAAGCGGGTGGTGTCCTCCTGCTTGCGCGCGAGGGTCCATTTGGTGCTGGTGAGGAAGCCGCCGCCGCCGCGGCCCCGGAGCCGGGCCTTGGCCAGCTCGTTGATCACCCACTCGGGATCGCGGCGCTCCAGCACCGTGGCCAGGGCCTTGAAGCCGTCCAGGGTCACGTACTCGTCCAGGCTCTCGGGATCCACCACCCCGGCGTTCCGCAGGGCGATGCGGCTCTGGCGGTTGAAGAAGGCCACGTCGCCGTAGCGGTCGAGGAACTCCATCGCGATGGGCTCCTCCTC
>Ga0316605_10000383_pt1 | contig 33073 bp, 35 predicted proteins | sample OWC_soil_day20_n_FD_207666 | JGI IMG/M metagenome (GOLD analysis project Ga0316605, IMG submission 207666) | Wetland soil microbial communities from Old Woman Creek delta, Ohio, United States - OWC_soil_day20_noCT | ecosystem: Environmental > Terrestrial > Soil > Wetlands | place: USA: Ohio...
CCGCCAACAGCACAGACAGCAGCAACTGACGCTTCATTTGGGGTGGCTCCTGAGGCAAGCTGGATTTATAAACGTGCTATTCTACCCCAGCTTATGGAGTTTCGGCACCCCTGCCGCAAGCCCTCTTCCCTCCCCACCGACCCCAGGTTTTGATCGCGCCCATGGCCGCCCCCGTTTCCCTGTTCCGTCACGCCGAATTCGAGATTTCGGCTGCCCAGCCGGATCAGCTGCCGCCAGCCGCGACTCCCGAGATCGCCTTCGTCGGCCGCTCCAATTCCGGCAAGTCGTCTGCCATCAACACGCTGGTCGGGCACACACGTCTGGCTTTCGTCTCCAAGACGCCGGGCCGCACCCAACTTATCAACCTGTTTCGCCTGCGCAATGGCGCTGCTTTGGTGGACCTGCCGGGTTACGGTTTTGCCCAGGTGCCGGAGAAGGTGCGTCGCCAATGGCAGGGTATGCTGGAAGGCTACCTGACCGGCCGCCCTAACCTGATCGGCCTCGTGCTCATCATGGATTCCCGCCGCCCGCTGCTGGAACTCGATCGCAAGATGATCGAATGGTTCGCCCCCACCGGTCGGCCGATTCACTGCCTGCTGACCAAGTCCGACAAGCTGACGCGCCAGGAACAGACCGTCGTGCTGCGCGAGGTGCAGGAGGCCTGCGCCGACTTCAACGGCCAGATCACCGCCCAGTTGTTCTCCAGCCTGAAGAAGACCGGCATGGACGATGTCGAAAAGGTGGTTGGCGGCTGGCTGGAGATCGAAAACTCGCTACAGAAAGACGACCCCGCTGCCTCGGCCTGATCCTCGGCCCGCAGGGCTTTCTTTTGCGCCCCATGGGCGCAAAAGAAAGCCCCCGACAAAGGGGAGGAAGTCGGGGGCCAATTGCCTCGACGGGGAGTCGAGACACCCGCTCAGGGAGGTGAAGCGGGAGACGATTGGGAACCGTCTGTGCTTTATGATAGGAAACCTGAGCAAAAGTTCCAGCTATTCTTTGTAAGCGAATGTGAGCTAAGACCATGAATCAGAAAGGCCTATTCCCCTCGACCCGGATGCGCCGCATGCGCCGCGACGATTTTTCCCGCCGCCTGATGCGGGAAAACGCGCTGACCCCGGACGATTTCATCTACCCGGTTTTTGTCCTCGAAGGCGCCGGACGGACCGAGGCGGTGGCCTCTATGCCCGGTGTCGAGCGGGTCAGTCTCGACCGCCTGTTGCCCGTGGCCGAAAAGGCCCTCAAGCTGGGCATTCCCGCCCTGGCCCTGTTTCCCGTAATCGATGCGTCGAAGAAGAGCGAAGGCGCCGAAGAGGCCTGGAATCCGGCAGGGTTAGTGCCCACTGTCGTGCAAAAGCTCAAGCAGGAGTTCCCCGAACTGGGCATCATCACCGACGTGGCGCTCGATCCTTACACCAGCCACGGTCAGGATGGCCTCATCAATCCCGCCGACCCGAAGGGCTACGTGATGAACGACGAGACAGTCGTGGCCTTGGTCAAGCAGGCGCTTTGCCATGCCCAGGCCGGCGCCGACGTGGTGGCGCCTTCGGACATGATGGACGGTCGGATCGGCGCCGTGCGCTCGGCTCTCGATGGCGAGAAGCTGATCCAGACCCGCATCCTCGCCTATGCCGCCAAGTATGCCTCCAGCTTCTATGGCCCCTTCCGCGACGCGGTGGGTTCCGCCGGCAACCTGGGCAAGGGCAACAAGAACACCTACCAGATGGACCCGGCCAATTCCGACGAGGCCTTGCGCGAAGTGGCCCTTGATCTGGACGAAGGCGCCGACATGGTGATGGTCAAGCCGGGCATGCCCTATCTCGACATCGTGCGTCGGGTGAAGGACGAATTCGGCGTGCCGACTTACGCCTATCAGGTGAGCGGTGAGTACGCGATGCTCAAGGCCGCTGCTGCCAATGGCTGGCTGAACCACGACGCCACCATGCTCGAAGCCCTGCTCTGTTTCAAGCGCGCCGGTGCCGATGGCATCCTGACCTACTTCGCCCTTGAGGCTGCCGAAGCGCTAAAGCTTCGTTAGGCTCGTAACATGCCCGACGATATCCATCAGTTCTCGGTAACCTACCAAGAAGATCAGTTCTTGTTCGGCTGCCTCGACGAGCAGCCTCAATCCGGCGTGTTCTTAGCTACCGAGTACCTTCTTACTTTGGCCAATGTGTTGGCTGCTGCAAAGATTCGCCTTGGCTCATTACAGGGCACTCCGTTGCCGGATGCCATTACGGGTCTGGTTGGCATGTTGGAAGAGCTATTCTCTGCCCATGACAAGCTCTTAGCCCAAGAGGCACTGGACTATGAACGTGTTCGTCGTGAACTTAAAGAGGCGGTCGACAAACTATCCGGCGGTGATGATGGCCCAAAACGAGCCTAATCATCCCTCCTCGGCTTCGCCGCTCCGCTGTCCCTCACGTTAAACCTAAAACCTCAGTTCACCGCAGAGGCGCAAAGGCGCAGAGAAAGGCAACGCAGAGGAAATCGCAGGTTTTTCCGCACCCAGATCACTCACCCAACAGGTGATGGGACTCCACGGTTGTTCTCTGCGTTTCCTCCGCGCCTCTGCGGTGAGGTTTAAGTGTAAAGCCTCTCAAGCAGCAAGAATCGGCCACTGGCTGGCCCAGCCGGCCAGGGGGTCGTCCTTGAAGCCGCCCTTGACGAAGCGTTGCCAGCGGCCGAGGACGAAACACACCAGGGTGTCGGCATGGGCGCCGAAATCATGTTCGGCCGGATACACGCCCTGGGTCGAGGCGACACGCAGGAACTGTTTCAGGGTCGCTTCGATGCGGCCAATCAGTTGATTGATGCGCGCCTGAAGGCGGGGGTTCTCATGCACCAGGGCATCGCCGATCAGCACCCGCGTCAGGCCGCGATTGGTCTTGGCAAAGCGCAGCAAACTCACCAGCACCAGTTCCGCCTGCTTCAGCCCGGATTCCTCCTGGGCCTCGATCTGGTTGATGACCGAAAACACGCTGGTTTCGATGAACTCGATCAGGCCCTCGTACATCTGCGCCTTGCTGGCGAAGTGGCGGTAGAGGGCGGCTTCAGAAACGTCGATCTTGGCCGCCAGGGCGGCGGTGGTGATCTTTTCGCCGGCCGGGTTTTCCAGCATTTCGGCAATGGTCTGCAAAATCTGGAGCTTGCGCTCGCCGGGTTTGCTCATCGGGATAGTCCTAGGCGGGAAAGGTCGAGCACGGATTCTATCCGCGCATCCACGTAAGTGGGCACTCGCGAAGCAGAGGAAATCAGCACGGTTTTCATGCCTAATCGCTTCGCCGTTTTTAGATTCAGCGCGCTGTCTTCCACCATGATGCAGCGCCGGGCATCCAGTCGCTCAGCGCTCAGCAGGCGGCGGAAAGCGCCGGTGAAGGGCTTGGGCGTGAATGCTAGACGCTCCACATGCCACACCGAATCGAAGCAGCGGCGGATGCCGAGGATTTTCAGCACAGCTTCGGTGTAATGCCCTGGTGCGTTGGAAAAGATGATCTTGCGTCCCGGCAGGTGACGCAGCAGGTCTTTTAGTGCGCCGTGCTTCACCACCATGCGCGAGAGATCGGCGAACTGATGGGTTTCCCAGAGAAACTGGCGCGGGTCGGTGCCGTGGTGGCGCACCAGGCCGGTCAGCGTCGCCCCGTAGCGCGCCCAATACTCCTGGCGGATGCGCGTCGCCTCGGCTTCATCGACGCCCAGATGCCGCTCGATGAATTCGCGCATCGAGCGGTTGATGTGGGGAAAGATGTGGGGATTGGCGTCGTGGAGGGTGTTATCGAGGTCGAACAGCCAGACGCGACCGCCGGAACTCACTTGCTCTTGATGAGTGTGCCGACGCCCTGATCGGTGAGGATTTCCAGCAGCAGGGCGTGTTCGACGCGGCCGTCGATGATGTGCACGCTCTTCACGCCGCTGCGGGCGGCATCGAGGGCAGAGCCGATCTTCGGCAGCATGCCGCCGGAGAGGGTGCCGTCGGCCACCATGGCGTCGATGTCCTTGGGGGTGATGCCGGAGAGCAGATTGCCGGCCTTGTCGAGCACACCCGGCGTGTTGGTCAGCAGCACCAGCTTTTCGGCGCCGAGAATTTCGGCCACCTTGCCCGCCACCAGGTCGGCGTTGATGTTGTAGGTTTCGCCGTCGGGGCCGACGCCGATCGGCGCGATCACCGGAATGAAGTCGCCGGTGTCGAGGAAGGCGATGATGGACGGGTCAATGGAGGTGATTTCGCCCACCTGGCCGATGTCGAGCAGTTCGTCCGGGTTGTCCTTGTTGGGGATCATCAGCTTCTTGGCGCGGATGAAGTTGCCATCCTGGCCGGTGAGGCCCACCGCCTTGCCGCCATGGCGATTGATGAGATTGACGATCTCTTTGTTCACCTGGCCGCCGAGTACCATCTCGACGATGTCCATGGTCTCCTCGTCGGTAACGCGCATGCCCTGGATGAACACGCCCTGCTTGCCGACGCGCTTCAGCAGGTCGTCGATCTGCGGGCCGCCGCCATGCACCACCACTGGGTTCATGCCCACCAGCTTGAGCAGCACCACATCGCGGGCGAAGCCGTCCTTGAGCGTCGGATCGGTCATCGCATTGCCGCCGTACTTGATGACGATGGTCTTGTCGAAGAAGCGCTTGATGTAGGGCAGGGCCTCGCCCAGGGTCTTGGCCTTGGCGGCGGGGGAGATGGTGTTCTGGGTGGTGTCGGTCATGGCGGCAATCGGCTTCGTGGTGGGGTGGGCGGGAATTCTAACAGTCGGCGTGGGGCACTTTTATGTCGGCGCCAGCAGGGCCATCTGCTCCGGCGTCAGGTAGCTCCACTCGCCGGGGCCGAGGCCCAGGGCTTCCAGGGTCAGGCCGCCGATGGCGACGCGGCAGAGGGCGGTGCAGTGGTTGCCTGCCGCCGCCAGCATGCGCTTGACCTGATGGTACTTGCCCTGTTCGAGAATGATTTCGAGGCGATGCTCGTCCAGTTGCCGCGCCTGGGCGGTCAGAGGCGCCGGCTCGTCCACCAGTTTGACGCCGGCCTCAAGCTGGGCCACCAGTTCCGCTGTCACCGGATCGTGGGTGGTGGCTACATACAGCTTCGGCACATGGCGCTTGGGCGACGACTGGGCGTGGATGAAGGCGCCGTCGTCCGAGAGCAGCAGCAGGCCGGTGGTGTCGTGGTCAAGGCGTCCCACCGGCTGCACGTCGCGCCAGGTGAATTGCTCCGGCAGCAGGGTCAGCACACCGGGGTGGTGGCTGGGCTTGCGTGAGCACTCGATGTTCGGCGGCTTGTTGATGGCCAAATAGACGTGTTGGCGATACAACCACTCGTCGCCGAAGACGCTGAAGCTCAGGCCCTCGGCTTCCAGGGGCTGGCGGAAGTCATGCACCACCGTGCCGGCGATGCTCACTTCGCCGGCCTTGATGAGGGCCTGGCAGCCCTTGCGGGTGCCGAAGCCCTGGGATTGCAGAATCTTGTCGAGGGTGGCCTTCATGCTGCCGGCTCCCGGTAAAGCAGGAAAGCCTCCCGTTCCGCCTCCCAGGCGGTTTCGTCAGGTCGTGTCAGGGCATCGAGGTCACCCGGCGTGGTGTTGTCGTCGTCCACCCACTCGCGCAGCAGGGGCGAGCCGTTGATGACGTCGATGGCCAGCTTGCCGATCTCGTATTCGTAGGGGAAGTCGCGCCACAGGGGGTAGTCGGGCCGCAGCCGGCGCAGGGCCTTGAAGGCCAGGGCCTGCACGCGCCAGGGGCGGAAGGCGGCGTGGTCGTAGGCGCCGTCTTCGACATGGATCTGGATGCCGTTGCACAGCTTGCCCACGTGCTTGTGGAAGGTCGGCTCGAACCAGCACTCGCGCAGGCGGCAGCCCGTGAGCCATTCGGGGGCGAGGCGCTGCATTTCGCTCAGCAGCGCATGGGCGTCGATATCCGGCGCGCCGAAGAGCTCCAGGGGCCGCGTCGTGCCGCGCCCTTCTGAAAGCGTGGTGCCTTCCAGCATCACCGTGCCGGCGTAGCAGCGAGCCATGGCGAGATTCGGTGCATTCGGGCTCGGGTTGATCCAGGTGCGCTCGCCCAAGGGCCAGCCGTAGCCCGGCGCCGCCTCGGGCGCCCAGCCTTGCATGGCGATCACCTGGCAATCCACATCGAGCTTGAAGTGGGCGACGAACCAGCGCGCCAGTTCGCCCAGGGTCAGGCCGTGGCGCATGGGCAGCGGCCCGGCGCCGACGAAGCTTTCCCAGCCGGGGCGCAAGCTCAGGCCCTCCACCGGCCGCCCGGCCGGGTTGGGCCGGTCCAGCACCCACACCGCCTTGCCGTGCCGGGCGGCGGCTTCGAGCACATAACGCAGGGTGGTGATGAAGGTGTAGATGCGGCAGCCCAGGTCCTGCATGTCGACCAGCAGCACGTCGAAGTGGTCCATCATCGCATCGGTGGGCCGGCGCACTTCGCCGTAGAGGCTGAACACCGGAATGCCATGGACCGGGTCCACGAAGTCCGGCGACTCCATCATGTTGTCCTGCTTGTCGCCGCGCAGCCCGTGCTGGGGGCCGAAGGCGGCGCTGAGCTGGAGGTCCGGCAGAGCGGCCAGGGCGTCAAGGCCGTGGGTGAGATCGGCGGTGACGGAGGCCGGATGAGCCAGCAGCGCTACCCGCTTGCCCGCCAGGGGGCGGCGCAAGGCTGCGTCGGCGAGGAGGCGGTCGAGGCCGGTTTGGAACATGGCGATCTGTACTCGATTCATCTTTTTCTGAGGTCATACCAGGCAATAGGGCGATCCGATTCATCGTATTCAACGATGCTCGCGAACGAGAAGTCCGGATCAGTTGTCATGAAGGAAAATTGAAGAAAGCCCCCTAGGTATGAGCCAGAGCACACCTTATGCTTGATATGAATCTTGACGGTAACGAACCTACCTACCTCAAGGCCAGTTTTCCCGGTCTCTCTGGATGGGATTTCATCTGGATAAGACTTTGCTACGCTCTTCCGAACAACGGTGTAGGGTGATTTACAACCAACCTCTTGAATATGTGTTTTCGTGATCTTGATGGGAGCTAGCCCATCTTTAAAGCTAAACCACTTGCCGATGAGCATCTTCGAGTGAACATCCTCAAGAAGAGCTCTTTCATCTCTACTGTCCAGTTCGATTGGTAGTGGTCCGTGGTCAGACGCTAGGCAACTGAGAGGGAGCGTTGCGACGAGTAAAAGGAAAAGGGGCCAGGCTCGGATTTTCATGACTCTGCCTTTCTTCAATTTGATTTCACACCCAGTTTCGAGGCGCATGAAACGGCGCCGCGGGCGATAGGGGGCCTGAAAGCCGCGTCAAATGGCGTTCCTGGACATAGCGTAATCGGGGACAGACCACGGTTTTCGGTTTTTGAGTCAATTTACCGGGCTGCGTTTTCTCAACGCAGCGTGAATGTTCAGTAAATAGGCGGAGTAGTGAATAACGTCATAACCGAGCACCGGTGCAAAATGATCCAGAAATTCGCGAAATGACTTCTCGGTGAACGTATGCACATGGATGTTGGCCTGTGTGGCATGTTGCGCCGCGATGTAGGCATCGGATGTATTGTGGTTGATGCCATCCTCGCCATGCGTGTTAATGATGAAATCACGGTAATGATCCATCGAAACAGAATCCGTATCGCTTTGGTATTCGTCGATAAAATGTTCCAAAGAAGTCGCTTCGCGCCGACGATCGAAGCAATATCTCTTGTCTGGCGCGATGATGTATATGATGCCTCCGGGGCGAACTATGCGCAGCCATTCTTCGATCTGGCGCGACGGATTGACGGTGTGCTCGATGACATGACTGCTGGCGACGAAATCCAACGCGTCAGAATCGAGAAACGGATAGCGTGATCCGGTTGTTATCAACTGGACCTGACCGATGTGATCGACATTCCGGTCCTTGTTGTACCGATCCAACAATGCCGATGTTGCGCGTAAATCCAGGTAAAAGACGTTAGCTAGTAAAGGCAGCCGCCGATGCAAAGCACCGATTTCGATACCCGTACCACGACACAGCGCAAAAGCCTTGCCGGCGAGGAACAATGGGTGCGTAGCCGCCCTCCTCTTTCGTCCATAGCCTGGCTGTATCAACGGTAGCAATAGCTTGTCGGCGATGTGATACCGCACGGCATACACTGAACTCGAGAGCAGGCGCGCCAAGGTTGGTAGCAGCATGCGAGGCATATGTTGAAAGAAAAGGGGCCGGACTCGGAATTTCATCGTGCTGCCTTTCTTCGATTGAACTTCGCGCCTGGTTCTGTGACGCATGAAACGGCGCGGCGGGCGATAGGGTGTCTGGAAGCCGCGTCAAATGGCGCTCCTGGCGATGCCTTGCCTGAATTGCCCATTCCGCGCGGCTTGCAGCTCGGTGTCTTTATGAGTTCCACTCAATATTCCCCAATCACTTTATCGAGCGCCGGCCGGATTTTCGCCCTGTCCGCCAGCCCCAGGGAACCGACCGGGTTGCGTAGCCGGCGGGTGTCGATGGCGAAGATTTCATCGGTGGAGAGTACCAGCGGACCATGACCCGGAACCTCGACCCAGGGGGCCATGATCTCCACCGGCTGGGTGTTGGCGCGCAGGGGAATCACGACGCAGGCGCCGGTGCGGGTGGTGATGTGGTCGTTCTGCACCGCGACGAGGAAGGGTATCTCGGCCTTCTTGGTCCCCGGATTGGGGTAGATGTCGAACTGGGCCAAGCTCAGATTCTCTCGAATTCTTCGCCGGCCAGTCCGGTGGCGGCGATGTCGCGGCCATGGTCGGCCAGCGCCTGCTGATTGCGCTCGGCCCAGCTACGGTTTTCCAGGGCTTCCAGGGTTTGGGCAAACAGTTGCTCGGCCTGGGCAGACAGGTTGATCTGGTGTTTGTAGGGTTCCAGCCGGTCAAGCAGGTCTTGATTGATCGAGAGGGAGATGCGGCCCTTTTTGGCGGCGGGGTTGGGGCGAGTCAGCATGGCGTTTCCTTCGGTGCGACATCATGCGCATCATCATACGCATTGCTGTGTCGGAGGGTCAAATGCATTGTGCCGCCATCCGGTCCAGGGCAGCGGACAAGGAGGGGTCTGGAAGCCGCGCCAAATGGCGCTTCTGGCGATGCTTTGCCGGCACCGCCCGTCGGCTATTGCGCCCGACGGAGGCTAGTTCCTTTGGCGTCAGCCCGCCAGCAGCGTCCGCAGCGAATTCACGGGGTAGTGTGTTTGCTGTCCTTGTAACGGGGCCGGATGTCGCCGGCGCCCGCAGGTTCCCGGTACGTTACGCAAGTACATGCCCCCTTGAGCTCAGGAGTCCTGATGGACCGTACCGGAGAAACCTTATTGGAACAACTCCATATCAGCGAGTTGGAAATCGCGCGGCGTAAGGAACTGCTGGGTTTCACGGACGCTGACCGGGACATGCTTCGCTCATGCAAGAGTCTGGTGTCTGAACACATCGACAGCATCGTTGCCGACTTTTACAGGAAGCAACTGGCCGTCGAGGAAATTGCCTTACTTATTGGTGATGCCGATACGCTCAATCGACTTCATTCAGCACAACGAGACTATGTTCTCAACCTGTTCGAGGGCTATTACGACCTGGAATATGTCAACAACCGGCTCCGCATCGGCATCGTGCATAAGCGGATCGGTGTTGGGCCGAGGCTCTATCTGTCGGCGGTAAGAGCGCTCAAGGAGACAATAAATGTCGCCCTTGGTCAGCACCTGGCGGATCAGGAGCACCTGCTGAAAGTGTGTAACTCGTTGGACAAGCTGCTTTACTTTGATGTCACGCTGATTTTCGATACCTATATTCGCGCACTGGTGTCGGAGGTGGAATCGGCAAAAAGCAAAGTCTTGGACTATGCGAAAGAACTTGAGGCGAAGGTTGTGGAGCGAACCCGACAGCTTCAAGATCTATCCCAGCACGACACCCTTACCGGGCTATTCAATCGGCGGGCGCTGGATGACTATTTGCGCCGTGAATTAACCATCGCCAAGCGCCATGGCAGAGTCTTTTCCCTGGCCTACTTCGATGTCGATGAATTCAAGAAGATCAACGATACCCGAGGCCACATGGCGGGTGACGACGTTCTTCGCATTGCCGGCGAGGCGATGAAAGGCGCTTGTCGCGACATCGACTTTCCCTGCCGCTTTGGTGGTGACGAGTTTTGCCTGGTCCTGCCGGACTGCTCCCTGGCCGACGCCCAGAATATCTGTCAGCGGCTCATTGAGCTATTTGAACGCCGCATCAGCGGAGTGAGCTTGAGCATAGGAATTGTTGCGACCGGTCCGACGAATTATCTCGGCGCGGATGAACTGCTCCGTGCGGCCGACATGAAAATGTATGAAGCCAAAGCCCATGCCGGTTTCAAAATCTGCGTTTAGCTGCGGGGCCAATTACGCCATCACCCGGGCCTAAGCATTTCTGGTCCGCCGGCGCGCTCCAGACGGCATCAGGCCAGGGCCAGGGTGAATGCCTCGCGCCGATGGAAGTCGGGCTGGATTTCGGTATGGACCAAGGCCCAGTAACTCAGGCGGCCATCGGCAGCTTCGATCACGGCGCTGAGGCCGAGGCGGCGTTCGCTGCCTTCCGGCAGCAGGGCGGCGGGGAGGTGGGCGTGGAGGCTGAGGCCGGTGTCATCGGTGACGAAGCTGATGGTCGGCGCGGCGGCGGGGACGTAGGCTGCGTTGCGCTGGCGGATGTCGCTGAAGTCGTAGACCGCCCACTGGCCCGAGGGGGAGAGATTGAACTCCCGGTAGCTGGCGCCAGGGCCGGTGATGAAGGCTTCGCAGCAGGTGTGCTGCCACAGGTTGTCGGCAGGGCCGGCGGGCTGGGGTGCAGGAAGGCGCGGGGTGTCGGGGGCGGCGGGATCGGTAGCTATGCGGTAGTCGAGGCGCAGGTCGCCGTTCTCCTGGCGCGCAATCCGCACCTCGATGGCCGCCACCGCCGGGCAGGGGGTGGCGGGATGGGGTCGCAGGGAGGTGGTGAGGGGCGCGGACATGGGCTAAAGGTGGGCTTCCTGGTAGTCGAGGATTTCTTCCAGGTGGTGCATCACTTCGTCGCTGATCTGATTTTCGCGCCAGAGGCGGATCAGTTCGCGGCGCTCGGCCTGAATGGCGGCGTGGCGCAGGCGCTTGACGAGTTCGGAGCGGGGCGTGGCTTCGAGGCCTTCGGGGGCGGCGATTTCAATGCGCTCGGTGATTTCGGCGCGCAGGCCGTCGGCCCATTCGTTGGGAGCACCTTCCTTGGCCAGCAGCTCGTCGATGGCGGTCAGCGCGGCGCCGCTGATGGCGGCCCGCACCTGCTGTTGCTCCTTTTCAAGACTCCAGTCGGAGCCGACCTTGAGCTTGCGGATCAGGGGCGCGAGGGTGAGACCCTGGCCGATCAGGGTGGCGGCAATGACGAAGAAGGTGAGGAAGATCACCAGTTCGCGATGGGGGAAGGGCGCGCCGCCCGGCAGGGTGGCGGGAAGGGCAAGGGCAGCGGCCAGCGACACGATGCCGCGCATGCTGCACCAACTGATGATGCCCAGTTCGCGTTTGCGCGGCATCGGTTCGTCGGTGCGCAGACTGCCGCTGAGCCAGCGCGGCAGGTAGGCCACCGGGTACACCCAGAGGAAGCGCACCGCTACAGCCACCAGGCTGACGACGGCGCCGAGGGTGACCAACTCACCGAGGGTATAGCGGTTCAGCTTTTCGATCACGTCGGACATCTGCAGGCCGATGAGGATGAAGATCAAACTGTTGAGCATGAACACCAGCAGGTTCCACACCGAGCGCGCCATGATGCGCATTTCGGCGGAGACGATCTCCGGCGCATAGCGGCCGCGCAGCAGGCCGGCAGCGACCACCGCCAGCACACCGGAAACGTGGAAGGATTCGGCGACGATGTAGGCGGTGTAGGGAATCGTCAGGGAGGTCAGCACCTCAATGAAGGGGTCGCCGAGGCGGCGGTGGATGGCGACGAAGACCCAGGCGATGACCAGGCCCATGCCGATGCCGCCACCGGCGACGAGGACAAATTGGAAGCTGGCATCGGCGAGGGAGAAGACGCCGGTGAGCACGGCGGCGACGGCGAATTTGTAGATCACCAGGCCCGAGGCGTCGTTGAGCAGGCTTTCGCCTTCGAGAATGGTGACGATGCGGCGCGGGATGTTGAGGCGCGAGAGGATGCTGGTGGCGGCCACGGCGTCCGGCGGCGAAACGATGGCGCCGAAGACGAAGGCCACCGCCCAGGGCACCTCGGGCACCATCAGCTTGAGCGCCGCGCCGACGGCCAGGGTGGTGGCGATGACGAGGCCAATGGCGAGCAGGCCGATGGGGCGGATGTTGGCCTTGAAGTCGTTCCAGGAGGTGAGCAGGGCTGCCTGGTAGAGGATTGGCGGCAGCACGATGATGAGAATCAGCTGCGGATCGAAGGGAAACTGCGGCAGCCTCGGGACCAGTCCCAGCGCGGTGCCGCCGACGACGAGGGCGATCGGGTAGGGGAACTTGAAGTGGCGGGCGATCCAGCCCAGGGCGACGGCGGAGAGCAGTAGCAGTAAGACGAGTTCGAGCAGCAGCATGGGGAGCGAGGCGGGGTGACGATAGGCAGGGCGCAATTATCTGCCATATCGCCCCGGCGCCGGGAATGACGTTGGCGCTTTGGGTCTACGCCGGGCCCGCGCTCAGGCGCTGTTCCAACTCGGCGGCCGGCATCGGGCGGCCGAACAGATAGCCCTGGTAGGAGTGGCAGCCCTGACTGGCGAGGCACTGGCCCTGGGCTTCGGTTTCCACGCCCTCGGCGATCACCGCCAGTCCAAGGCTGTCGGCAAGGGCGACGATGGTGCGGGCGATGGCGGCATCGTTGGGGTCGTTGAGCACATCGCGGACGAAGGAGCGGTCGATCTTGAGCTGATTGAGGGGCAGGCGCTTGAGGTAGGAGAGCGATGAGTAGCCGGTGCCGAAGTCATCAAGGGCGAAGCCGATGCCACGGGCCTGGAGCGCCGCCATCTTGGCCACCACATCCTCGATGTTTTCCAGCAGCAGGCTTTCGGTGAGTTCCAGCTTGAGCATCTTCGGGTCGGCGCCGATGCGGTCCACGGCGGCAAGCAGTTGTTCGACGAAATCGGTCTGGCGGAATTGCCGCGCGCTGACATTGACGGCCACCGTGAGGCCGGCGGTGGCGGGGTTGCCGGCCCAGGCCACGAGTTGCTGGCAGGCGGTTTCAACCACCCATTGGCCGAGGGGCAGGATCAGGCCGGTTTCTTCCGCCAAGGCGATGAACTGGGCCGGCGCCAGCAGACCGCGACGTGGATGCTGCCAGCGCACCAGGGCTTCGGCGCCGAGAATGCGTCCACCGCCATCGACCTGGGGCTGGTAATGGAGCAGGAACTGGTTGTCGCGCAGACCTTCGTGGAAGTCCGCCTCCAGGATGGCTCGGGCCGAGATGCTGGCCTGCATTTCCGGGTCGAAAAAGCGCAGGGTGTTGCGGCCGGCCTTCTTGGCCTCGTACATGGCTAGGTCGGCGAATTTCATCAGGTCGTCCACGCTGGTCTGGTGGCCAGAGAACAGGGTGATGCCGATGCTGGGCGTGTTGTGGTGGGTGTGGCTGTCCAGGTTGTAGGGCTGATTCAGGGCGGCGATGATTTTTTCGCCGACGCGCTCGGCCTGGGTGGCGGCCTCGTTGGCGTCGTGGCTCAGATCTTCCAGCATCAGCACGAATTCGTCGCCGCCCAGACGCGCCACGCTGTCGCCTTCGCGCACACAGGCCGAGAGACGTCGCGCCACTTGTTGCAGCAGGATGTCGCCCTTGTCGTGGCCGAGGGTGTCGTTGAGGACCTTGAAGTTGTCCAGGTCGATGAACAGCAGGGCGCCCATTCTCCCGCGCCGGGCGCTGGCGACGAGGGCCTGGTGCAGGCGTTCCATCAGCAGCCGGCGGTTGGGCAGCCGCGTCAGCGGGTCGTAGAAGGCCAGGTACTCGATTTCCTGCTCCGCCGCCTTGCGCTGGCTGATGTCGGTTTGGGTGGCGACGTAATGGGTGAGCGCTCCATCGGGGGTGGTGACGGCGGTGATGGTGAGCCAGACCGGATAGATTTCGCCGCTCTTGCGCCGGTTCCAGATTTCGCCCTGCCAGGCGCGGGTGCGGCGCAGACTGTCGTACATGGCCTCGTAGAAGGCCGCATCGTGTCGTCCCGACGAAAGCACGCGGGGCGTCTGGCCGACGATCTCCTCGGCGGCATAGCCGGTAATCTCGGTAAAGGAGCGATTGATGCGCAGGATGCGATTCTGGGCATCAGTGATGAACATGCCTTCCTGGGACTCGAAGGCGATGGCGGCGATGCGTAGATCGGCATTGGCCGTCGTCAGTTGCCGCTGGGTGGCGTCCTGAAGGGCGAGAAATTCGCTGAAGGCTTCCGAGAGGCGGTCGGTCTCATGGCAGCGGTGGGGCAGGGCCGGCGGCAGGGCGAGGCTGCGGCTCGACTTGAGGAAGTCGGTGAGAATTTCCAGCGGGCGTGTAAAGCGTCGCACCATCAGCATGATGACGGCCAGGGCCAGAAGCAGCGAAATGGCCGTCAGCAGGATGACGCGCCAGCGCAGCGCGTCGACAGCCGCAAACGCCTCGCTGGAAGGCATCACCGCCGCCAGCACCCAGCCCGTGTGGGGCAGCCGCTTGAAACTGAACAGGCCCTGCATGCCGGTGCTGTTGACCGCCTCAACGGTGCCTTCAAAACCCTCGTCCAGGGCGCGGTCGAGGGCTGGATTGGCGCCGGGGGCGGTGACTGGCTTCAGCAATCGCGCCCGGTCCGGGTGCATGATGGTGAGACGTTCCTGGCCGACCAGATAGAAGTAGCCGGCCTGCCCCACCTTGGTGGCGTACAGGGGTTCCAGCAACCGCGACTTTTGCAGGTTCACCACGCCGCCGAGTATGCCCACCAGCCGGCCGGCCTCGTTACGGATCGGCGTGGCGATCACCACCATGGGCTGCTTGGTCGCCTTGCCCAGGATCGGTTTCGACACCGTGGTTTTCCCGCCGCGAATCACGCCCTGGATGTAGTCGCGTTCGGTCATGTCGAGGCCGCGCCGGCCAGGGGCCAGGGGCCAGTCCACCAGCAACACTCCTTGGGGCGAGAACAGGTAGAAGTCATCGAACAGGGTGGCGAGGCTGGGTGAGGCGCGGAAATGGCGCTCAACTTCGTCAAGCCGGCCGAGGGCGGCGAGGGGAAACCTGGCCGCCATGGCGTCGAGCATGGCGACGCGCAACTGGAGTTTGTCGTCCAGTTCGGTGGCCACCTGATTGGTCAGCACCTCAAGCTGCCCCGAGAGGCTGCGCTTCAGTTCGTCGCGGGCGGCATTGAACAGTACCCAGGCCTGGATTGTCAGCATGAGGATCAACACCAGTCCGGCGGCAAGGCCGATCTGGGTCCTCAGGCTGTATTTGCTAGGTGTGGCGCGGGAATGGCCGGGGAGCGTCGAGTGCATCGGGAAAGGCGCCGCCGCTGCGGGATGTCGAAGGAGGCGCGATGGTATCACCATGGCAATACGATCCAGCCATGACTCGGCTGAGAGCCGCATGGAATGGCGTTTCTGGCAACCTCTGCCATGACGGGCAGGCAGGACGGCCCGTCATGGCATGCCTGGCCTGGAAGCGCCATCCGACGCGGCTTGCAGCCCGGTTGCTCAGGCTTCGCGGCGGCGGGCGCAGGTGTGCCAGTCGGCGGCGAGTTCGAGCAGGCGGTTGGCGTAGCCCCATTCGTTGTCGAACCAGACCATGAGGCCGGCGAGGCGTTCGCCGCTGACGCGGGTTTGGCCGCCGTCCACGATGGCGGACTGGGGGCTGTGGTTGAAGTCGATGGAGGCGTGGGGCTGGTCGGAATAGCCCAGGTGCTGGGGCGCGGCCTTGGCGGCTTCGGCGAGCAGGGCGTTGATGCCTTTGACGCTGGCCTTGCGGGCGAGGGTGACAACGAGGTCGATGGCCGAAACATTCGCCACCGGCATGCGGATCGCCTTCGCCTGCACGTGGCCGGCCAGCTCTGGCAACAGGCGTTCGACGCCACGGGCGAGGCCGGTGGAGACGGGGATCATGGACTGCATGGCGGACCGGGTGCGGCGCAGGTCGCTGTCGTGATAGCCGTCGATCAGGGGCTGGTCGTTCATCACCGAATGCAGCGTCGTCATCAGCGCCTGCTCGATGCCGAAGGCGCCGTGGAGCAGCTTGAGCACCGGCACGATGGCGTTGGTGGTGCAGGAGGCGCCGGAGAGGATGCGTTCGGCGCCGGTAAGGTCGTGGTGGTTGATGCCGTGGACGATGGTGCGGTCCACGTCCTCGGCACCGTGGCCGGGGTTCGACAGCAACACCCGGGCGCAGCCGGCGTCGATGAAGCGTTGCAGCTCGCGCCGTCGGCCGTACTGGCCAGAGCTGTCCACCAGAATGTCTACCCCCAGCTCGCCCCAGGGCACGTCTTCCGGCGCGGCGCCGTGGAACACCGGGATGTCCACGCCATCGACGCGCAGGCAGTCGCCGCGCGCCTCGACGGCGCCGGGAAAGCGGCCGTGGGTGGAATCGAAGCGCGTCAGGTAGGCGATGGCCTCCAGGTCGGCCGCCGGCTCATTGATGGCGACGACGGTGATCTCATGCTTGAGGGGCGATTCGTGGAGGGCGCGGAACAGGCAGCGGCCGATGCGGCCGAAGCCGTTGATGGCGAGGCGGAGAGTCATGGGGCGGGGTGTTGTATTCGGGGATGAAAGCGCTCGCCAGTTTACCCCGTGCAACCCGTGGCGTTTGACCCCGCCGGGGCGGCGGACGATACTTCGGTTCATGCGCCCGATCTTCCGCCCCGCGACGTCATGACCGATACCACCCTGCCGCAACGCGCCAACCTTGCCGGCGACATCTGGGGTGGCCTCGCCGCCATGCTGGTGGCGCTGCCCTCGGCGATCGCCTTCGGTGTGGCGATTTATTCGCCCCTCGGCGGCTCCCTCTCGGCCCAGGGCGCCTTGGCCGGCATTCTCGGCGCCACCGCCCTTGGCCTGATCGCCCCGGCCTTCGGCGGCAGCAGCCGGCTGATTACCGCGCCCTGCGCCCCCGCCGCCGCCGTGCTTTCGGCCCTGGCCATCGGCTTCGCCCAGGACGACGTGCCGGCGGAGATGATCCTGCTGCTGCTGGGCATGATCGCCCTGCTGGCGGGGGCGATCCAGATCGGTCTCGGCATGGCGGGGATCGGGCGGCTCATCAAGTACATTCCCTTCCCGGTGGTGAGCGGCTATCTGAGCGGCGTCGGCCTCATCATTATCGGCAGCCAGATCCCGAAGTTTCTTGGCGCGCCGGCTGGCGCCAGCCTGCTCGATGCTCTGCGCACTCCCATGGCGTGGATGTGGCAGAGCATGGTGGTCGGCGTCGTGGTGGCGGCGGCGATGATTTTCATGCCGCGCCTGACCCGTGCCGTGCCGGCGGCCATCCTTGCCCTGCTGGCGGGCATCGGTACGTATCTGCTGCTGGGCCAGCTCGATCCGGCGCTGCTCAACACCGATCACAACCCGCTGCTGGTGGGCGCCCTTGCCAATGGCGGCGGCAGTCTCGGCGATTCGGTTCAGCAGCGCTGGACCGCCATCTCCCTGCTCGGTTTCGACGCTGTGATGAAGGTGTTCGTGCCGGCCCTGACCCTGGCCGTGCTGCTTTCCATCGACACCCTCAAGACCTGTCTGGTGATCGACGCCATGACCAATTCCCACCACGACTCCAACCGCGAGCTGGTGGGCCAGGGCCTCGGCAACATCGCTTCGTCCCTGGTCGGTGGCATTCCCGGCGCCGGCACCATGGGGGCATCGCTCATCAACATTTCCAGCGGCGGCAAGACCCGCGTCTCGGGGATCATGGCCGGCGTTTTTTCCCTCGCCGCCTTTCTGCTGCTGTCGCCGCTGATCGCCTGGGTGCCGGTCTCCGCCCTGGCCGCGATCCTGATCGTGATCGGCTTCCGCATGATCGACCGCCATAGCCTGGCCTTCTTTTTCAGCCGTGATACCCGGCTGGATTTCTTCGTCATCCTCGCCGTGATCCTGGTGGCCTTGTTCGGCAACCTGATCGCCGCCTCCGGCGTCGGCGTCGCCCTGGCCATTCTTTTGTTCATCCGCGAACAGACGCGCAGTTCGGTGGTGCGCAGTCGCATCGAGGGCCACGAGATTTTCTCCAAGCGCGCCCACACGCCCGAGGACATGGAACGGGTTGAACGCGAAGGCAGCGAGGCGGTGGTGTTCGAGCTTCAGGGCAGCCTGTTCTTCGGCACCGCCAGCCAGCTTCAGGCTGCCCTGGAGCCGGAAACCGAGCGGCGCAAATACGTGATTCTCAGCATGCGGCGGGTACAGTCACTGGACGTGACCGCCACCCACGTGCTGGAACAGATCAAGGACCGGCTGGAAGAAAATAACGCCTATCTGGTGTTCTGCGACATCCCCAAGGGCCTGCCCAGCGGCCTCAAGATGAAGCGCTTCCTCAAGGAAACGGGGGTGGTGCGACCGACCAACAAGGCCTTCGCCTTCCGTCAGCTCGATGAGGCCCTGGAGTGGGTCGAGACCCATGCCAAGGAAGAGGACGGCGTGGTCGACGAGGCCGACACCCAGTCCCTCGATCTGTGCGACATGCCGATGTTTGCCGGCTGCACTCCGGAGGCCATGGCGGCCCTGGAGGCGGCGGTCGAGCTGCATAGCGTCAAGGCCGGCAAGAAGGTGTTCAAGGCCGGCGCCGGCGACGAGGCCTTGTTCCTGATCCGGCGCGGTTCTGTGAAAGTGACGCTGCCGATCCACAAGAAGGAAAGCTATCACCTCGCCACCAGCGGCCCCGGCGATCTCATGGGCGGCATGGGCTTCATCGAAAAGCGCGGCCACGCCGCCGACGCCGTGGCGATCACCGAAACCGAGGTCTACATGCTCTCCCGCGACAGCTTCAACGCCCTCGCCGAGCAGCACGGCGCCCTCGCCCGGCGCATACTCGAAACCGTGGCACTGAATCTGGCGACGCGGCTGCGCGTGACTATTGCCGAGGTGCAGGCGCTGCGGGGGTAGGTCTGGCTGTTGCTGGTCTGGATTCGGCCAGGAGCTGCCTTCGAAAATCTTTCTCTGAAGCGGACAATTAGCTGTGCTACGGGTATGCTGTCGGCGTTTTGCAGCTCTGCTGCTAGAAAAATGTGAACCTGGCCTTCATTACGTATAACCCATCGGTCCACAGGACGCTGCGCGATAAAGCCGTGTAGGCCGATCAATTCAGACGTGGGGGATAGAGAGTGATGCGAAGACTGTCGGTGCTATTAGCTGGTGTGCTTGCATTCAGTTCTGCTACCGGTGCTGAGAAAAAAGTTCGCACTCCCGCAATTGAAGGCGCATACATACAACCATCTTCTAGCTTTACCCATCCTGCACCCGGAGAGGTGGAAGAGGTAGCGGTATCAAACTTACTATGTATTCGCCGCCTGACCGCCGGTAAGTTTGAGTTTTATTTGAAGACATGGGGTAACGACGCCAGCTATTGCAGCGGAACAGGTATCGCCACTATTGAGAGTGATAAGCGAGGACTCTTCTTACACATGGCACCATCGATCAAGCACTCCACTTCGGATGCCCTAATAAACAGACAACTTCATGCGTGGCTTAGGGGTGTTGAGATCGAGGACCACAGCGAAGACAATACCTTCCGCTGTGAATTGAAGATTCGGATATCTCGAAATAGTCTCTCTATCGAAGATACGGTCGGTGAGTGCAACTCACGTTTTATGTGTGGTACGAACGCTGGAATCTATGGAAGCTTCCCGAGGAAGCCCCGCGTTGCAATATCAAATTACGGGGAGTGCTTTGAGAACTAATCCCCCAACTCCTGAATCCACCGGGCGCTGTGCGATAAAGCCGGGCAGCGATCGTAATTTCGAGCGTTCCTGAACGTCCGCTTCCCAAAGGTTTCAAGTTCCGCTTAGGGCACGTTGCCGTCATTCCGGTCTTTGATTTTCTCCGCGTTACCTCCGCGCCCTCAGCGCCTCTGCGGTGAGTATTTTTTCTCAGCCCACCAGTTCGCGCAAGGCGTCCAGCACCGCGTCCGGCGCTTCGCTCATCATGGCGTGGCCGGCGCCGTCGATGACGGTGGTTCGGCTGCCGGTGATGGCCTTGGCGAGTTCCTTTCCCACTTTTAGCGGCGTCATCAGGTCGCGGCTGCCGAGCAGCAGCAGGGTGGGGCAACGCACTTGCGCTGCCGCCGCCTTGACCTTTGCAGTCACACGGGCGTCCCGCGCAGTGGGCCCCGCAGACTGGTGCTCTGAACCAGCTTTTCGACCAGATCCGGGGGCATGTTGCAACAACCGAGCGGCAGCGCCAGCATGCCGCCTCGTCAGCGCCGACTAATACTGCGACCGTAGGCGGTACAGCTAGCGCATCTCGAACGCTTCCTGATGGAAGCTAAACTTGTTGCCCAGGGTGGTGTGCAGGCCTTTCCGCAAATTCTCCGCAAGGCCTTGCGGACCGCAGAACCAGACTTCGGTGCGGTGGACGTTGTCCTTGGCGGTCACCTTGCTGGCGCTCAATACTTCACCCTGTAGGGCGCCATGCACGTGCAAACGGATGCCGGACAAGGGCGCGCAGAGGGATTCGAGGCGGGCGACGAATGGGTCGGTGGTGCGATCCCGCGTACAGTAATGCAGATCGGCGGCGGGGGCGTCTCCAGGATTTGCCTGGAGCGATTCGAGCCAGGCGAGGAAAGGCGTGACGCCGATGCCCGCAGCGATCCAGATTTGCTGTGCTTGCGGATCGTGGCGGGCAATGTCGAAGCGACCATAGGGGCCTTCGATCTTCACTGCCTGCCCGGACTGGAGCCGGCTGGCAAGGCCGCGGGTATAGTCGCCCAGCGCCTTGATCTGGAACTCGATGCTACGGTCGCCCCGATCTGCGCTGGCGATGGTGAAGGGATGCGGCCCTTCCTTCGAGTCGAAGGTGATGAAGGCGAACTGGCCGGGACGATGCCCGCGCCAGCCGTCGTCGAGTTGGCAGCGCACGGCGGCGATGTCGGCAGCGGGACGTTCGACGGCAACGATCGAGCCAGACACCTGGCGCGCCCGGCCGATATAGCCGGCCAACGCCTGCACACTGCCAACCGCGCCGGCACTGAGCAGCAGCGCGAGCAGTATGCCGACCGGCTGCGCCCAGTAAGCGGCTGGCGCTAGCAGTGCGGCATGAAAAGCCAGCATCAGGTAAAGCACCGGCATGGCTTGATGGAGAAAGCGCCACGAGCGGTAAGGAAAGCGTTTCCACAGCGTCAGCACCAGCATCGCCAGCACGGCGTAGATCGCCCACTCGCCCATGTCTTCGGCGAGATCGCGCAACACTTCCAGCAGGCCGCCATATTTTTCCTTCGGCATCCGCCCCTCGCGGCCGATCATGGTCTTGAGGATGTCGCTCGACATTTCGATCAGCCAATGCGCGGCGGCAAAGCCGACGGCGAGGATGCCGGCCCACTTATGGGCGCGATACATGCGATCCAGCCCGCCGAACGACCCTTCGAGCCAGGCCGGCCGCGCCGCCAAAAACATCGCCAGCGACATCATGGCAATCGACAGCAACCCGCTCAGGTTGAGTCCCTGCTGCCGCACGATCCACGGCAGGGTTCCGCCGGTGGGGCTGCCGGCGACAAAGACATCCCAGCCCCAGGCTAGGGTAACGAGCGCGATAAGACTAGCGAGCAAGGTTTTCATGGTGGTCTACCTGATGGATTACTTTCCTGTGGGGGGCGTGGCGATACCTGGCTTCGGCAAATCGTCGCGACAGCGCCTTTCGTTGCAGTCGGCGGCATTACGCTGGCCGGACGAGGCATCACGAGCGTCGCGCTTGTCGTATTTGTCGCGCCTGGCGCTGCGATTCCGCTGGTCAATGATCTCTCCCGTCTGCGGATTCAGATACAGTTTTACCCGTGCGCCATTGCGGTCGATCGCCTTGGCCTCGTAGCTGCCGCGATCGCGTTCGATTTTCTCGATGTTGCGGTAGCCGGCCGCCTCAAGCCTGGCATGAACTTGCGGGATCGACAGCCACTGGCGCTCGCCGTTGCCTGCGCCCCGGTTATCCTGGGCAAAGGACGCGGTGGCGAATACGCCGACGGCAATCAGGGAAGCGATGGTGATGATGCGCATGGTGAAATCCTCCTGGTTGGTGTGGTGCGTGGCGCGATTACTCGTCGTAATAGCCCTGCCCGGCGTCAGCATGGCAGGCGACGCAATTGGCCTTGGTGCGCACATCCTTGTGGCGCCATTCCCAATCGGGCACCTTGCGATGTTCGCGCACCCACTTGGGTAGTTCGGTGATGCGCTGCGGTGCGCTGCTCAAGGCGACGCCTTGCAGCAATTTGCCGCTGTAGCGCCGACCACCCGCATCGGCAGCGTTGGCGGTGAGATAGCTGGTGATTGTTGCTGCTGTGTCCGCATCGAGACTGGCATCGTCGCCAAAGTGATTCTTCAGCGCACCCATCATGCGCTGCCATGAACTGGCCGGCAGCATCGACGGGGCAAACGCCAAGTGGCAGCTACCGCACTCCTCCTTGACGATGGGATCGGCAACTGGCGCGTAGAAATGGCTGCCACCGGCCTGGGCGCGCTCCAGCACGACGGCGGAAAACACCAGTGCAACGAAACCAAGTGCCAATGGGCGGTAGGGAATGTTCATGGCAATCTCCTTTGATTTTGGCTCACTGGGCAATCATGTAGGTGAGCCAGTCACCTTTTTCCTGCGGCGTACATGCGCGCCCTAGCACTTCGTTGCAGTTGCGCTTGAACCATTTTTCGACCTTGGCTGGATCGGTGTAGCGGGTCGCTGTGACCGACACTGCCACGGCCTCAATGGTCTTGCCGGTGAGGGTGCGACCGGCGCTACGGACATCCTTGCCATGGCAGGATGTGCAGGCGGGGGTATCGGGCTTGCCGCCGGCAAAATTCTGGGTATGAAGGGTTTGTCCGCGAGCAGCGGAAAAACCTGCGGAGTTGGCGGCTGCGGCATACTGCGCCAGTTGATCTTCGCGCGGGCCGGCGCTGCTGGCCGTGCTGAGTAGCATGGCGATGGCGCCGATGGTGACTACGAGTGTGCGTTTCATGGTTTCTCCTTGCGATAATGTGTCTGTGGAACGCACTATGCGCTGGGCGAACTGAACGAAAGCTGAATCCGTCGTTCATCCTGCGTTCAGGCACGGTGCGCTAGAAGACAGACTGGAAAACGTGCGGGGATCGCGATGTTGGACACAAGCACCTACAAATCATTCTTGGCGCTGAGCGCCGCGCTGGCGCTGGCCTTGTTTGGCGCCGGGACAAGCCTAGCCGGCGACGCGCATGATCATGATCGCGCCCGCAAGGCGCTGGAGGCAGGCGAAATACTGCCCTTGCGCACCATCCTTGAGCGGGTCGAGCGCGACCATCCGGGGCAGATCATGGAAGTCGAACTGGAGCGCAAGGACACCGACTGGATTTACGACGTCAAACTGTTGCGCAAGGGCGGCGCCCTGGTCAAGCTCAAGATTGATGCCCGCAATGGCGCAATTCTCGACAGCAAGGAAAAGGGGCCGCACTGATGCGTATCCTGGTCGTGGAAGACGAACCGACGCTGGCCGCGCAATTGGTTGAGGGGGTGAGCTCGACGGGCTATGTCGCGGATATCGCCGGCAATGGCGTCGATGCGCATTTCATGGGCGACACCGAACCCTACGACGCCGTGATTCTGGATGTCGGCCTGCCACAGATGGACGGCATCACGGTGCTGAAGAAGTGGCGCGCCGCAGGGCGCACGATGCCGGTGCTGATCCTTACCGTGCGCGATACCTGGCATGAAAAGGTGGCTGGCATTGACGCCGGTGCTGACGACTATCTCACCAAGCCGTTCCACATGGAAGAGTTGCTGGCGCGTCTGCGCGCCCTCATTCGCCGTGCCGGCGGGCATGCCAGCACCGATTTGGTCTGCGGCCCGCTGACGCTCGATACCCGCAGCAGCCGCGCCAGTGTGGGAGGCAGGGCTCTGGCTTTGACGAGTCATGAGTATCGTGTGCTGGCCTACCTGATGCACCATCAGGGCGAGATCGTTTCGCGCGGTGATCTGACTGAGCACATCTACGCGCAGGATTTCGACCGCGACTCGAATACTGTCGAGGTGTTCATCGGTCGTCTGCGCAAAAAGCTGCCAGCGGGTTTAATCGAAACCGTGCGCGGCCTGGGTTACCGTCTTACCCGTCCGCAATGACCTCACTGCGCTTTCGCTTGCTGCTGGGCACCTTGTGCTGGATCGCTGCGTCGATTCTTGTCGCTGGCTGGGGCCTCGGCAAGCTGTTTCAGCAACACGTCGCGACGCAGTTTGATGCCGAACTGCAAACCCATCTCGACCAACTGACCGCCCAGTTGGCGCTGAATGAACAAGGCCAGCCAATGCTGGTGCTACCGCCCAGCGATCCGCGTCTCAACAAGCCGTTTGCCGGCCTCTACTGGCAGATCGACCGTCTCGCCAGCGCCGACTTTCCGGCTACCGCCGCCGTACTGCGCTCGCGTTCGCTGTGGGATCAGATACTGGCCGTCCCTGCCGATGCTCTCGTCAGTGGAGAACTGCATCGGCATCGGATCAGCGGCCCGGAAGGAAAGATGTTGCGCCTGATCGAGCGCCACGTCGAGATTGATGCCCTGCCGCTGCGCCTGATTGTCGCAGCTGACGAAAGTCTGATGATCGAACCGGTGGCCCGCCTCAATGGCAAACTCTGGCTGGCGCTCGGCATCCTCGGATTCGGACTGGCGCTGGCGGCACTGGTACAGGTGTTCGTCGGACTGGCGCCGCTGCGTAGCCTGCACACCGCGCTTGGCCGCGTACGCGAAGGCGCGATGCAGCAGTTGGAGGGCGGCTTTCCGACCGAGATCATGCCGCTGGTGACTGAATTCAACAGGGTGCTGACGCAAAACGCAGAAGTCGTCGAACGCGCGCGCACCCAGGCCGGCAACCTCGCCCATGCACTGAAGACGCCCCTGAGTGTGCTCGCCAACGCAGCCGATGCAACGAAAAATAAGGACGGGGACATGGCTCGCCTGGTGGCCACGCAGGTCGAGATGGCGCGTAAGCAGGTGGATTACCACCTAGCGCGCGCCCAAGCCGCCGCCACGATGCTCCTGCCCGGTACGCGCACCCCGCTCCAACCGGTCATTGAGGGACTGACGCGCACCATGCGGCGCATTCACGCCGAGCGCAATCTGGAACTGATCGTCCAGCCGTTCCCGGCGCTCTTGGCGTTTCGCGGCGAAGAACACGATTTGCAGGAAATGCTCGGCAACCTGATCGATAACGCCTGCAAGTGGGCAACGTCCCGCATCGAGATAAGCGCCCGCGTCGAGCAGGACCGCCTGCTGGTGTCGGTCGACGACGATGGCAAGGGGGTTGCCTTGGAGCAACGGGAAACCATCCTCCGTCGCGGCGTCCGCGCCGACGAACAGGTGCCTGGCACGGGGCTTGGACTCGCCATCGTCGACGATCTGGCGCACATGTACGGCGGACAATTGGCGCTGGCGGATTCCCCTTTGGGCGGCTTGCAGGCAACCCTGACATTGCCTGCGACGCGCTAATGGCGCGGGCAATGGACAAGCTTATCGTTACATCGCGAAATGCATGCGGATACGTGCTTCCAGCAGTGTCCGGATAGTGACCGAGGTCCGTACCACCACACTCGAATCTCGAACGGCAGGTTTCCGATCAGTACGTCGTCAATGGCCTGCAATCGTCATGTTGCTGTAATGGGTACGTTGCCGTCATTTCAGTTTGTTCCCTTCTCTGTGTTACCTCTGCGTCTTTGCGCCTGTGGTGAGGGGCTTCGCCCGTGGCCCGTTAGCTCACTAGCCCGCGCAAGGCGTCCAGCACCGCGTCCGGCGCTTCGCTCATCATGGCGTGGCCGGCGCCGTCGATGACGGCGGTGCGGCTGCCGGTGATGGCCTTGGCGAGTTCTTTGCCAACTTTTAGCGGTGTCATCAGGTCGCGGTTCCCGAGCAGCAGCAGGGTCGGGCAGCGCACTTGCGCTGCCGCCTCCATGCCGCCCTGATAGTCGTTGCAGTTGGCGAGATCGCGATAGAGGGCGCCGGGGCGGCTGCGTTCCATCAGCGCCAGGCTGGCGCCGGGCATCCACAGGCCGGGCACGGGGTGGCGGCCGAGCAGCGAATCCGGCGCGTGGGACCACTGGTTAATCATGCGGTAGGCCTGGTCGGGGGTGTCGCGGGCGGCGGCGAGCAGGGTGTCGGAGACCGCCATCGGCACTGCGCAGCCGATCAGGGCGAGGGCGGCAACCCGCGCCGGATGCCGCGCTGCGGCGTCGAGGCAGGCCAGGGAACCCATGGAATGGCCGACCAGGGCGGCCTGTTGCAGGCCGGCGGCGTCGAGCAGGGCGATGATCCAGTCGGCGAGTTCGCCGATGCCGGCAAGAGGCGCGCCGCCGGAGCGGCCGTGGCCCGGCAGGTCCACCGCCAGCACGGCATAACCGTGGCGACCGAACCAGCGGCTCTGCAGCGCCCAGACCGAATGGTCGTGGGCGGCGCCATGGACGAAGACGATGGCGGAGCGGCTGGCATCGAAGGCCTTGCCACCGCTGTAGGCGAAGACGGGGTTGCCGGCGACGTGCAGGTCCATGCTTACACCTTGCTCGCGGCGTGGAGGCCACGATTGAGGTCGTCGATGAGGTCGTCCGGGTCTTCTAGGCCCACCGAGAGGCGCACGGTGCCGGGGCCGATACCGGCGGCGGCGAGGTCGTCGTCGCTCATGCGGAAGTGGGTGGTGGAGGCCGGGTGGATGACCAGAGACTTGGCGTCGCCGACGTTGGCGAGGTGGGAAAACAGGCGCAGGGATTCGATGAACTTTTTGCCCGCTGCCCGGCCACCGGCGAGTTCAAAGGTGAAAACCGCGCCGCAGCCCTTCGGTAGCAGGCGCTTGGCCAGTTCGTGGTCCGGGTGTTGCGGCAGGTCCGGGTGGGCGACCCACGTCACTTGCGGGTGGGCCGCCAGATGGGCGACCAGGCGGCGGGTATTGTCCACATGCCGCGCCATGCGCAGGGGCAGGGTCTCGATGCCCTGAAGAATCTGGAAGGCGTTCATCGGCGAGAGGCAGGCGCCGAAGTCGCGCAGGCCCTCGCGCCGCGCCCGCAGCAGAAAGGCGGCCACTGAGGATTCCTCGGCGAAGTTCATGCCGTGGAAGCCGGCGTAGGGCTCGGTCAGCGTCGGGAATTTGCCTCCTTCCCAATCGAAGCGGCCCGAATCCACCAGCACACCGCCCACCGCCGTGCCGTGGCCGCAGAGAAACTTGGTTGCCGAGTGCAGTACCAGGGCAGCGCCGTGGTCGATCGGGCGCAGCAGGTGGGGCGTGGTGAAAGTGGCATCCACCAGCAGCGGCAGGCCCTGCTCGCGGCCGAGGCCGGCGACGGCGGGAATGTCGAGCACGTCGAGGCCGGGGTTGCCGAGGGCTTCGCCGAACAGCAGGCGGGTTTCGGGGCGGATCGCGTTACGCCAGGCGTCGAGGTCGCGGGGATCGACGAAGGTGGTGGTGATGCCGAAGCGCGGCAGGGTGTAGCCGAGGAGATTGTGGCTGCCGCCGTAAAGGGAGCGGGAGGCGACGATGTGGCCGCCGGCGCCCATCAGGGTGGCGATGGCCAGGTGCAGGGCGGCCTGGCCGCTGGCGGTGGCGATGGCGCCGACGCCGCCTTCCAGGGCCGCCATGCGTTCTTCCAGTACCGCCACGGTCGGGTTGGAGATGCGCGAATAGACGTGGCCGGCGCGGCTCATGTCGAACAGGTCGGCGGCATGGTCGGCGCTGGGCAGGGCGAAGGCAGTAGAGAGATAGATCGGCGTCGCGCGGGCGCCGAAGTCGCTGTCGGGGCGCTGGCCGGCATGCAGGGCGAGGGTGTCGGGGGCGTAGCCGTCAAGTCCAGCCATGGGAGGTCTCCGGGTCGGGGAACCGCATTGTGAAGGAATTTTGACCGCTTCCGGGTGTTGCGCAAAAAGCACGACGACAACGCTATGCAAAAAAAGTTTCGTGGCTTGTCATCGGCATTGCCAACCGGGCGTTAATATCACCAAGCCGCGAATATTTCGCCGGCCTTAACCCACCTAGGAGTTGTCCATGTCCAAGCTGATCGCCGCTCTCGTTACTGGTCTGTTCGCCGCTTCCATCGCCGTTGCCGCTGACGCTCCCAAGGCTGCCGCTGCCGCCCCGGCTGCTGCTGCTCCCGCTCCTGCCGCCGCTGCCGCCCCGGCTGCTGCTCCCGCTGCCGCTCCGGCTGCCGAAGCCAAGCCCGCCAAGGCTGCCAAGAAGGCCAAGAAAGCTAAGAAGGCCAAGAAGGCTGCTGCCGCTGAGGCTGCTCCGGCTGCCGCCCCCGCCGCCAAGTAATTTAGCCCGCATTCGCCGAACCCCGTCCGGGAGATATTCCGGGCGGGGTTTTGTTTTTTCGGGGGCGGGTTTTCCATTGAATCAGCCCCTTATGTCCCGGTGGCATAAGCAATGTCCCGGATGATATTTCCCAGGACAGGGCGCTTGGGATAAGGTTTGGGTTTCCCGCACTGCTTCCCGGAGACTCCATGGCCATCGCCAATAACGTTACCGAACTGATCGGCAACACCCCCCTGGTTCGCCTCAACCGCCTCGCCGCCGGCATCGACGGCACTGTTGCCCTTAAGTTGGAGTTCTTTAATCCCGCCCACTCGGTCAAGGACCGCATTGCCGTGGCGATGATCGACGCGGCGCAACAGGCGGGCAAGATCGGCCCCGATACCGTCGTGCTGGAACCGACTTCGGGCAATACCGGCATCGGCCTCGCCATGGTCTGCGCGGCGCGGGGCATCAAGGCCGCCTTCGTGATGCCGGAAACCATGAGCAAGGAGCGCCGCCTGCTGCTCAAGGCCTATGGCGCCGAATTGATCCTGACCCCCGGCCCGGAGGGCATGGGCGGGGCGATCAAGAAGGCCGAGGAGCTGGCGGCGGCCGACCCGCGCTACTTCATCCCGCAGCAGTTCGAGAATCCGGCCAACCCGGAAATCCACCGCCGGACCACCGCCGAGGAAATCTGGCGCGATACCGACGGTAAGGTCGACATCTTTGTCGCTGGCGTAGGCACCGGCGGCACCGTGACAGGTGTTGGCGAGGCCCTGAAGGCGAAGAAGCCGACGCTGCGGGTGGTGGCCGTCGAACCCGATGCCTCGCCGGTGCTGTCCGGCGGCGCCAAGGGGCCGCACCCGATCCAGGGCATCGGCGCCGGTTTCGTACCCGCGATCCTCAACACGACGATTTACGACGAAGTGCAGCGCATCACCAACGATGAAGCCTTCGACACCGCCCGCCGTCTGGCGACGGAAGAGGGCCTACTGGTGGGAATATCTTCCGGCGCCGCCGTGGCAGCGGCCCTCAAGGTGGCGGCGCGGCCCGAGAACAAGGGCAAGCTGACCGTGGTCATCATTCCGTCATTCGGCGAGCGCTACCTATCGACCGCGCTCTACGAGCACCTAGCGACGTGAGGGATTAGCGCGCCTTGCGCAGGGCGGTGTAAACGGAAAGCAGCAACAGACTGCTGAACATCACCAGCGACCACTCGGCGATGGAAAGGCTGAGGAATTTCCACGCTGGGTCGGAGCACAGGCCGTTGGGCTGAAACAACATCGGCCAGCGAGCCCCGGCCCAATCCACTGCCTGCTCCCACCAGGGATAGTCGTTGGTGCAGCTCACATCCCTGGCCCAGCGTTGCAGCCAGGTCTGGTAGCCGGCAACGAAGACGCCAGTGCCGGCGATGGCGGCCATGAGCAGCGCCATGAAGCGCCGGCCCCAACGTGATTTGGCTGCCAGCAGGCCGAGGAGGGCGGCGACGCCCAGGCACAGGTAAAGCATGCGCTGGACGATGCAAAGCGGGCAGGCGGCCAGGCGCATGACCTGGGAAAAGTAAGTGCCGCCGCCGACCAGGGAGAGGCTCAGGATCAGGGTGAAGGCAAAGGGAAAGCGGGGGGAGCGGAGAAGTTTGTTCATGGGGTGGATGATAACGGGCATTGCCAAAGAAACAGGACGACGGTCGATCGACCGCCGCCCTCTGGAAAGGTTCGCCCGTGTTCAGTCATCCCTCGCCGAACGGGGGGGGCTACCCGCGCTGAGTCTGCGCCGGTGGCCTGTTGTCAACGGATCGTGCAAATTCCGCCAAGCGAGGTATTGGCCTGGAAAGGCGTTGTAGAGCCGTTCCAGTCTTGTGGTTTGTCAATCGTGCAAAAGCCGCCACCATAAATGCCGTGGTGGCGGCTTCTGTCATCGGCCACCCCCGATGCCCCGCGCACGGCCGATGGCGACGATGCCGTCCCACTGGTGCAGCGCCAGGCCGAGGCTGATGAGGCCGGCGCCGAGCCAGACGCGCAGGCCGATTTCCTCGCCGTTGAAGCCATGGCCGAGAAGCAGCGCCAGCACCGGGGTAATCAAGGTGATGAGGGCTACCTTGCCGGTATCCATGTGCTTGATGACGTAGTAGTAGAGGGCAAAGCCGAGCACCGAGCCGAAGATGCCGAGGTAAACCGTGGCGGCGATGGCGCGGGCCGGCAGGGTCTGCGGGATCGAGCCGTCGGCAAACCACCAGACGAGGCCGAACAGGGGAAATGAAACGGCCAGGGAGCCGGCGGTGGTAGCCAGGGGCGGGCTGTCGTCACCGATACGCTTGATCCACACCAGACTGGCGGAGTAGATGGCGACCGCCAGCAGCAGGGCGGAGAGGCCGGCGAGGGCGTGTTCACCGCCAATGCCGTCGCCGTGAGCGAAGATGACGCCGAGACCGACAATGCCGAGGGCCGTGCCCACGAGGCGCTTGGGCGTGAGGGAGCGCTCACCCAGCCAGAGGGCGGAGAAGACGCCGGTCATCAGCGGCGAGAAGCCGAACAGCACGGAAACCAGGCCGGAGTGAATGAAGCGGGCGCCCCAATAGGTGAGGGTCATGGCGCCGAACAGGCCGAGGCCACTGACCAGATAGCTCTGGCGCGCGCGCCGGTGCAGGGGGAAGCCGAGGCGCCAGACCAGCACCAGGGTGGCGGCGAGGCTGAGGCCGATGGCCATGCGGGCGAACACGGCGAAGGCGAAACCGGCGCCCTGGGCGCTCCATTGGATCGCCAGGGGGGTGGTGGACCAGATCAGGATGATGCCGAGATAGGCGGCGGGGATGGACATGGTTTCTCCGGGTGGCGGATGCAAAACAAAAAGGCCGGCAACTTTTTGGGTTGGCGGCCTTGGCTGGAATCGGGAACGATCTGCTATGTCATCGTCGCCCTCGTTGCTGCGGCCCCAACTCGTTGGCACGACGCCAGACGTCGGCCAAGCGCAGTTTGCGCATGACGACGGCGTTGGTCAGGAGAGGGCGGAGGGGCAGGCAGATCATGGCTCGATTGTGGCCGGGCCGTTGCGGGGGGTCAAAGGAATTGTTGTCGCCACAAGATCAGTGCGCCGAAATTGCGGCACATTAGCGACAGGAAAGGGGCGCTGGACTTGCTACAGTTGCTCCTGCCGTATCTTGCGCCCAACCCGGCGGCCGTGATTTCTCATTCATTTCGAGTTGTGTCTATGTCGATTTCCTGGCTCATTGTTAACTTCGTCTCCGCCTTTCTGCTGCCGCCGCTGAATGCCCTGCTGCTGCTTGTCTTCGCCCTGCTGCTCTGGTCGCGCCGGCCGCGCGCCGCGCGCTGGCTGCTGGCGTTGGGCACAACGGCGCTGTGGGTGCTTTCGATGCCCGTGGTGGGTAGGGCGCTGCTGACCACCCTCGAATCGCCGCCGCCGTCGGCCCAAGAGGTGAAGGACGCCCAAGCGATTGTGGTGCTCGGCGGTGGGCTGATGCGCAATGCGCCGGAATATGGCACGGAGGCGCCGGGTCCTGACACCCTGCTGCGCCTGCGCTATGCCGTCAAGTTATTTCGTCAGAGTGGCTTGCCGATTCTGACCACCGGCGGCAAGCCCGACGGCGGTGACCTCACCGAGGCGGAGGTGATGGCCCGCGCCCTGACGGAGGACTTCGGTGTGCCGGTGCGCTGGAAGGAAGGGGCCTCGGACAACACCGGCGAGAACGTGCGGCTCTCGGCCAAGCTCTTGAAGGAGGCAGGTATCACGCGGGTTTTGGTGGTGAGCAACGCCTGGCACCTGAAGCGCGCACTACCGCTATTCACCCGGGAAGGGTTGGCCGCTGTCGCCGCACCTACCGGTTTCCAGGGGCCGACCCTGCTGCCTAACGACCTGCTGCCCAGCGTGGGAGGCCTGCAAGCCTCCCGCTGGGCGTTTCATGAGTGGATCGGTCAGGTCTGGTACCGGATTCGCTATTAATCAATCACCAGGCGCTTGGTCTGGGTGGCGGCTTTCTTCGGCAGGGTAAGTTCCAGCACCCCGTCGGTGAACTTGGCGCTGGCGGCCGCATCGTCAATGTCCTGGCCAAGCTGGAAGCTGCGGGAGACCTTGCCGAAATAGCGCTCCACCTTCAGCACACGCTCACCTTCCTTCACATCCTTTTCCTGCCGGCGCTCAGCACTGATGGACACCATGGGACCGTCGATATTGACGTGAATATCTTCCTTCTTCACGCCGGGAAGTTCGGCGTGAACGAGATACTGCCTCTCCTGCTCCTTGACATCGATCTTGACCGCAGGCGCTTCACCACCGGCACCGCCAAAGTCCACGGGGCGGACAAAGAAGCCGCGAAAGAAATCATCAAGGGGATCGTAACGGCTGATGTTGCTCATGTTTTCTCTCCTTTGCGAAATGCGGCCTTTCCGGCCTGTGACTAATACATAGGTGATTCCGGAAATATTTCAAGATGGCCGAATGGCGGTGATAATCACGTCGCGACATGATGGCGAGAGGCGTACCCGATGACCCAACAGATACGTACCGCAAGTACCTGTTCCCGCTGTGGCCGGGCGTTCACCTGCGGCGCCGAGAACGGTGAAAAAACCTGCTGGTGCATGGCCTTGCCGCCACTGGCGGGGCCGCGACCGGCAGGGGCGAGTTGCATGTGCCCTGATTGCCTGCGTCAGGCTCTGGCGCAGGAAAAGTCGGGGACGGATGGCGCCCTTCTGTAAGGCAGGTGCAAGCTTCCGGTCCATGCCCAGGGGGTGTCGCCTCGGCTCT
>Ga0316605_10000385_pt1 | contig 32730 bp, 27 predicted proteins | sample OWC_soil_day20_n_FD_207666 | JGI IMG/M metagenome (GOLD analysis project Ga0316605, IMG submission 207666) | Wetland soil microbial communities from Old Woman Creek delta, Ohio, United States - OWC_soil_day20_noCT | ecosystem: Environmental > Terrestrial > Soil > Wetlands | place: USA: Ohio...
ATGCATCTTTACTTTCCGGCCAGAATATAGTTTTCTATATGGACCAGAGAGTCATTCCCCTGCAGGAAGTTGTAGTGCGTGTTGTTGACCCTTTGCGTACAATAAGGGAGATGATGAACAGACGGGCGCAGAACTATTCCCGTGACCCTGTTTACCTGACAACTTTTTTTAGGGAAGGAATAGAATATAAAAAAAATGTCAATTTAGTCGAGGCTGTATTAATGGCCTATAAAACCGGATTTCAGAACACAGTAAACAGCGATCAGTTTAAACTGATTAAGATGCATCGGGTTGCCAATAATGATGACAAGGATACTCTTATTACTAAAGTAAAATCAAGTCTTAACTCCTGTTTGCTTTTGGATGTGGTAAAGAATCCGCCGGATTTTCTTATATCTGATTATTACGGGCAATACAAATTCACTCATTCGGACATTACTACTATTGATGACAGACGGATTTATGTGATTTCATTTGAGCAGAACGAACTTGTTTTTGATCCTCTCTATAAGGGCAAGCTATATATTGATGCAGAAAATTATGCACTTGTAATGGCTCGTTTTGAGATTAATCCGTTATATGTGAGAAAAACGGCAGATGAACTGGTTTTAAAAAGAGGGAAAAATCTTGAGGTTATTCCCGAAAGTGTGGTTTATGAAGTAACCTACAAACCATATAACGGCATATATTTCATAAACCATATCAGAGGAGATCTTAATTTCAAAGTAAGGAAAAAGAGCAGATTGTTCACATCAGATTTGCACGTGTGGTTTGAGATTGTAAATTGTAAAATTGACAATAATGATGTTAAACGGTTCCCGGGAAGCGACAAGTTGCCTACAAGGGATATCTTTTCAGATACAAATTTTGTTTATGACAAAGACTTTTGGGAGCATTTTAATGTCATTTTGCCTGAGGATAAGTTAAGGGATCTTGTTCAGAAGTATGATTTCAGTTCGGATATGAAAAGTGCTAAATAAAAAATTGTTCCGGCAATTGACATCATTCTCTAAAAAAATCACTATATTTTCAGTGGATATTTAATATTTGAAAGATATGAAATCCACTTCAGAACCTTTCGATAGAAAACCTGCTGTCGCAGGTATGTTTTATCCGGCAGAACCCGATAAACTGCAGCAGGCACTTGAACGCCTTTTTGCTGACGCTTTGCCCGGACAATGCAGCAATGTGAGAGCTATTATATGTCCGCACGCCGGATATGTCTTTTCCGGAGGAGTTGCGGCATCTGCTTTCAATCAGATTGACAGAAATATTATTTATAAAAGAGTATTTATAATTGCATCTTCCCATCAGGTCAGCTTCGAAGGGGCAGCGATTTACTGTGCCGGAGATTTTTTGATGCCCCATGGGAGAGTTAAGGTTGATACAACATTTGGTAAAATGTTAGTCGGAGGCAATCCTGATCTCTTCACCTCCGATGGTGGCCCTCACCTAAATGAACACAGTCTGGAGGTGCAACTCCCTTTTTTAAATTATGTCCTCAAAAAAAATTATTGCATTGTTCCGATTGTAATTGGAACATCGGATCCGGAAGTGTGCAAAAAGATTGCTTTGGCATTGAAGCCATACTTTACGCCTGAAAATCTGTTCGTCATAAGCTCCGATTTTTCCCATTATCCAAATTATGAAGATGCTCAAAGAGTAGATACAATTACAAAAGAGGCCATCCTGACCAACAATCCTGAAAATCTCCTTTCTACCCTTGAGTGCAATGCCGTCAAACAGATTCTTCATCTTGCAACGAGTCTTTGCGGATGGACATCGGTACTTACATTGCTCTACATAACCCAAGATATGGATTCGATGGAATACTCTGCGATTGATTACAAAAACTCGGGTGATGCTGAATACTATGGAGAGAAGAGAAAGGTTGTAGGATACTGGGGAATTGCAGTATCTGAAAAAAAGAAATCAAACAGCGATTTTCAACTCTCCGGCTCTGAAAAAAAGACACTTTTGAAGATTGCACGCGAATCGGTACAATCGGTGGTTCTTCACAGAAAAAAAAACAAACTGAATCCTGAGGACTATTCATCTGCTCTTAAAACAAAATGCGGGGCATTTGTAACGCTTTACAAAAATGGCGAACTCAGGGGCTGTCTTGGGCGACTTAAAGGCGATTTGCCACTATACAAAATTATTCAGGATATGGCTACCTCTGTTTCCATCTTCGATTATCGTTTTCCTCCGGTGGAACAGGACGAGTTGCCGGATATTGAGATTGAAATTTCTGTTCTTTCTCCGCTTAAAAAGATAAACAGTGTTTCAGAAATTGAGCTTGGGAAGCATGGCGTCTTTATGGAAAAAGGAGAACACTCGGGAGTTTTCCTGCCTCAGGTTGCCTCTGAAACAGGCTGGAGTTTGGATGAGTTTCTTGGACATTGTTCAAGGGACAAAGCCGGAATAGGCTGGGATGGATGGAAAAAGGCAGAAATTTATATTTTTACTGCAACTGTTTTCAGCTGATTACGCCCAGACTCCGGAGATTACCTCTCCGCAGTACCGGCATAAACCCTTTCGGAACGGATTCTTTTCGTCCTGGCTGGCTTTTATATCGTTTTGCTTAACCAGATAACCATCCCTTTCTACTAGCCTGTGCCCGCAAGCGGGACAAGATGTGTTTTCTCCGTGCAAATCAGGAATGTTGCCGATATATACATATTTTATTCCTGCCTTTTCTGCTATTTCCCGGGCTTTAACTAAACTGCTTTCCGGAGTAGGGTGCAATTGTGAAAGTCTGTAATTAGGGAAAAAACGGCTAAAATGCAGAGGAGTGTCCTTAAACCCGTTATCTGCCAGCCATCTGCACAAGGACTTAATCATTTCCGGACTATCAGACCATTCTGGGATAATAAGATTGGTTATCTCAAGCCAGACTCCATTATTCTTAATCGTTTTCAATGTGTCGAGAACAGGCTGCAATCTGCCACCTGTCAATTTTTTATATATAGAATCGTCGAAACATTTCAGATCAATATTAGCGGCATTCAGCCATCTGCAAAGTTCCAGCAAAGGTTTTTCGTTTATATAACCATTGGAAATCATAACTGTTTTTACCCCTTTACCGCGGGCAATTTTAGCGATATCGAAAATGTATTCATAGAACACAGTCGGTTCTGTATAGGTGAAAGCGATGCTTCCTGTATTGTGGAGCAAAGCCTCTTTCACGACTTCATCCGGTGACAGGTTGTATCTCCTTTGTTCGGATGATAATTCCTGAGATATGGACCAATTCTGACAGTTGAGGCAGTGAAAATTGCATCCTGCAGTGGCAATAGAATAAATTTCGGATCCGGGAAAAAAGTGGAACAGGGGTTTCTTTTCAATAGGATCTACAGATATTGAGCAAGGATTTCCGTAAGACTTAGAATATAACTCTCCTCCAAAATTTTCCCTTGTCCTGCAAATCCCGGTTTTGCCATCCTGTAATATGCAGCAGTGAGGGCAAAGTATACACCTTACAGTGTCACCTGCAAGTTTTTCCCGATAGCTTGCATGGTGATTCCCCTTTCCCTGGTAATTTTGTTTTTCCATTTAATGGAAATAAGTTACAATATAAGATTCTCCGTTTTTGCCTTTATCTCATTAATAATATCCCGGGGAGCAATATAAAGCTGCAATCCCCGTTTCCCGGCACTAATGTAAATCTGAGAGAAACTAAGGCATGTTTCGTGTATATAAGTCGGGAACTGCTTCTTCATCCCGATAGGAGAGCAGGCTCCCCTAATATATCCCGTAACCGGTAGCAGTTCTTTCATTGGAATCATCTCACAGCTTTTATTTCCCGAAACTTTTGCAGCTTTTTTCAGATCGACCTCCTCTGCTCCGGGAATAACACAAACAAAATATCCTGTCTTGTCCCCTTTAAGTACAAGGGTCTTAAACACCATTTCAACTGATTGTTTAAGTTGTTCTGCCACATGAACCGCACCCAGATCATTTTCGTCTACCTCATAAGGTATTAGTTCATATTTGATTTTTGCCCTGTCGAGCAATCTGGCTGCGTTTGTTTTATCAATCTTCATTTAAATATCAAGTATTCCAACTGCTCTCACCGGAGAGCCATCGCTGTTTTCAATTTTAAGCGGCAGACATGAGAAAAGGAAAGAGCATCCGGTCAGTTTGTCTAAATTACATAAATTCTCAATAATTATGAGATTTTTATCGAGTATAATCTTATGGTTAGGCAAATCGGCTGCATCAACCGGATCGGCAGAGATGCAATCGAATCCTATTCCTTTAATATTGAATCGGCATAGCCATGATGCAGCTTCTGAAGATAATGCAGGAAAATCAGCAAAATAGCTGTCGTTGCCCCATCTTTTGTCCCATCCGGTTTTAAACAGAACAAAATCACAACCTTCAATTTCCGCAGAGTGTTTTTCCAGAAGATCTTTCTCAATTTTCCCGGAAGTACATTTTGTTACATCAATAACCAATCCCTTCCCCATGAATTTATCTGCAGAGAACTTATCCAGCGTATTTCTGCCTTTCAGGATATGCCCCGGAGCATCAATATGCGTTCCGGTATGCGAAAAGAAAGAGAGCAGTTTTTCTGCAAATCCATCCTTCTCAATTGTTGTAGCATCTTTTATTACAGGAGGTTCAGTCCCCGGGTAAACCGGCATTTCGGAAGAAATTGTTTGAGTTAAATCAATAATTTTCATGTAATAAATTTATGGCGAATAACCTGTTAATGCAAATTTTTGAATAATGGATTTAAATTAAATATACATTTGTCGGCTAATTTTTAAATCAATGAGAAAGAGAGTCAAATCTATCCGGCAAAAAATATTCCGATATCTCAGGTATGACTTTGAAACACTGCTGACATTCGGTTTTACATCCTCCCACCCATATCGCCAGTTGTCTCTCGGGTATTTTACTTATATTGTTTTTGGTACGATACTTCTTTGTATTCCATTCATGACCAATATGAATGTAAATATATTGGATCATGTATTTACCGCAACTTCTGCAATTTCAACAACCGGTTTGTCAACGGTTGATGTTTCTAAATCTTATACTCTGTGGGGGCAGATTGTAATTCTCATTCTGATACAGCTTGGGGGAATCGGATATATGACAATGAGCTCTTTTGTCATGCTCCGGCTTACAAAGCATTTTACTATGATTAAAAAAAATATTATTGAAGCGGAATTTTCAATTCCGGGAAACATTAATATCAATAATCTGGTTCAAAGCATTGTCTATTTCACTTTTTTTCTGGAGTTTGCAGGTGCAGTTCTTTTATATATATTTTTCACTCAGAGCGGGGCAAGTGACCCTCTCTGGAGTGCAATATTTCATAGCGTTTCTGCCTTTTGTACAGCAGGGTTTAGTATTTATACGGATAACCTGATGCAGTTCGATACCAATATCGGAGTTAATGCAGTAATTATGGTTTTAAGCTATGCCGGGGCAATGGGATTCATTGTAATGATAGATTTGTGGAAAAAATTTACCGTGAAAAAGTACGAAATAAGTTTCTCTACAAAAATTATCATTTTTATTACCTTAATCCTGTCTGTTTGGGGTACTGCTCAAATGTATTTTTCGGAACCCTTGGTGGCAAGTTACTCACCTTTTAACCGGTTCCTTGTTTCCCTTTTCCAGACAATGTCTGCTTTAACTACTGTAGGCTATAATACCGTTAATTTTGGTAATATGCTGCCAATAACCTTAATGACAACCACACTGATAATGTATTTTGGCGCATCACCTTCAGGTACCGGTGGCGGTCTCAAATCAACGACAACATCAGCAGTTTTTGCATTTGTAAAAAGCAAATTAAGCCTTCAGCGGGACGTATTTTTATTTAACCGGCGGATACCAACATACAGAATAGATAACGCTCTCACTACATTTATTTTGTATTCATTTGTTCTGATAACCGGATCCTACATACTAACTGCAACAGAAAAGGGTACCGATTATATCCGGCTTATTTTTGAAGCAGCATCAGCTTTGGGCACAGTTGGTCTTAGCACAGGAATTACATTTGATTTGTCTTCCGCTGGCAAGATTGTTTTAATCGTGCTTATGTATTTTGGACGTGTAGGAGTGCTCACAATCGGTTTCGCAATGTTGATGCGGATGAAGAAAAAAACCAAAGAAATCTTCAAGGAAGATGATCTTGTGGTTTGATTTAAGCATGTTTTATTTATAGCAATTAAAGTCCGGCAACAATCCTGCGAATTTCTTCTTTTGTTTTGCCAAGCTTTATTTGGATTTTCCCCAGCATCTCATCTTCTTTGCCATCTTCAAACATTAAGTCATTATCGGTTAAAATGGCAAATTTTTGTTTCAGTTTACCTTTCTGCTCGTTCCAGTTTCCTTTTAATTCCAGTGTGTCCATTTTAATGAATTTAAATTGTTAATAATTATAATGCACAAAATTGACCACAAAAACTTTTTAAATAGTTATACATTTTCTTGAATAAGTTACATTATTCACATTATTTGTCTTCCTTTTTTAATCCGGCTTTATCCATTTTTTTTAACCAGAGAAAACTAAGGAACCCGAATAAAGCCATTCCTGCCATGAAGATAGGATAAGCGATTCTCCAATGTTCAGGGCCGGTCATCATTGAGAATTCCGACATCCCGCCAACACCGGAAAGCAGAGTAAGAGGCATAAATATTGTCGTGATAAATGTGAGCCGCCTCACAGTTGCATTCGTTTGGTTTGCCGAACGCGCCATCTGGTTGTTAAGCAGCGAAAGGTTCATCTCCATGAGGCTTGTTACAATCTCGCGATATGATTCGGTAAGTTCAAAAAACCTTGCCAGATGGTCGTATATGTCACGGTAATGGAAAATGGCTTTGTCGCTAATATATGGGCAATCTTTCCTGCATATTTTCAACATAATTTCCCGCTCATGGAACAGGCTTTTGCGAATAGTCAGCAAGTTTCGCCTCAAATGTTGCAAGTCGGAAAGGCTAAATTTCACCAGATCCTTCATCATCATGTCTTCTGCATTGTTGAGATCCTCTTCTACAGCTTCAACGGCAATAAATTTTTCGTCAACAATAAGGTCAAGAATAATGTGCATGAGAAAAGCGGGACCCTGTCCGGTATTTATTACGCTTTTTCTAACCAGCTGCTCTATGTTTTCCATCAGAGCCCTGCCGGTTGGCCCGTGGTGATTTACAGTTATCAGAAAGTTTTCTCCAATAAAAAAATTCACCTCCTCAATGATTATTTTCTTTTTGGAATAATTGAAAGCATTGAATAGTATGTATGTATGACCCGGAAAATCTTCAATTTTTGGTATTTGGCCTTCATTCATGCAGTCTTCAATGGATAAGGGGTGAATGCCCATCTTATCCGTGAGCGGAAAAAGTTCTTCTAAAGTAGGATGGATATAAGACAACCATATGTATCCGCCGGTTTTCACCACTTCCAGTGCTTCATCGAGACTGTCGACTGAAACAATTTTGCCGGATTTAGAAATATGAAAAAAATGAGAATCTTTCATGGCTTTGCTGATTTTATAATATAAAAGTAGTAATAAGAATTTCTTATACCATTGTACGCTTCGGGGAATAAGTTATATTATTCACACCTAAAAAACACTATATAAAATTTTGAATGACAAAAAATGGTGTATAACTTGGTATAAAGTTATTCAAATAACAGACCCTGAAGTGTTGAATTATTAACCTTAATCTGTTAATGTCATGAAAAATGTTCCACCAATTTATTCTTTAATCCTCTCAGGATTAATGATTATTCTTTGTGGTGCAAGTTGCCAAAAAGACGACGACAACACAAACAATAACACCTCTAACGTTACCGATGCAGATGGTAATGTTTATCGATCAGTTGCTGTTGGTTCACAAACATGGATGAGCGAGAATCTAAAAACAACCAAGTATAACGATGGATTGGCAATCCCAAATATTACAGGTGCCGTTGAATGGGAAGAACTTACAACCGGTGCCTATTGCTGGTATAATAACGATGTGAATAACAAAACCACATACGGCGCTTTGTACAACGGGCATGCTGTCAATACGGGAAGACTATGCCCTGTAGAATGGCATGTAGCATCGGACGCAGAATGGACCACTTTAATTACATATCTTGGTGGTGAAAGTTTGGCAGGCGGTAAATTGAAAGAAACAGGTACAACACATTGGAGTACCCCAAACGCCGAAGCAACCAATTTAAGCGGATTGTCTTTTCTCCCCGGCGGGGATAGGGATTTTAATGGACGATTCGAAAACATAACCCTGGCAGGATATTGGTGGAGTTCAACAGCAAATTTTTCCTTTAGTAACTGGCTTCGTCTAATAGGCAATACCGGTGGAGCAATAGCAAGACCCAGCTATAATAATGAATTTGGTTTTTCCGTTCGTTGTGTTAAAAATTAGTCGGTAACATATTCGAGCCTAAATCGGCTTTGAGTTTTTATGAATTCTTGGGATTATTCAATAGGTGCCACTTATTGAACAGGGTGTCTCACTCCGCACTAAATTTTTACCATTCTAAAATTGATAAAAGGCTGTAGATGCAAGGCTGCAAAGCTTTTTACTTCCCCATGCAAGAATGTAATATTATTAAAAGCCGCAGGAGCAAGGCGCTAAGGTTTTTTTGGCGCAGCGTACTTTTGTACGTGAGCACAAAAAAAGACCGCAAGCAACGATGCTACTGCGGTCTTTTTATAATATTAAGCTCCTTGTCTAGGACTTGAACCTAGGACCCCCTGATTAACAGTCAGGTGCTCTAACCAACTGAGCTAACAAGGAATTTATATCCCGTATTGGGAGTGCAAATGTAAGAGGAATTTTATAAAACTGCAAATCTTTGAATCAAAATTTTGAGTGAAATCTTAATTATACTGTTATATAAATGATTTTTGGAGTAATTTTATAACTTTGTAATCGCATTTATGTAATTATGGATATTAATCTTCTGTCGGAGCTGCTTAAAGAGCTTATACTTGAAAATAACCGCGTATCCCTTCCGGGAATGGGAAGTTTCGTTTCCGAAGCTGCGCCATCTGTTTTCTCCGACAAAGCCACAGTAATTCATCCTCCGTTCCGCCGGATAATGTTCAGAAGCAGAGAAATCTGGAATGACGAACTTCTGGAAAAAAAATATTCAGAGCTGATGAATATACCGCTCGAAAAATCCAAGTCTGTTATCTCGGAATTCATAAATGATATTCGTCGCGATTTGGAAATGACAAAGATTTTGGAACTTCCATATCTGGGGACAATAAGATTAAACGAGAGAAGCGGATACAGTTTTGTCATCGACAAAAATGTCTTAATCAATAAAGAGGCATATGGCCTGGAACCGTTGAATATTAAAGTTTTGTCTAAACCAGGTGTAGTTGAGAATCTTAGAGCAAAACAGGCAAAAATTTACAGAAACGAGGAAAAATTAAAGAAGGTTGAATCTGAAGAGAATCGCAATATAAAAATGCCTAAGTCATTTCGTATTGTACTTACAATTTTGCTCATTCTGGTTATAATTATAGTTCTGCTTCTGCTGTTCAGCGATCAGCTTAAACCATTGTGGGAAATTCTTCTCTACAACAAACATGAGCGCGAGCTTCTGAAGTTATTGGTGTAGAATATCTTTATTATTTGCATTATTATTAGACAAATACTAAAAAGGATAGCATCTCAGATGTTATCCTTTTTAGTAAATAGCTATTAAATAGCGGGTTTCCAGCTAATATGATTCCGTTAGTTGATAGTTCCGCCGTTCCCGATTCTTTCTTCCGGAGTCACTATCCTCATTTTTCCGCCCTCTTCTTTTGCCATGAGAATCATGCCATTTGATTCTATCCCCTTTATTTTTCGCGGAGCCAGATTTGCAAGAATGCAAATTTGTTTGCCAACCATCTCTTCGGGAGTATAATACTCCGCAATCCCGGATACAATTGTCCTGATATCGAGACCTGTATTAATTGTAAGCTTAAGAAGCTTATCTGTTTTTGGAACGCGCTCTGCTTCAAGTACCGTGGCTGTGCGGATATCCATTTTTGAAAAATCTTCGTATGTACACTCTTCTTTTTGTGGCAATAATGCATTTTTCTCTGCCTCCTCTTCAGGAAGCGAATCTGTTACAGGAACAGGTGGTCTGGATGCTTCCAGTTTTGCAAGCTGAATCTCAATTGCACTATCTTCAATTTTATCAAACAGAAGATGAGGTTCGTTTACCTTATGACCCGGATGAAGAATGGAATCCGAACCAAAATCGTCCCAGTTTCTGCTCTTCATATTTAGCATATATGCAAGTTTTTGTGTTGTGTGAGGCAAAAACGGCTCAAATGCAATTGCAAGGTTGGCACAAATCTGAAGAGATACATTCATAATAGTAGCAACTCTCTCCATATCGGTTTTAGCCACTTTCCACGGTTCGGTATCAGTGAGATATTTATTGCCAAGACGGGCAAGATTCATAGTCTCCTTAATTGCTTCGCGGAAGCGGAAATTTTCAAGACTCTCTTCGATGGATTTTCTTATTACCGGTATTTGCGCCAAAGTATCCTCGTCTATCTGTTCGCTTTTAAGCAATGAAGGAACTTCTCCCGAGAAATATTTGTGTGTGAGAACTACAACTCTGTTTACAAAGTTGCCTAAGATGGCAACGAGTTCGCTGTTGTTGCGGGTTTGAAAGTCTTTCCAGGTAAAGTCATTGTCTTTTGTCTCAGGTGCATTTGCACATAAAACATATCTCAGCACATCCTCCATTCCGGGGAAGTCGTCCAGATATTCGTGAAGCCATACGGCCCAGTTTCTGGATGTCGATATTTTATTTCCTTCGAGATTGAGAAATTCATTTGCCGGAACATTGTCGGGCAGGATATAACCGTCGCCGTAGGCTTTGAGCATAGCCGGGAAAACTATGCAGTGAAATACTATATTGTCTTTTCCGATGAAGTGCAAAAGACGGGTATCTTCGCTCTTCCACCATTTTTCCCACTCGTCGGGCATCAGTTCAATAGTGTTCGAGATATATCCTATAGGAGCGTCAAACCAAACATAAAGCACCTTTCCTCCGGCACCTTCAACCGGAACAGGAACGCCCCACTCGAGGTCGCGGCTTACTGCCCTTGGCTGCAAACCGCCGTCCAGCCATGATTTACACTGACCATACACATTCGTTTTCCACTCTTTATGCTGTTCAAGAATCCACTCTCTAAGCCATGGTTCATATGCGTCCAGCGGCAGATACCAGTGAGATGTCTTTTTGAGAACGGGAGTATTTCCGCTAAGTGCAGAGCGCGGATTAATCAGTTCACTCGGGCTGAGTGTGCTGCCGCACTTTTCGCACTGGTCGCCGTATGCATTTTCGGCACCGCATTTAGGGCACGTGCCTGTAATATACCTGTCTGCAAGAAAATGGTTTGCCTCTTCATCAAAATATTGTTCGCTCTCTCTTTCAATAAACTTTCCGTCTTCGTATAATTTTTTGAAAAATTCCGACGCTGTTTTATGATGAATAGCAGAACTTGTTCTTGAATATATGTCGAAACTTATCCCAAGACGCTCGAAAGAGTCTTTTATAATAAGATGATATTTATCCACAACCTCCTGAGGAGAACAGTTTTGCTGCCTGGCTTTAATGGTAATGGGAACTCCGTGTTCGTCGGAACCACAAATAAACTTCACATCCCTTCCACGCATTCGCAGGTAACGTACATAAATATCTGCAGGAACATATACTCCTGCAAGGTGACCAATATGTACTGCTCCGTTGGCATAAGGGAGCGCCGCTGTTACCAGATGTCGTTTGTAGCTTTTTTCCATTTTTTAAAAACAATTAGGATGCAAATATAAAAATTTATATGGTTAGTCTGTTTAACTCCTTGGAGAGCTGATTCCTCACATTCATAAGTGTTTGAAGCTGACCAAGAAGTTCTGTTTGTCTCATGTCATCGCCCGGTTTAAGTTTTATCATCTCCTCGCGCAGTTCCTGATATGCAATTGCCGTAATTTTTGCCTTATACACCATAATTGCTTTGGGAACAACCATTGAGAGAACGTTCTCCTCCGGAACAAGGGCAGCAACAAACTGCTTAATATTGAGGTTATGTTCCTGAATGAGTATTGAAGTAACCACTTCTACCACTTTAGAGTCCTGATGATTTGTGAAATGTTTTTGAATTTCCTGCTGACCTGCTTCCCTAAGTTTGTAATACTCTTCAAAGATGTTTTTGTATAAAAGATTCTGAAACTCCAGTTCGTCGTTTTGCAGTTCAATGAGAATAAACTGCGAAACAGTAATGGCAGACTGAATTTCATCATCTTTTCCGTAAAGAGGGCACTCTCCGAATTTCATAAGATAATATAGCAAATCCCGCTCTGCAGGTTCGCAGTATATGTTCCTTACAAACTGAGGGAGCTGCTCGCCGGTATTGATATCGGGGATGGAAGAGGGGAGTCCCGATTCGGAATAACTTTCCTGTTGCTGATAGCCTCCGTATGGGTGCCTCACTTTCCGAAGCTTGTTTACCTCGCGTGCAAGAAGATTCTGTTCGAATTTTAGCTTTATACTGCACTCTTCGATATAAACGGCCCTTGTAATGGCATCCGGGATTACCGAAATACTTGTGATGACTTCATTTATCAGTTGCCTGCGCTTAATGGGGTCCTTGTCGGCATCTGCAGAGAGCAGTTCAATCTTAAATTCTATAAAATCGCGCTCGGCATTTTGCAGATAATCCTTAAGCTGGGCCGGAGTGCTTTTGCGTGCGTACGAATCGGGGTCATCTCCGTCAGGAAAGAGTACGACCTTAACCTGCAATCCCTCCTCAAGAAGCATGTCTATTCCTCTGAGTGAAGCCTTTATCCCGGCAGCATCGCTGTCGTAAAGTATCGTAACCTGTGGGGCAAATCGCCTTATGAGCCGTATCTGCTCAGATGTGAGAGAGGTTCCGCTTGATGCGACCACATTTTCCACTCCGGATTGTACAAGCGATATTACATCGGTATATCCCTCTACTAAATAGCACTTCTGAAGTCGTGCAATTGCACTTTTGGCAAAAAATATCCCGTAAAGCGACCTGCTTTTACTGTAAATCTCACTTTCGGGAGAATTTATGTATTTGGCTACCGATTTATCAGTTCTTAGTGTTCTTCCGCCGAATGCAATTATTCTGCCCGTGAGCGAGTGGATTGGAAACATCACCCTTTCGTAGAAACGGTCTGCAACGTCCCCGCTCTCTTCCTTCTCAATACCCAGCCCTGTTGATACTATGAACTCTTTTTTATACCCGGCCCGCATTGCCGCAGAAGACATACTTCCGTCGCGACCTTCCGGTGCCCATCCAAGCTGGAATTTTTTAATTGTCTCTTCGTCAAATCCTCTCTCCTTGAAATAACTGAGGCCTATTGCTCTTCCTCTTTGCGAGTTCCATAAGGCATTTGAATAGAATTCCTGAGCAAAGGCAGTAACAACCAGCAGACTTTCGCTTTTGAGCCGTTGCTGGATTTCTGCTTCGCTCTCCTCTCTCTCCTCTACCTCTATTCCATATTTTCGGCCTAGAAACCTCAAAGCCTCAACATAGGTGAGGTGTTCATGCTCCATTACGAAGTTAACGGCGTTTCCTGCCTTGCCGCACCCGAAACACTTGAAGATACCTTTGGACGGAGATACCGAAAATGACGGTGTTTTCTCATTATGAAAAGGGCAGCAAGCTGTATAGTTTGCCCCCCTTCTCCTTAATGACACAAAGTCGCTTATTACATCGACTATCTGAGCACTGTCAAGTATTTTGGATATAGTGGTTTTACTGATCATCAGTTATCAGAAGCTCCTGAAGCCAACGGCTTTTTTAGCCTCATAAAGAGTTGCCGATGCACTCTCCCGTGCCTTTTCGGTTCCTCTTTTAATTACCCTTTGCAAAAAGGCTTCGTCTTTGTATATCTCTTCTATTTTCTCCCGGATTGGAAGTGTGTGCCGGCAAATGTCGGTTGCAAGCTGCTTTTTAAGGTCGCCGTAACGAATTGTACAGTTGTTAAAGGCTTCTTTGAACTGAACAACCGTTTCGGGTGCAGATACAATTTTAAGAAGAGTAAATAGATTTTCGACAGGTTCGGCCATTTTGCTGTTTTGCTCTACGGGACCGGCATCTGTCACTGCTTTCATCACCTTTTTATGGATAGTCTTCTCGTCGTCGAACAGGTATATCCCGTTTCCTTCGCTCTTTCCCATTTTGCCGCTTCCATCAAGACCGGGAACTTTTACAAGGTCGCTCCCGAAATTGAAAGCCTGAGGCTCCGGGAACAGTTCTACTCCGTAAAGATTGTTAAACCTGCGTGCAAGAAGCCTGGCCATTTCCAGGTGCTGCTCCTGATCTTTCCCCACCGGAACCTTGTTTGCCCTGTGGACAAGAATATCGGCAGCCATGAGAACAGGGTAGGTGAGCAAACCGGCGTTTACATTCTCCGGATTCTTTCTCACCTTCTCTTTAAACGCAGCTGTCCTTTCCAGCTCTCCCTTATATGCAATCATATTGAGCAGAACATACAGCTCCACGATTTCCGGCACATCGCTCTGAACAAAAATTGCCGATTTTTCGGGATCAAGCCCCGATGCAAGATACTCGGTTAAAATTGTCTTAACCCCTGAATGGAAATCATCGGGGTGGGGATGTGTTGTTAACGAGTGCAAATCTGCAATAAAGAAAAAGCAGTTGTACTCGTCCTGCATTTTTATGTAATTCCTGAGTGCACCAAAATAGTTACCAAGGTGCAGGTGACCCGTAGAACGAATCCCGCTTAATACTGTCTCCATTTGAAAAAGCTAATGTTAACTAATTAATTAGTCTTTAATTTCAGTAAGTTTAAGACGAATCTTTGCTTCTATCTCATCCATAAGTGCAGGGTTGTCCATAAGAATCTGTTTAACGGCCTCTCTGCCCTGACCTACTTTGGTGTCGGCGTAGCTGAACCACGAACCGCTCTTTTTGATGATTTCAAATTCAACTCCAAGGTCAATAATCTCTCCGATTTTTGAAATACCCTCGCCAAATACAATGTCAAATTCTGCTTTACGGAAAGGCGGTGCCAGCTTGTTTTTTACAATTTTGGCCCTTGTCCTGTTTCCTGTTGCCTCTTCGCCATCCTTAATCTGAGTTATTTTTCTCACATCTACCCTCACCGAAGCATAAAACTTAAGAGCATTACCGCCGGTTGTAGTTTCCGGATTTCCAAACATTATCCCTATTTTATCACGAAGCTGGTTTATGAAAATACAACAAGTGTTCGTTTTGCTGATGTTTGCAGTTAGTTTGCGCAATGCCTGACTCATCAGCCTTGCCTGAAGACCCATTTTTGAGTCACCCATTTCGCCTTCAATTTCTGCTTTAGGTGTTAATGCTGCAACAGAGTCGATAACAATAATGTCAATTGCTCCGGAACGTATCAGAGCATCTGTAATTTCAAGAGCCTGTTCGCCATTGTCCGGCTGGGAAATGAGCAGCGTGTCCACATTCACTCCGAGATTTTTGGCATAAGTTCTGTCAAACGCGTGTTCTGCATCAATTATTGCTGCAATTCCTCCGGTTTTCTGAGCTTCTGCAATGGCATGAATTGCCAGAGTTGTTTTACCGCTCGATTCCGGCCCGTAAATTTCAATAACCCGGCCTCTCGGATATCCGCCTATTCCAAGTGCATGGTCCAATGCAATAGACCCCGATGCAATTGTAGATACCTCCCATTTTGGCTGCTCCCCCATCTTCATAACGGTGCCCTTCCCATAATCCTTCTCCAGTTTGTCTAAAGTTGCCTGTAAAGCTTTTAGCTTATCGGCACTTACCTCAGCACCCTTTTTTAATTCTGCACTCTCTTTCGCCATAATGTTTATGTTTTAAATTCACACAAAAGTAACAAATCCTTTTCAAATTTCCCTAACTTTGCCAAATGAAAAAATGGTTGATTGGAAAGAGCATCAGCGAGCTCGCACAAATCGTGGAAACCCTTGCACTGCCTGCATATACTGCAAAACAACTGGCAGAATGGCTTTATAAAAAGAGGGTAAAAGAGATTGAGCAAATGTCGAACCTCTCGAAGAGTTCGAGACAGGCGCTCGCGGAAGAATATGAAGTTGGAGGATTTAGCCCGGTTGAGAGTCTAATTTCAACCGACGGAACAAAAAAATATCTTTTTCCCACATTGAAAGGAAGTACCATTGAGAGTGTAATGATTCCTGAGGAGGAGAGAGCAACTTTATGTGTGTCATCTCAGACCGGGTGTAAAATGGGATGTCATTTCTGTATGACAGGAAGGCTTGGTTTTAATGGTAATCTCACTGCCGGGGAGATTATATCGCAGTTTATAAATGTAGAAGAGAGCGAGAATCTTACTAATGTTGTCTTCATGGGAATGGGCGAGCCTCTCGACAATACCGCTGAGGTATTCAGGAGTATTGAAATTTTAACTGCCGACTGGGGATTCGGATGGAGTCCGAAAAGAATTACCCTTTCTACTATAGGCGTCTATCCTGCGCTTAAAGATTTTCTGGATAATTCAAAATGTCATCTTGCCATTTCTCTGCATAACCCGTTTGAAGAAGAGCGGATTCAGCTAATGCCAATGCAAAAGGCTTATCCTATTTCTGAAACCGTGGATCTCATAAGAAATTATGACTTTTCCGGACAACGCAGAGTGAGTTTTGAATACATTATGTTCAACGGATGGAACGACGATAAAAGACATGCGGACGGTCTCATAAGATTATTAAGAGGGATTGAGTGCAGGGTTAACCTTATCCGTTTTCACGAAATTCCGGATTTTCCTTTAAAATCGTCACAAATGGGAATGATGGAGATATTCCAGAACAGGCTTAACAAAGCCGGACTAATTGCAACTATCCGCTCATCAAGGGGCGAAGATATACTTGCTGCCTGCGGGCAATTGAGCGGGAGCAACCGAAAAATTCTTAAAAAACAAATAAATTCAACAGGTGAATAAAAAAATTGACTACACAGGCTTAACCTCGGCCCAGGCGGAGGAAAGCAGAGCAAAGTATGGCAGGAACATCCTTACCCCTCCCGAAAGAGAGCCGCTTTGGAAGCTCTTCCTTGAAAAATTCAGGGACCCTATTATACGCATTTTGCTCATAGCCGCATTTCTTTCTCTGGGGATATCATTTATCCATAACGAATTTGTAGAAACCATCGGTATTTTCTTTGCTATATTTCTGGCAACGGGAGTGGGCTTTTGGTTTGAAATGGATGCAAGTAAGAAATTTGACATTCTAAACCAGGTTAATGATGAAACTCCGGTAAAGATTATCCGGGACGGGAACATTATAGAGTTGCCAAAATGCGACATAGTAGTTGGTGACATTGTTGTACTCGACACAGGGGAGGAAGTTCCCGCAGACGGAGAATTGCTGGAAGCTGTTTCGTTGTCGGTAAATGAATCGACATTAACCGGAGAGCCAATGATTTCCAAAAGTACCAATCCCGATTCTTTTGATGAAGAGGCAACATATGCAACAAATCGCATAATGCGTGGAACCACTGTTGTGGAAGGGCACTGCATATATAAAATTACAGAAGTCGGGGACTCTACGGAATTTGGGAAAGTGGCCGAAAAATCAACCGAAATCACTACGGAAGAGACTCCTCTTAACCGCCAACTGGGCTCGCTTGCTAAATTTATCGGGTTTATCGGTATCCTGCTTGCCTTTACAATTTTTACCGTCCTTTTTGTAAAAGACATGTTTTTTGGACCTGCAGAATATTCAACAGGGCAGATGGTTCTGCTGATTTCCTTAATTGCTGCAATTGTCGTTGCAATATCGAGAATATGGGTTCCAATCTTATATGACGGGCTGGAACTTTTTGGTAAAAAGAGAGAATATCCCAAGTCAATTTCTCAGGGAAGCTGGATAAAATGGTTTGCATACGGAGTAATTACATTCGCGGTTCCGGCTCTTGCCGGCCTTGCCTTTGGAATAAATCCATTTGAGTCAGAATCATGGGTTTCCGTTGATACTGCATCTAAAATCCTTAGTTATTTCATGGTTGCCGTTACGCTCATAGTTGTGGCAGTTCCGGAAGGACTTCCAATGTCCGTAACACTGTCGCTTGCAATGAGCATGAGAAGAATGCTCAAAACGAACAACCTTGTGCGCAAGATGCATGCAACGGAGACAATGGGAGCAACAACTGTTATTTGTACAGACAAAACAGGTACACTCACAAGGAATCAGATGAGAGTTGCCGAAACAGCATTTCCCGGCCTTAACGATGAAGATCCGGCCAAAGGAAAAGAGAGTGAATTTATTGTAGAGAACATCTCTGTGAACTCAACTGCATTCTTAAACTTCTCCGACCCGGCAAACATAAAGACAATGGGGAACCCCACAGAGGCGGCCCTTTTGTTGTGGCTGTATTCTAAAGGAATAAACTATCTGCATGTGCGCAATGATTCCAGAATTCTGGATCAGCTGACATTCTCTACAGAGAGAAAATATATGGGAACAGTTGTTTTCAATGCGACTATGGGGAAAAAAGTGCTTTATGTGAAAGGTGCTCCGGAAATAGTAATCGGAAAATGCAAAGATCATCCGGAAGGAATAAAGGAAAAACTTCTGGAATATCAGGGCAAGGCAATGAGAACTCTGGCTTTTGCGTGGAAAGAGGTTGAGGAAAATGACAACAGGTCGGTAGAGGCAATTGCTTCGGACGGGCTGTCATATCTTGGCGTTGTAGCAATTTCAGACCCCGTGAGGGACGATGTCCCGGATGCAGTTTCAAGATGCCTCAGAGCAGGCATAGATGTTAAAATTGTTACCGGAGATACACCGGGAACGGCAAAGGAAATAGGAAGGCAGATAGGAATATTAAAAGAGGGTTACTCCGAAGACGCAATTATCACAGGGGTAGACTTTGAAAAACTTTCCGATGAAGAGGCTTTCAAAAGAGTAGCTGTCCTTAAAATTATGTGCCGTGCAAGACCTACCGACAAACAGCGGCTTGTTCAGCTTTTGCAGAAAAGAGGAGAGGTTGTGGCGGTTACCGGTGACGGTACAAATGATGCTCCGGCTCTTAACTTTGCCAATGTGGGGCTTTCAATGGGTACAGGGACGTCTGTTGCAAAAGAGGCAAGCGACATAACTCTGCTTGACGATTCATTTAATTCAATCGCTACAGCAGTAATGTGGGGGCGTTCGCTTTATCAGAACATCCAGAAATTTATAATTTTTCAGCTTACAATAAATCTTTCTGCTCTTATTATAGTTCTGCTGGGCACTATCTTTGGTCATGAACTTCCTCTTACGGTAACACAAATGTTGTGGGTAAACCTCATAATGGACACTTTTGCCGCAGGAGCATTAGCTTCTCTTCCTCCCAACCCAAAGGTAATGCATGACAAACCAAGAGATTCGTCTGCATTTATCATAACAAAGCCAATGAGATGGAACATTCTTTTTACCGGAATGCTTTTCGTTGTAGTGTTGTTGGCGCTCCTTTTCAACCTGACAGATGCAGCAGGAGAGATTTCAAGATATAACCTCTCTCTCTTCTTTACTGCTTTTGTTATGTTGCAATTCTGGAACATGTTCAATGCAAAAAGTTTTGGAATAGGCGGGTCGGCTTTTAAAGGACTTCTGAAAAGCCCCGGATTCGTTCTCGTTTCGCTGCTCATTGTTGTCGGCCAGATTTTAATTGTTCAGTTTGGTGGCGATGCATTCCGCACAGAACCTTTGAGCTTCCGGGACTGGGTAATTATTATTGCTTCCACTTCGGTTGTATTATGGATCGGAGAAATTGTGAGACTCATTAAAACGCTCATAAACAAATAAACTATGAAGAAAATTATTTTTCCCCTGGTAATTTGCGCACTGATTCTTGCTTCGTGCGGGACAAAGAAGTCTCAGCTCACTCCGGGAGTGTGGAGAGCAGTTCTTCTGACATCGGACTCAACAGAAATTCCGTTCAATTTTGAACTTAAGATGTCTCAGACCGATACTACAATTGAGATTATAACCGGAGAATCCAGATACGAGGTTAAGGATATAAAAATGGCCGGAGACTCGCTCTTTATAGAGATGCCGCTGTTCAGCTCCCGCTTCGCTCTTGGATTCACAAAAGAGGGGCTTTCGGGCAACTTTATCCGTACTTCCTATACAATGCCTGTGACAGCTGTTCCCAATACCGGCTGGCGTTTCACAGAAAAGCCGCAGACAGCGTCATTCTCTGCTGCCGGCAGATGGCTCGTTAAACTTGGCGAAAATGAAATAATTGGAGAATTTGCCGAAGCTAACGGTAAAGTCACCGGTTCGTTCCTGACCCCGTCCGGGGACTATCGTTTTTTTGAAGGATTGGTTACTTCGGAAAACAAGCTCATGTTGTCATGTTTCGACGGAGGGTTTATAAGGCTGTTTACTGCTGATATGGTTTCAAATGATTCCCTTTCAAATGTAAAAATGTATTCCGGTTTCAAATCTCTTGAAGATGGAACAGCTGTTCGCAAAGAAGATGCACAGTTACCCGATGCCTATGCAATTACCGGAATGAAAAAGGGATATAAAACACTTGGTTTCTCGTTTCCGAATCTTGATGGCAAGGCAGTGAGCCTTAAGGACGAAAAATTTGCAAATAAAGTGGTTGTGGTCCAGATTAGCGGATCATGGTGCCCTAACTGCCTCGATGAAAGCAAATTTTTAGCCGGTGTTTATGAAAAATTCAAACCTTCACTTGAGATTGTTTGCCTTGCATTTGAACGTCCGGAAGGTTTTGATGCAGCCAGGGCAGAAGCAATGAAACTTGTGAGCGTTGCAAAGATTCCTTATGAAGTACTTATATCCGGATTTACTCCTTCAAAAATTAAGGAGGCATTGCCCGAACTCGAAAACTTCAAAGCGTTTCCCACAACAATAATTATCGACAAAAAAGGAAATGTTAGAAAGATACATTCAGGATTTTCAGGCCCCGGAACAGGCGTACACTATACAAATTTTGTTAAAGAATTTGATACCTTTGTTGAGGAGCTGATAGCAGAAAAATAGAGAGATACGGAAAATAAAAAACATAAAAGCATGAGCCCCGCCAGGGGCTCTTCTGCTCTGCAGGCCATGCAGCGGGTCTGCTCTATGCGTGAATATTGCGAAAGTGATATTATGTCAAAACTGGAGCGTTTCGAACTTAATGCCGGAGAAACGGAGAAAATACTGGAGAGTCTTAAGGCAGATAAATTTGTTGACGACAACAGGTATTCAAGGGCTTTTGTAAGAGACAAGAGCCGCCTTTCCGGATGGGGAGGCAGAAAAATTTCGTTTGCACTCAGACGCAAAAAAATAGAGCAAAGCATAATTTCAGAAGCAATTAAAGAACTGGATAAAACATCGGAGGCAGAAAGGCTTTTAAAGATTCTCACTGTTAAGGCAAAATCAATTGGTAAAGAGGAGAGTCGTGCAAAGAAAACAGGAAAGCTAATAAGATTTGCGCTCTCAAGAGGTTTTGACTATGATCAGGCACTATCGGCGGTTAACAAAATAATTGGTTAACTTTGCACCATTAAAATTATTGAAATGATTAATCTGGAGTATTCGAAAGAGATCCAGCAGCGTCTTACTTCGCTGGGGAGGTCTCTTTGACATCGGTTCTAAAAAAGAAGAATTAATAAAGAACGAGGAGGCGATTCAGGCTTCCGATTTTTGGAACGACCCTAAAGAGGCCGAGCTGTTCCTTAAAAAAGTTTCTATTCTAAGATTTTGGGTAAAAGGATTTTCGGAGATTGAAAAATATCTTGAAGATCTCATTGTACTCATTGAATTCTCAAAAGAAGATGAGTCTATTGAGGAAGAGGTTACTGCACACTATAACGAATTAATAAAAAAACTTGAAAATCTTGAGTTGAGAAGTATGCTTGGCAGCGAGGGAGACAATCTTGGAGCCATCCTTAAAATCAATTCAGGTGCAGGAGGTACGGAAAGCAACGACTGGTCTTCAATGTTAATGAGGATGTATGTGCGCTGGGGCGAGAGAAACGGTTATAAGGTTCATATCTATGACCTTTTAGATGGCGACGAGGCCGGAATAAAATCTGTGACCATTGAATTTGAAGGAGACTATGCTTATGGTTACCTGAAGGCAGAGAGCGGAGTGCACAGGCTTGTGCGGATATCTCCGTTTAATTCCCAGGGCAAGAGACAAACCACATTTTCTTCGGTATATGTCTATCCAGCAGTTGACGATACAATAACTATTGAAATAAACGCCGGAGACCTCGAATGGGATACCTTCCGTTCCGGAGGTGCAGGCGGGCAAAATGTAAACAAGGTTGAGACCGGTGTGCGGGTAAGACACCTTCCTACCGGCATTACAGTTGAGAACACCGAAAGCCGTTCTCAGCTCGACAACCGTGCAAACGCAATGAGAATTCTAAAGTCGCATCTGTACGAACTTGAGCTTCGCAAAAGGAAGGAAAAGGAAGCCGAACTCGAAGGTAAAAAGCTCAAAATTGAATGGGGTTCACAAATAAGGAGTTATGTCCTCCACCCGTACAAAATGGTAAAAGACCTTAGAACCGGCTACGAAACTTCCGATACTCAATCGGTACTTGATGGCGACATTAATGAATTTATGAGGAGTTTTCTAATGGGAAGTCAGGGTTAATTGCCCCGATTGGTATGGATTTTGCCGCATTCCCGAACAAAGTATTTATAAAAAATAAAGAGATGGAATTTAAATTTCACGCAACATTTCCTCTGGGAGAGGATACAACAAAGTATCATCTTTTAACAAAGGATTATGTGTCAACAGAAAAGTTTGACGGTAAGGATATTCTTAAAGTTAATCCGGAAGGTCTTCGTCTGCTTGCAAAACAGGCAATGCACGATATAGCATTTATGCTTCGTCCGGAGCATAACGAACAGGTGGCAAAAATCCTGAGCGACCCGGAAGCCAGCGTAAACGACAGGGCAGTTGCTCTCACAATGCTGCTTAATGCAGATATCGCTTCAAAAGGAGTTCTCCCTTTTTGTCAGGACACAGGAACAGCCACTATTGTAGCAAAAAAAGGCCAGAATGTGTGGACTGGCGGAGGAGACGAGGAGGCGCTTTCGCACGGGGTATTTGATACATACACTACCGACAATCTGCGCTATTCACAGACAATTGCACTCGATATGTACACCGAGAAAAACTCGGGCAATAATCTTCCGGCTCAAATAGACATTTATGCAACCGAGGGGGGAGAATACAAATTTTTGTTTGTTGCAAAAGGCGGCGGATCTGCTAACAAAAGCTATCTTTTCCAGGAGACAAAAGCACTTTTGAATCCGGCTTCGCTTGAGAAGTTCCTTATCGAAAAGATGAAAACTCTTGGAACAGCTGCATGCCCTCCTTATCATATTGCATTCGTAATAGGAGGAACTTCTGCAGAGACCTGTATGAAAACCGTTAAACTTGCTTCTGTTAAATATCTGGATAACCTCCCTAAAACAGGAGGTGAAGAGGGGCACGCTTTCCGCGACCTCGAGATGGAGGCAAAACTGCTCAAGGCAGCACAATCATTGGGAATAGGAGCACAGTTCGGAGGCAAGTATTTTGCCCACGACATAAGAGTAATAAGGCTTCCGCGACACGGAGCATCCTGCCCGGTTGGGATGGGAGTATCGTGCAGCGCCGACAGGAATGTAAAGGGGAAAATAAACAAAGACGGTATCTGGCTTGAGACATTGGATTCAAACCCAATCCGCCTTGTTCCGGATAAATTCCGTACAGGCAATGCTGCTCACGAAGGTGGTATTAAAATAGACCTTAACCGTCCAATGAAAGAGGTTCTGGCCGACCTTTCAAAATACCCTGTTTCAACATTCCTTCTGCTTAAAGGAACAATAATTGTTGGAAGAGACATCGCCCATGCGAAACTTAAAGAGCGCATAGATGCAGGTCTTGGACTTCCTCAGTATCTCAAAGAGCATCCGATTTATTATGCAGGACCGGCAAAAACTCCTAAAGGAATGCCAAGCGGTTCATTTGGCCCTACAACTGCGGGCCGCATGGACTCTTACGTGGACCTTTTCCAGAGCCAGGGAGGTAGCATGATTATGATTGCCAAAGGAAACAGAAGCCAGCAGGTAACAGACGCCTGCAAAAAATATGGCGGATTCTATCTTGGCAGCATTGGGGGCCCTGCTGCAATACTTGCACAGGACAGCATTAAAAAAGTAGAGGTTCTTGAATATCCCGAACTTGGAATGGAGGCAATATGGAAAATTGAAGTTGAAAACTTCCCTGCATTCATTCTCGTGGACGACAAAGGAAACGACTTTTTCAAGAAGCTTCTTTAATCCATTTAAACATTGAGTTATACACCTTGTCTCTCACCTCTTTGCGTGAGAGAACAAGGTCGTGTAGCCCATTTGGGAAAATCATCAAATCTGTTTTCCCCTCAATTTTTTTAGAAAAATTCTGAATGTCCTCTACATCCAGAACAGTATCACTCCCGAGGTGTTCTTTTCTAAATGTCATTCCTTTTGAACTGGAGCCGGATGTCATAATCAGAACCGGGCAGGCGATTTTAATTCCTTTTTGCAACTGTTTTTGCCCTTTGTGAATTGCTCTCACCCATGAAGTCGTTACCAGAGGAGATTTTATAGGTTTCATTATCGTGTCAAAATTCCATTCTCCGTAGTAACTTATGTGCATACTCATGCAATTTACCGGACTCACTTTCCGGTTTACAATCATGTTCGGAAACAGTTTCCCTAACACAGATATTATGGGAACTCCAACAGATTCATTAAACCCATTCATGTTAAAGTCAAAAAAAGGGCTGTTCAGTACAAGCGAGACAACAGGCAAATCATCTTTTTTTGAAGCAGCATAAAGAGAAGCAATAAGGCCGCCTGTCGAGTGGGCCATAAGTACAATATTATTGTAGCCGTCACGCCTGATTATATTCATTGATGAGTCTATCTCTTCGAAATAATCTGAGATATTCCTTACATCGTACCAAATTTGATGTGGAAGCTTAGAACGGCCGTAGCGCCTGAGATCAAGTGCATAAAAAGTCATGTTGGCTGCCTGAACCCTTTCCGAAAGTTCTGTCTGAAAGAAATAGTCGCTGTATCCGTGAATGTAAAGTAATGCAGTGTCGCTATTTGCAGGAACAACTCTCATTACAATGGTGGCAATAGCCGGGCCGTCGAAATCGTCCTTAAGTATTATATGCCTCTTAATAAAATCCTTTCCAAGATAATCTGCAGTGTAGCCATCTGCTTTGTATTCAAGGTTGCTGTTGAAAGAAGGTGTATACAACCTTTCTTTGCTGCCGCAGGAATTGAGCAAGAGTACTGCAATGGATAATAATAAGATTCGCATAATAGTATTTGCCAGTTCAAACAATAAGTAAAGTTATATGTTATTTTTGCAACTTATAAACAACTCACATGATTTACGCTTTTATATTTATTCTCTTTTCCTTTTTTGGTCTTAGTTTTTATGTGTTTATCAGAGGTTTGCAGGCGCTTCCGCCTTTTTTGTGGCTAAAAATCATCTATTCTGTAATATTTATTGGCTCAATGGCCGCCTTTTTCGTTAAGATGTTTCTTGGGGACAATATGCGTCAGTCTGCAGGAACAGTGCTTTCGGCAGTCGGATTTACATGGATGATTGCTCTGGTTTACTTTGCAATATTTATTCTGGGAGTGGATATCATCCGGCTCATAAACAGGATTTTTGACATATATCCGCTTTATATTAAAGAAAATTATCAGCTGGTAAAAACGCTCCTTTTCGTTTTTGGAGTGATAATCGTTACCTCTGTGCTTGCATACGGAAACTATAAATTCAATAATCCCGAAATCACTACACTTGATTTGACAACACACAAACCTCTTCCCGGAGGTAAGCTTAAACTCGTAGTTGCAAGCGATATACACCTCAGCTCCTACATAAATAAAAAGGACCTGAAAAAATATGTGGAATTAATCAATACCCAAAAGGGCGATGTTGTACTTTTAGCCGGAGATGTTGCAGACCGCGACCCGCATCCTCTCATTAACCAGAACATGAAAGAGGAGCTGAGCAAACTTTATGCTCCACGAGGAGTATTTGCAATAACAGGAAATCACGAATTCTACGGCAGAAAGCGGGAGGAAATTTACAATTACATTAAATCGTCCGGAATTACATTTTTAAAAGATTCAGTCGCTTTGGTAGACAGTGCGTTCTATATTGCAGGAAGAGATGATATTACCAACAGTGGCCGTATTTCCCTCGACACACTTTTAAGATATACTGATAAATCCCTGCCTGTAATACTGCTTGACCATCAGCCCAGAAATCTTGAAGATGCTGCTAAAAACGGAGTTGACCTTCAGTTTTCCGGACATACCCACAATGGACAATTCTGGCCGGGAAATATTCTGGTGAAGCTCTTTTTCAAACATTCATACGGGTATTTAAGAATAGGGGATACACAATACTTTGTCACATCCGGACTTGGCTTATGGGGGCCAAAATACAGAATAGGAACAAAATCCGAAATTGTTGTGATTAACCTGATATCAGACAAATAGAACTGTTACCAGCTTCCGCCTGCACCGCCTCCTCCGAAGCCGCCACCGCCAAATCCTCCGAAGCCGCCGCCACCGCCGCCAAATCCGCCACCGCCAAATCCTCCTGAGGACCGGCCACCGCCGGACAACAGCGAACCTAGCAATAGCAATTCAAGCATACCCGGGCCTCTTCTGCCTCCGCCGCCAATATTGTTGCTTCCGCCCCCTTTTTTGCCTAAAGCAGAGAGGACAACCATGATAATTATAAAAACAATTATACCAATGGCCGGTACAAAGCCTCCTTTATCGGTTTTTGCAGCATACTCCTTTGACGAATACTCTCCGGCTGCAATTGGCAAAATTACATTCAGGGCTTTAGTAATGCCTCCGAAATAATCATTGTTTGCAAAAGCCGGAATCATCTCATTTTCTACAATTCTTTTGCAAATTGCATCCGGCAGTGCGCCCTCAAGACCATAACCGGTAGCAATGAATGCTTCACCTCTTTCACTGCCGGTTTTAGGTTTAATGAGAATAACAAGTCCATTGTCAAATTTAGATTGTCCAACGCCCCACTGCTCGCCTACGCTGTATGCAAACTGAGATTTGTCCGTTCCCTCAAGAGAGTTCACGGTAAGAATTACAATCTGATTTGAAGTTTTATTTGAAAAATCGACCAAAGTACTCTCCAGCTGTCCTGCCTGTTCGGCCGTAAGGACAGATGCCATATCGTTAACCAGCCTTTGTGGCTGAGGCCTTTGCGGTATCTGAGCCATGAGCCCCGAAACCGTGAAGGTGATAGCTGCAAAAAGCAGAATAATTCTATTCACCAAACGAGATTTCATTGCTCTGTTCATTAGTATCGTCAGATTTATATGGGAAGAATTTTTTCAGATTATCTCCTGCCATTCCTATGGCAACAGAAAGTCCCTGTGCAACCTCTCCTTTGCGGAGATATTCGCCAAGGGACTCTTTAACCTCATTCCAGAAATCAGGAGGAACTACGGCGTTTATGCCGGAGTCCCCGATTATTGCAAATTTCCTGGATTTATGGGCAATGTATATGAGTACTCCGTTTCGCTCACGGGTCTTGTACATCTTTATTTTATTAAAGATATAGACAGCCCTTACTACGGGGTCTGCAGGGCACTGCCCTTCTATATGAACTCTTATCTCACCTGAAGTGTTGAGTTCGGCAGACTCTATTGCCTTAACAATTTGTTCCGTGTCTGCCTTTGATATAAAGGCTTGTGATTTCACGGTTAAAATTCAACTTTAGGAGCATTTTCGGCACCGGCCTGAGCTTCGAAATATGCCTTTTTGTCAAAACCAAAAATGCCTGCAAGCATGTTTCTTGGAAACTGCCTGATGTAGGTATTGTAACTTCTGGCGGTGTCGTTGAACTTTTGTCTCTCAACTGTAATTCTGTTTTCTGTTCCTTCCAGCTGCGCCTGCAGTTCGAGGAAGTTTTGATTTGCCTTGAGATCCGGATAGCGCTCTACTACAACCATCAAACGGCCAAGCGCACTGCTTAGTTCGCCCTGTGCAGCCTGATATTGTTTAAGGCTTTCGGCAGTCATGTTGGTTGGGTCAATTGTTGTCTGAGTTGCTTTTGCTCTTGCGTTGATTACTCCTTCAAGAGTTTCTCTTTCGTGAGCGGCATATCCTTTAACAGTTGCAACTAAGTTTGGAATAAGGTCACTTCTTCTTTGATATACATTTTCAACCTGCGACCACGCAGATGTAACTTGTTCATCCTGAGAAACCATAGAGTTATATGCTCCCTTGGCCCAGATGAAGATAAAAAATACTACTGCAAGTAACACCAGCAGTGTAATCAGACCTTTTGAAAGTTTCATTTTGGTATGTTTTAAGTGGTTAATTATTAGAGTTTCGGACACACCTTACAGATGCACCGAATGTTGACTTACCCGCATAGCTATATGGGAAGTCGGGGCCGTCAAAGTGAATGTATCGGTAATAGGCATTTTTAGAGTCCTTCTCTGTTGCCGACCACCACATTCCGTATTGGTTCATGTTTACAAAATTCCTGAGGCTGTTTAAGGAGTTGCCTCCGGGAAGCGCATTCCAGTTGAACAGATTGTTTTTTATATTATTCGGACTGTACTTCCAGATATTTTCTGAATTCAATTTTGCTGTGACAGAAAGCCTTTCGCCAATCTTTGGCCAGTTACTGTCAAATGGAAGAGCAACTCCTCCGTTTGCATTTTTTGCAAGTTCTTCCCAGTCTTCATTTGAAGGGACTCTCCACCCCGGAGGGCAAATGTTCTGGGTTGTCTCTGTCCAGGTGTAAAGCCTGCCAAAAATTGCTGCCAAAGCATCTACATTATTGTATGGCATTCCTTTGCCATTCCAGTTGAGGTTTGTATTAAACCAGTCTGTGCTGCCAATACTGCTGAAATAATATTTTTGTCCGTCCCGGCTGTCTGTGATGTACTGATCGCCTTTAACAACACCGCTGAAGCTCTCTTCGGAATCCGGATTGAATACAATAACGGTTTTGTTTACCTGACTTGCAGTATAGCGCGGATGCGTAACCCGTATAGTAATGTCATAAAGACCAACTGAGTCTGGAACAATTATGGTCCCGGTTGGCCCTAAAAGCGAGTCAACGTTAAATCCTTCAGTGGTCCATTTATAAGTGAGACTGTCTACAGGCAGCGTGATTCCTGTTGCCCTGAGCTGAAACTCAGTACCGGAAATCAGGTGGGAAGGAACATTTGATGTAAGTGGCCCCGACATATACAGGCCTGTGGTAGTTTCATCAGTTTTGTTGCAGGATACACCGACGGCAATTGTCAGTAAAACTATTGGAAAAAAGAGCCTGGAAAATTCTCGCATATTATTATTATCTATTCACATTTAACTCACAAAGATATATTTTTTATTCTAAATTTGTGCCAAACTATATATTAGCCATGAAATTTCGCAATTCTTTAAAAATCTTTTTATCTGCATCATTTTTTGCCCTTCTTTTTTTGACATCATGTGACAGGAAAACGGAGTACAAAACGATAGACGGCTTTACACAGGGAACTACTTATCATATAGTCTACTCCCATACCGGAGGAGATACTCTTAACTCTCTTGTGGAAGAACTTCTTACGAGAGTAGATAATTCATTATCTGTTTATAACAAGGAATCTTTGATTTCAAAGATAAACAGAAATGAAGAGGTGACTCCCGATACTCTTTTTATTAATGTTTTTAACCGCTCCAAAGAATTTTATGACATCAGCGGCGGATATTTTGACATTTCGGCAGCTCCGCTTTTTGATGTGTGGGGTTTTGGGGCTAAAGAGAGGAAAGAGGTTACTCAGCAAATGGTCGATTCAATTCTTGCATTTGTAGGAATGGACAAGGTTCGTCTTGAAAACGGAGTCGTAAAGAAAAGCGACCCGAGAGTTACTCTCAATATGAATGCAATTGCCCAGGGATACACCTCAGATGTTATTGCAGAGGAATTTGACAAGAGGAGAGTTGAAAATTATCTGATTGAAGTTGGCGGTGAAATTTTCTGCAAAGGAGTAAACCCTAAGGGAAAAGAGTGGAGCGTGGCAATAGACAAACCGGTTGAGGGGAATATGATTCAGGGAGAACAGATACAGGACATTCTCAATCTTTCCGACAGGGGACTTGCCACTTCCGGCAATTACCGCAAGTTTTTTAAAGAGGGAGATAAGGTGTATTCACATACCATTGACCCAAAAACAGGTTTTCCGGCAAAGCAGAATCTCCTCAGCACAACTATAATTGCAAAAGACGCTATGACCGCAGATGCTTATGCAACTTATTTTATGGTTGTTGGCCTTGAAAAAGCAAAGGAGATTCTTGCTTCAAATAAGGATATAGACGGCTATCTGGTTTATGGCGAGAATGGAGAGTTCCGGGTTTTCTCCACGCCTGGAATTGAAATAAGAAAAAACAATAATAAATAGTTCCATGGCAAATAAAATTTCACGAAGAGGATTCATCAAAAGCTCCCTGCTTGCAGGTGCAGCTCTGGGATTTGGTTTTGACGGTCTGGCGAATATCAGGGTAAACAATCGCTTTGACACTATAATTAAGAATGGAGTCATTTATTCCGGAAATCTCCGTGAACCTGTCAGGGGAGACCTTGGCATTAAGAACGGAAAAATTTCTGCCATAGGCGATTTGGGCGAGAGTGCAGATGTTACCGTAGATGCAGGAGGAAAGGCAGTGAGCCCGGGTTTTATTGATATACATACGCACACAGACTCAAACCTTTTTGATGCTCCGCTTGGGGACAGTAAAATATATCAGGGCGTTACTCTCGATATCGGGGGAAATTGCGGCGACAGCCCGTTTCCGTCTAAAAAATGGGAGAATGCCGGAAAGTTTTTTGATGATCTCAGAAGTGAAGGAAGAGGAATCAATTATGGCTCTTTTCTTGGCCAGGGTTCGCTTCGCTCGCGCTTCGTAGGGGACAATAATGTTCCTGCGACAGCCGATCAGCTTAAAGAAATGAAGCGATATATAGACGAACAAATGGAAATGGGAGCCACTGGAATTTCCTGCGGGCTTGAGTATACTCCCGGTTCGTATGCAAATGAAAAAGAGATTACCGAGCTTTGCAAAGTGGTTGCGAAACACAACGGACTGTTTGCAATACACATGAGAAATGAAGATGACAGGGTTGAAGCTGCTCTTGATGAGGCTATCCGCATTGCAACAGGTGCCGGAGTTAAACTGCAGATTTCTCACCTGAAGGCACAAAATGCTGCCAACTGGCATAAGGCTCCGGATCTTCTCAAAAGAATAGAAAAGGCTCAAAAAGCGGGGTTGAATATTGCTTTTGACAGATATCCATACATCGCATTTTCTACAGGAATGTCCACATTCATCCCTATAAACGACAGACAGGGAACAACTGAAGAGGTTGTGGCAAGGCTCAGGGACACTGAACAGTCAAAAAAGATAGGGGATTATGCAAAGTCCAGGATTGAGAGACTGGGAGGTCCTCAAAATGTTGTAGTCACATCATGCCGTCAGCCTCAGAATAAAAGATTTATCGGGCTCAATGTTGAGGAGTGCGCAAAACTCACATCAATGGATTCATGGGAATTTATCCGCGAATTGCTCATTGAGGAAAACGCAAATGTTGATATCATCGGATTTGCCATGAGGGAAGAAAATGTAAAACTCTTCCTTTCTCACCCACTTGGTATGCCTGCATCCGACGGAAGCGTTTATTCCCCGATCGGGAGACTTGGCGAATCGATGCCACACCCGCGTTCGTACGGAACATTTCCAAGATTCTTTGGCAAGTATTGCAGAGACGAAAAATTGATGTCGCTTTCCGAAGCCGTCCACAAGGCTACAGCACTTCCTGCTTCAAGACTTGGGCTAAGGAAAAGAGGATTACTGGAAATTGGCTTCCATGCCGATGTTGTAGTGTTCGATTCCGAAAAGATTATAGACACAGCTACGTTCGCAAGCCCTCATCAGTTTGCAAAAGGAATTGAGCATGTGTTCGTGAATGGCATCTACACGATAAAAGAGGGAAAACCAACAGGTAAACTTGGCGGGGTAATTTTATAATTACTGCTCCGCTTCGTGCTTGTCAAAAGCCTGAACGATTTTTGAGACGAGTTTGTGACGTACAATGTCTTCCTTTCCAAAGTCAATCCGGCACACACCCTTTATTTTTCCAAGCAGTTCGACTCCTTTAATGAGTCCTGAATCCGATTTGTGCGGAAGGTCAATTTGAGTGGCATCTCCTGTCACGACAAATTTTGAATTTCCGCCCATTCTGGTCAGAAACATTTTCAGCTGGCCATAAGTTGTGTTCTGTGCTTCGTCGAGAATGACAAAGGCACTCTCCAGCGTGCGCCCCCTCATATATGCCAGCGGAGCAATCTGGATAGTTCCGTCTTCGATTAGAAACTCAAGTTTTTTCGCCGGAATCATGTCCCTAAGTGCATCATATAAAGGCTGAAGGTATGGGTCCAGTTTTTCCCTCAGGTCACCCGGGAGGAACCCGAGCCTTTCACCTGCTTCAACAGCCGGTCTGGTGAGAATAAGTTTCTTCACCTCCTTGTTTTTAAGTGCCCGTACGGCCAGAGCAATTGCTGTGTACGTTTTTCCGGTTCCGGCAGGGCCTATTGCAAAGATGAGGTCGTTTTTATAATAACTTTCTACAAGTTTCCTCTGATTTTTTGTGCGGGCTCGTATTATCC
>Ga0316605_10000386_pt1 | contig 32724 bp, 33 predicted proteins | sample OWC_soil_day20_n_FD_207666 | JGI IMG/M metagenome (GOLD analysis project Ga0316605, IMG submission 207666) | Wetland soil microbial communities from Old Woman Creek delta, Ohio, United States - OWC_soil_day20_noCT | ecosystem: Environmental > Terrestrial > Soil > Wetlands | place: USA: Ohio...
CCGCCTCCAAGGCGAGGAAGGCTGCCTAATCAGTTTTACGTCTCCTCCTCCAGCCCCGCCAGGGGTTGGTTTCAAACCCCAGCCCTAGGCTGGGGTTTTTTTTGTCCTTATTTCGCGTCCCTAACTCGCCAAGCCCAGCTTCAGTTTGGCGTAGCGGCGCAGGGCATTCATGTCCTGGGCCCGGGACTCCCGGTCGCGGGCATGCAGCACCACCAGGGCAAAAACCTGATCGCCAAAGGCTTCGGCCTGGGCCAGGCAATAACCCGCTGCCGAGGTGAAGCCGGTCTTCCCCGCCAGCAGGGCCACCGAGTGATCGTGGGCATAGCGATTGACGTTCATCTTCGCTCCCACGGCCGGCTTACGCGCCAGACGCTGGAACCAGGGGTTCTGGGATAGCTGAACCAGCAACACCCCCAGATCACGGGCGTTGGCCCGGTTGAAACCGGAGAGGCCGGATGAGTCGCCGAAGTCGAAGCTGAAAAGCTGCATATGGGTAATCAGCATCCGCATCGAGTACTGGAATTCCGGCCAGTCGCCAGGGAAACTGCGGGCAAGGGCGGCAGCGGCGCGGTTGTCGGAAGCCACCAGCAGCCACTCCAGCAATTCCTCGCGCCGCCACACGGAACCGACGGCGAGGCTGGATCGGGTATGAAGCGAGCGGGCGGCATCCGCTTCAGTGATGGCGATGCGTTCGTCCATCGGCAATTCGGCGTCAAGGACCACCAGGGCCGTAATCAGTTTGCTGACCGAGGCGATCGGCACCGCCACATCGGCACTGACCGAGAGCAAGGTATCCGCAAGGTTGCCAACGAAGGCGTGGCGGGCGCTCAGCGTCGGCGGCGCGAGTTCCCGGGGCATGGCGCCGAGAGAGCCACAGACGGCCCAGGCCAGACCACCGAGCAGGAGTTCGCGGCGCCAGGGCTGATGGCTCATTTCATGCAGTCTTGAGGGTCGTTTCGTACCCCAGGGCCTCGATCTCAGGCCGCATCTCGGCGAAAGCGGCCTCCGCCGCCGCCGGCTGGCCGCGTACGCCGACTTCCACATGAGGCTTCACGTTTTCGCTGCCTAGCGTCGGCAGGCTGAACACCGTCAGACCCGGGTAATCGGCCTCGATGCGGCGCATCAGGTCGAGCATCAGGCCTTCATGGCCACCCCAGACGATCATCGCCTTTTCCACATCCGGCGTCTTATTGACGCACTCGGGGTAAACCGTGTCGAGCACCCATTCCAGCATCGGCCAGGACATCTGCGGGAAGCCGGGCAGGAAGTGGTGGTCGCGGTAGGAAAAGCCGGGGATGCGGTTGTAGGGATTGGGAATGATGCGGCTACCCTCAGGAAACTCGCCGAGTTGCAGGCGGTTGGGCGTGACTTCCATATTCACCTGGGCCATGCGGGCGCGGATCTCCCGCTCGGCATCCGGGTGCAGTTTGAGCGGTACGCCGGCAGCGGCGGCGGCTGACTGGCGCGTATGGTCATCGGGAGTGACGCCGATGCCGCCGAAGCTGAACACCACATCGTCGCCGGCCAGGGTACCACGCAGGAAGTCGATCAGTCGTGGCCGCTCGTCGCCCAGATAATGGACCCAGGACAGGTGCAGACCCCGCGCCGCCATGACCTCCCGCAGCTTGGCGAAATGGCCGTCCTGGCGCTTGCCGCGCATGATCTCGTCGCCGATGATGAGGGCGCCGAAGGTACGGAGTTTTGTCATAGCGTTATTCCTTCCTCCTGCCGCAAGCGCCGCAGCGCGCTGAGACACAGGTGCATGAATACCAGCCCGGCAAACGCCGGCGCGATCAGGTTCAGAATCGGCACATAGTTGGCCAGCGCCGAGACGATGCCCGCCAGCCGCAGCCGCTGGCCCTCACGCTGGAACAGGCGCTGCATCTCGGTGGACGTAGCGTGCTCGGCGAGGGCGTCGAAGCGGAAACTGCGCTGGGCCATCCAGGCCGTCCACAGCAGGGGCAGCACCAGCAACACGCCGGGAATCAGCAGCAGCGGCAGGGTCAGCATCCAACCCAGCAGATAAATCGCGCTCACCTTCAGCGTATTGGCGATGCCGCCCCACAGGGCCGACATGGCCGAACCCTGGCGCGACAGATCGGGATAGTGACGCAGGGCAACGACGGTCATCATGCGCGGCAGGGCGATCGCACCGAGCAGCAGCACGGTGGTGACGTAGATCAGCGGCGCCAGAGCGCAGAGGAAGAGGAAACCCGCACCCCAATCGGTGAGCCACGCCAGCCCCTGCCAGGGCAGGGTCGGCAGAATGCCGGCTAGCCATGTGGTGCCCGGTGTCCACGTCATGACGCCGACGACGCCCCATCCAACCAAAGACAGGATCGGCGGCCACAGGGCATGGAGAATCAGTCCGCCCCGCGTCAGGTCGCGCAGGGCACGGGTGATGGCGGCAATAACTTCAAGCATGATGGCGAGTTTCCCACATCTTTTGCAGCCGCTTGGTAGACACCGGCGACGGGGTGCGCAATTCCTGGGCGAACAGGGCGATGCGTAACTCTTCCAGCAGCCAGCGAAAATCTTCCAGGAACGGGTCGGCGTTGCCGGATTTGGCAAGGCCCGCCCGCTCCCGTTCGTAGGGCTTGGCGAGGGCCTGCCAGTCGGCCATCAGGCGGGCATCGCGGGTCGCATCGTTGCGCGCCTTGTCGAGACGCAGGCCGGCACCCTTGAGGTAGCGCGGGAAGTGGCTCAAGCGCTCGTAGGGGGTGGTGACGATGAAGTTTTTCGCCAGCAGGGCGCTGACCTGTTGGGCGATGTCGACGCAGGCCTGGGGGAAAGCCTTTTGCAGGCTGGCGAGCTTCTTTTGCAGGGCGACGTTTTCGGTCAGCAGGGCGCCGACGAGGCGGGCGATCTCCTGGGCCACCAGAGTCACGCGGCCCTTGGCTTCGGCGACACGGGCCTCGAACGCTGTCTTGTCTGTCGGCAGGGGCGCGGCGAGACAGGAGCGTTCCAGAGCGGCGGCAACGATCTGCTGCTTGAGTTCGGCCTCGGTGCCCAGCGCCATGAACTGCATGCCGAGCTCACGCGGCAGGCTCTTCTCAATCGACTTCACCTGCGCGTTGAGGGCCAGGGCGAACAGGCGCGAGAGGCCCTTGCGATGCTGGTCGCGGGCCTTGTCTTCGGTGTCGAAGGCGCGCAGGGCGACGCTGGCGCCCTCGTCCACCAAGGCTGGGAAGCCCACTACCGGGCGGCCGGCGACGGTGACTTCGAGCAGTTCCGGCAACTCGCCAAAACTCCAGCTGGTGAGGCCGCTGAGTTCTTCTTCACCGTCCGCCTCTGCATCCACTTTGACTTCGGCGCGGGCAAAACCCTGCTCGACGCGGCTGCCGAACTGGGCGCGCAGTTCCGCCAGGGAATGGGACAGGCCGAGGGTGCCGCCATGCTCGTCCAGCAGGCGGAAGTTCATCGACAGGTGAGCGCGCAACTCGCCGGGACGGAAGGCGTCCAGGGGCAGCTTCATGGCCAGGGTTTCTTCCACGGCGCGGGTCAGGGCGCGCACCAAGGATTCCTCCGGGTCGTGATTCTCCTCGCAGAAGCTTCCGGCAAAACCATCGAGGGGCTGCAGGCGATGGCGGTACTTTTGCGGCAGGGTCTTGAGCAGGGCCACCACCTTCTCCCGTAGCAGGCCCGGCACCAGCCATTCGCAGCGATTCACCGGCACCTGATTCAAGGCGGCCAGGGGCAACGAAAGGGTGATGCCGTCATCAGCGGCGCCGGGGTCGTGCTTGTAGCTGAGCTTCCACTTCTGGCCGCGATAGTCGAACACCGAGGGGAAGGCGTCGGTAGTGATGCCTTCGGCCTCGTGGCGCATCAACTGCTCGCGTTGCAGGAACAGCAGCTTCGGCTCGGCCTGCTCGGCTTCCTTGCGCCAGCGGTCGAAGGCGGCAACGCCGGTAATCTGGGCCGGCAGCTTGGCGTCGAAGAAGGCGTGGATCAGTTCCTCGTCCACCAGCACATCGGGCCGGCGCGACTTGTGTTCCAGGTGCTCAATCTCCCGCATCAGCTTCTCGTTGTGTTGCAGGAAGCGCCATTTCTTCAGCCAGTCTTCCCCCACCTCGCCCCGCACCAGGGCTTCGCGGATGAAGATTTCCCGCGCCGTTTTCGGGTCCATCGGCCCGTAGTTCACCCGGCGCTTGGCGTGGATCAGCAGGCCGTGGAGGGTCACCCGCTCCCAGGCCACCACCTGGCCCGGCCCCTTTTCCCAGTGGGGTTCAAAGACATGGCGGCGGATCAGATGAGCGCCCACTTGCTCCAGCCACTCGGGCTCGATACGGGCGACGCAGCGGGCGAACAGACGCGAGGTTTCCACCAGTTCAGCGGCGACAATCCAGCGCCCGGCCTTCTTCACCAGTGCCGAGCCGGGATGGATGTAGAACTTGATGCCCCGCGCGCCCAGGTAGTGAGGCTCCGCCTCGTGCTTCAAACCGATATGCCCTAGAAGCCCCGTCAATAGGGCCTTGTGGATCGATTCATAGTTGGCGTCGAGCTGATTTTCCTTCCAGCCGTGCTCATGACAGAGAGTTATCAACTGGCCGTGGATGTCGCGCCACTCGCGCAGGCGCAGCCAGGAGACGAAGTTCTGCCGGCACCACTGGCGCTGCTTGTTGGAAGTCTCATGCTTCCACACCTCGTCGGCGGCGGTCCACAGCTTGAGCCAGGAGAGAAATTCGGATTTCTCGTCTTTCCATTTGGCATGGGCCTGATCGGCGGCCCCGGCCTGTTCTTGCGGACGTTCGCGCGGGTCTTGGCTCGACAGGGCAGCGGCGATGATGAGCATTTCGCGCAGGCAGCCCTGCTCCTTGGCGGCGAGGATCATGCGGCCGATCTTCGGGTCGAGGGGCAGCTTGGCCAGCTCGCGCCCCACGGCTGTCAGTTCCTTGCTCGTCTCGTCAATCGCGCCGAGTTCGGCCAGCAGTTGATAGCCATCGGCAATCATGCGCGGCAGGGGCGCTTCGAGGAAGGGGAAGTCCTCCACGTCACCGAGACGCAGGGACTTCATGCGCAGGATCACGCCGGCCAAGCTGGAGCGCAGGATTTCCGGCTCGGTATGGGCGAGACGCTTATTGAAGTCGTCCTCGTCGTAGAGCCGCAGGCAGACGCCCGCCGCGACGCGGCCGCAGCGGCCGGAGCGCTGCTTCGCCGCCGACTGGGCGATGGGTTCCACCTGCAACTGCTCAACCTTGTTGCGGTGACTGTAACGCTTCACCCGCGCCAGGCCGGAGTCGATCACGTAGCGGATGCCTGGCACCGTCAGCGACGTTTCCGCCACGTTGGTGGACAGCACCACGCGGCGCCCTTGATGCCCGGCGAACACCCGTGCCTGCTCCTGGGCTGACTGGCGAGCGAACAGGGGCAGCACTTCGAGGCCCGGCGGATGGTGTTTTCTCAACGCCTCGGCGGCCTCGCGGATTTCCCGCTCGCCGGGAAGGAACACCAACACGTCGCCAGGGCCTTCGCGGTGGGCCTCGCTCACCGCATCGACAATGGCCTCGTTCAGGTCGCGGTCGTCGTCCTCGCCGAAGGGGCGGTAGCGGGTCTCGATGGGATACAGGCGGCCGGAAACCTCGATCACCGGCGCCCCGTTGAAATGCTTGCTGAAGCGCTCGGCGTCGAGGGTCGCCGAGGTGACGATCACCTTCAGATCGGGCCGCTTCGGCAGCAACTGGCGCAGGTAACCGAGCAGAAAGTCGATGTTCAGGCTGCGCTCGTGGGCCTCGTCGAGAATGATAGTGTCGTACTGACGCAGCTGCGGATCGCCCTGGGTTTCCGCCAGCAGGATGCCGTCGGTCATCAGCTTGATGTAGGTCTCGGGGGAGGCGCGGTCGGTAAAGCGGATCTTGAAGCCGACGTAGCGGCCCAACTCCGACTTCAACTCCTGGGCAATCCGCGTCGCCGTCGCCCGCGCCGCGATGCGTCGCGGCTGGGTGTGGCCGATCAGTCCGTTCATGCCGCGCCCGAGTTCGAGACAGATCTTCGGCAACTGCGTCGTCTTGCCCGAACCAGTCTCGCCGCAGATCACCACCACCTGGTTCTGCTGGATGGCGCGGGCGATCTCCTCCCGCCGCTGATTGACCGGCAGGGCATCGTCGTAACTGATGGTTGGGCGGGCCGCCAGACGGGCGACCGGATCAAACTTCACAGGCGTCTTTCAGCAAAGGAGCGGATTTTAGTGCCTATCGTCCGGGCCACAGCCTTTCCTCGAACAGTTCCAGCAGGCGTTGGGCCGAGGGCAGCACCTCGCCAGGGCCAAAGCGGGCGACCAACTCCGCTTCGGGCAGAGGGGGCAAGCCGTCCTTCACCATAGCCAACCCCGGGCACAAGAGACTACGAGGCAGGGGCGCCACCGCAAGGCCGGAGGCCACGGCGTGGCGCACGGCGGTGACGCTACTGCCGACGAAAGCTGCCTTCCAGGGCATTCCCGCCCCGGCCAGGGCCGCCAGGGCGGCGACGCGGAAGACGCAGCCCTCGTGGAACAAAGCCAGGGGCAGGGGCCGCTGCTCGGCGGCCGCACTCCCCTCCCCGGTGAGCCAGATCAGGGGTTCGCGCCGAAGTAAGCGCCAACCAGAGTCGTCACCAGACAGGGGTTGGCCGACCACGCGCTTGGCGATGGCGAGATCAAACTCGCCGGCCTCAACCTGAGCCGCAAGACGCGCCGACAGATCGCAGCGCACCGACAGCTCCACCCGTGGGCAGACATGAGAAAAGTCGGCCAGCACCTGGGGGAAGACGCTTTCCATGAGTTCTTCCGGCAAGCCCAGGCGCAGGCGACCGGCCAGGGTCGGCTGGGCGAAGCAGCTATACGCCTCGTCGTTGAGGCGGAGAATGCGGCGACCATAGTCGATCAGCACCCGCCCCTCGGCGGTCGGCCCGGCAACGCGGCCTTGACTGCGTTCCAGCAGGGCCTGGCCGACGGTCTCTTCCAGGCGCTTGATTTGCAGGCTGATCGCCGACTGGGTGCGGCCCAGGGTCGTGGCGGCAGCAGAAAAGCTGCCGCTGTCGGCAATCGCCACCAGTGCTCGCAGCAAGTCGATGTCCAGGTTACGCATCACGGTTTGCATGGCCGCTCCATTCATCATTTACAAACAACATATCTTCGTTTTCATTATCAATTTCCATAATCTTGCTCTCCTGCCTAAGCTGGCGTCAAGCCTCCTCCCTCCCCTCGCCCACCAGGAGAAATTCATGACCGCCAGCGCCGCCCTGCCTTCCATCGTTCCCGTCACCGCCCTGCGCTTTGCCCTGGTCGGCACCGCCTTCAGCTTCGTCTGGAGTTCCGCCTTCATTGCCGGCAAGATCGGCATGACCTCCACCGGCCCCCTGACCCTGCTCAGTTTTCGCTTCCTCCTGGCGGGCGCTTTGCTGGCCCTGCTCGGACGCCTCCTCGCCCGATCCGCGCCACCGGCCCGCATCGACCGGAGCGTTCTCCTTACCGCCCTGGCCGCCGGCTTGCTGACCAACGCCGTGTATCTGGGCCTTGCCTATTCGGGTATGCGCACGGTGCCGGCAGGCCTGACGGCGATCCTGGTCAGCACCAGCCCCCAGCTCACCTCGACCCTGGCGGCCCTGTGGCTGAAGGAACCCTTCGGCTGGCGCGGCGCTCTCGGCTTGGCGGCGGGCTTCGGCGGCGTGGTCTGGATCATGCACGGACGGGCCACGTCACTACCCGCCGACGCCACGGGCATCGCCCTGATCCTCCTCGGCACCGTGGCCCTGGCCGCTGCCACTCTGCTCAATCGCCGCGTCGCGGGCCGCCTCGACCCCTGGCGTATCGCGATGATTCAACTGCCCGCCAGCGGTGCAGCCCTGCTACCCCTGGCCTGGTGGCGCGAAGGACTGGCACTGCGCGCCGACGGCGCCTTTTTCGGCAGCCTTTTCTACCAGGCTAGCGTCGTCTCCATCGGCACCACCCTGATGCTGCTCTGGCTGGTGCGCCACGGCGGCGCGGCGCGGGCGAGCGGCTTCCACCTGCTTAATCCGGCCTTCGGCACCCTGCTGGCCGTGGGACTACTGGGAGAAACCATACCGCCCTCGGACCTGCTCGGCGTGGCACCGATTGTCGCCGGACTGGCGCTGGTGCTGCGGCGGTAGTGAGCGGCGTTATTGCGGAGGGCTGGAAGCCGCGTCAATAGGCGATCCTGGCAAGGCATGCTCCAGGAGAGCCTTTTTATGCGGCTTGCGGAGAAGGCTATGGTGGAAAGGCCGTGAATAGGCGCATGCAGACCGGCGCAGCAAACAGGCTCTGGTAGAAGCTTACTTCGCCAGTTGCACGATGGTCCAGATACCCAGCCCGGTCATCAGCAGGGAGCCAAACAGGTGCAGGGACGCAGCCCCCGCTGCCCAGGCGTATTCGGAACGCTGGATCAGGCCCACCACTTCCGCCGAAAAGGTGGAGAAGGTGGTGAGACCACCAAGGAAGCCGGTAATCAGGAACAGGCGAACCTCGGGGGCCAGATCGACGTGGATGTGGAACACCGTCACCGCGACGCCGACCAGATAGCCGCCGATCAGATTGGCGGCCAGGGTGCCCAGGGGCATGGTGGGGAACAGGGGATTGAGCCAGAGGCCGAGCCCCCAGCGCATCCAGGCGCCCAAGGCGGCGCCGAGACCAATGGCTAGGAAGGCGGTTATCTGCATAGGCTCGATTCTACCGGCTGGCGATATCCATGGGTCCCAAGCCGGTAGAATTGCCGCTTTGCACCATCCTACGCGGCGAACCGGTCATGTCCAAACCCGAAGACAGCGAAGTCAAAGTCTCCAATTTCATCCGCAACATCATCGACGCCGATCTGGCATCCGGCAAGTATGCGTCCCGCCATTGGAGCGGCAAGCCCGGCCCCGGCCCCCAGCAGCAGGCGGGGCAGCCCGACCCAGCGAAGATTCGCACCCGCTTCCCGCCGGAGCCCAACGGCTACCTGCACTACGGCCACGCCAAGAGCATCTGCCTGAATTTCGGCCTCGCCCAGAGTTACGGCGGCGCCTGCCATCTGCGCTTCGATGACACCAACCCGGAGAAGGAAGAGCAGGAGTATGTGGATTCCATCGTCGATGCCGTCAAATGGCTTGGCTTCGACTGGAGCTTCGGCGGCGACACGAACCTCTACTACGCCTCCAACTACTTCGACTTCATGTACGCCGCCGCCGAGGCCCTGATCCAGGGCGGCCATGCCTACGTGGATTCGCAAAGTGCCGACGAGATGCGCGCCAATCGCGGCACCCTCACCGAGGCAGGGAAGAACTCGCCCTTCCGCGACCGCTCGGCGGCCGAAAACCTCGACCTGTTCCGCCGCATGAAGGCCGGTGAATTCGCCGATGGCGCCCACATCCTGCGCGCCAAGATCGACATGGCCGCCGGCAACATCAACCTGCGCGACCCGGCCATCTACCGCATCCGCCGCGCCACCCACCACAACACCGGCGACACCTGGTGCCTCTACCCGATGTACACCTTCGCCCATCCGATCGAGGATGCCCTGGAGAACATCACCCACTCCATCTGCACCCTGGAGTTCGAGGATCAGCGCCCCTTCTACGACTGGCTGCTGGACAAGCTGGCCGAGGCCGGCCTGCTGGCGCGCCCCCTGCCGCAGCAGTACGAATTCGCCCGCCTCAACCTGTCCTACGTGGTGCTCTCCAAGCGCAAGCTGATCCAGTTGGTGGAAGACAAGCACACCGAGGGTTGGGATGACCCGCGCATGCCGACTCTGGTCGGCGCCCGCCGTCGCGGCTTCACCCCCGAAGGCTTCCGACTGTTTGCCGAGCGCATCGGCGTCACCAAGTCCGATTCGTGGATCGACATGTCGGTGCTCGAAGAGTGCATGCGCGAGCACCTCAACGAAGCCGCCGAGCGCCGCATCGCCGTGCTCGACCCGGTCAAGCTGATCATCACCAACTATCCCGAGGGCGCAGAAGAAACCTGCCACGCCCCGAACCACCCCCTGAAGCCGGAGCTCGGCAAGCGCGACATCCCCTTCTCGCGGGAACTCTGGATCGAACGCGAAGACTTCATGGAAGAGCCCAGCAAGGGCTACCACCGCCTCTATCCGGGCAATATGGCGCGCCTGCGCTACGGCTTCGTCGTCAAATGCACCGGCTGCGAGAAGGATACCGCCGGCAACATCACCGCCGTGCTGTGCGAATACTTGCCGGATACCAAGTCCGGCACACCGGGGGCCGACAGCGTCAAGGTCAAGGGCAACCTGCACTGGGTTTCCGCCCGCCACGCCTATGCATGTGAAGTGCGCCTCTATGACCGCCTGTTCAAGAGCGAAAACCCCGGCGCGGGCGACCGGGATTACATCGACGACCTGAACCCGGCTTCCAAGGTGGTGATTCACGCCCAACTGGAAGCCGCCCTCAAGGATGCCAAGCCGGAAGACCGCTTCCAGTTCGAGCGCCACGGCTACTTCGTCGCCGACCGGGTGGACAGCCAAGCCGGCGCGCCGGTGTTCAACCGCGCCGTGACTCTGAAGGATTCCTGGGGCAAAGGCGGCAAGTAATGGCCGGCGGCTGGGGCTGCCCCCACGAGGTGGGCGACGTGTGCACCAAGCTCGGCGGCATTGCTTGCGATCCGGGCATCAAGGGCTGTGTGCTGGCCGGCCGCTATCGTTTTCTTGACGACGACAAGAGCCAGCGCTTTCTGGAGAAGAAGGCGCGGGAGCAGGCGACGCCGGAAACCGATGCCGCCGACTCCGGCGACGCCTCGACCACACCGTGAGCCTCCATTCCTCCTGGCATCACCACCTGCCCCGCCCTCTCGACCCGCGTCTGCGCTCCTGGCTCACCGAGCCCGGTTCCCTGACGCGGCGCCTGCTGCGGGGCGCCGAGCAGTTTTCTGTTGAACCACGCTTCCAGGGCAAGGCCAAGCCGCGTCGTGACGAAGCGCTGCTGCTCGGCCTGCGCCCCGGCCGCCTGGCTTGGCGGCGGGATGTCATTCTGCGGCGGAACAAGGAGCCCATCATCCGGGCCCACACCCTGATGCCCCTGGCCAGCCAGGGCGACCTCGGGCGCAAGTTCCACGGCCTCGGCCGGCGCTCCCTCGGTTCGTTGCTGTTCGCCAATCCTCTTATCCGCCATGGCCGCCTCGCCTTTTCGCGCCAGGGCAAGGGCCTCTGGGCGCGGCGCGCCCTGCATTCCAAAGGCCCGTGGCGGGTATTGGTGACGGAGGTATTCCTGCACCTGCCGTAAGCGGTAAGCTTGCGGTCAGTCGCCCCATTTTTCCCGGAGTGAGAACATGGTCACAAGAAAAACCGCCAAGCCCGCAAACCCCGCCCCGTCTGTCAAAGTCCGCCCCGCCGCTGCCAAGCCGGCGCCGAACTCCATGCCCCGCGCACCCGCCAAGACGGCCAAGGCCAGCAAGACCGTCACCCCCCGCACCCTGAAGACCCGCCCCGCCCAGGCCGGCGACACCGGCCCCACCAGCGGCGCGGCGCGTATCGAGGCCCACACCATCAGCGAGGCCGTGGATGCGGCCCAGGAAGCCCGCCTCGCCGCCATGCGCGACCTGGTTTCCGGCGCTTCCGAGGAGGAAGCCTCCTCCCTGCTGCGCAACCTGCTGCGCGAAAAGCATCTGACCCTGGGCGAAGAGGCGATTCACCCGGACAGCGAACTCGCCCCGGACTGGCGCGAGGGCGGCTATCCCTACAAGAACCTGATGTCGCGCCGCAATTACGAGCGGGAGAAATACCGCTTGCAGGTGGAGTTACTCAAGCTCCAGGCCTGGGTCAAGGAAACCGGCCAGAAGGTGGTGATCCTGTTCGAGGGCCGTGATGCCGCCGGCAAGGGCGGCACCATCAAGCGCTTCATGGAACACCTGAACCCACGCGGCGCCCACGTCGTCGCCCTGGAAAAGCCGACCGAGACCGAGCGCGGTCAATGGTATTTCCAGCGCTATGTGCAGAACCTGCCCACCGCCGGCGAGATCGCCCTCTTCGACCGCTCTTGGTACAACCGCGCCGGCGTCGAGCGCGTGATGGGTTTCTGTTCCGATGGCGAATACCAGGAATACATGCGCCAGTGCCCCGAGTTCGAGCGCATGCTGGTGCGGCAAGGCGTTCATCTGATCAAGTTCTGGTTCTCCGTCTCGCGCTCCGAGCAGCGTCGCCGTTTCAAGGAACGCAAGGTGCACCCGCTCAAGCAATGGAAGCTCTCGCCCATCGACCTGGCCTCCCTCGACAAATGGGAGGACTACACCAAGGCCAAGGAGAACATGTTCTTCTACACCGACACCGCCGACGCGCCGTGGACCGTCATCAAGTCCGACTGCAAGAAGCGGGCGCGGCTCAACGCCATGCGCTACGTGCTGCACCGCCTGCCCTACGGCAACAAAGACCCGGAGCACATCGGCAAGCTCGACCCGCTGATCGTCGGCCGCGCCAACGTGGTGTACGAGCGCGGCGAAAAGCAGGGGGTGCCGATTCTGTGATTTTCCGGCCGGCGCCGGTGCGGGTGGCATAATCCCCGCACCGCCACTCGCCCCGCCCCCATGCTCAACGCCCGCCATGCTGCCTGGATTCTCGCCGCCCTCGCCCTGTTCCTGGTGCTGCGGCTGCATCTGCTGCCGGCGCTGCTAGCCGGGCTGCTGGCTTACGAACTGGTGCATCTGTCGGCGCCGCTGCTCGCCGGCCGGCTTTCCAGCCAGCGCGCCAAGGCCGTCACCGTCGGCCTGCTGGCGGTGCTCAGCGTCGGCGCCGTGACAGCGGGCCTGATGCTGACGGCAGCCTTCTTCCGCAGTGATGCCGGCAGCATCCCCGCCCTGGCGGCAAAGATGGCGGAGATTCTTGAGAACTCGCGTCACTCCCTGCCTGACTGGCTGGTGGCCTCGCTGCCCGGCAGCGCCGGCGAACTCAAGGACGCCGCCATCGCCTGGCTGCGCGAACACTCGGGCGAAGTGCAACTGATCGGCAAGGAGGCCGGCGTCACCCTCGCCCATGTGCTGATCGGCCTCATCATCGGCGCCATGGTGTCGATGCGCGAAGCGATGGCGCCGGAACATCTGAAACCCCTCGCCGCCGCCCTGATGGAACGGGCGACGCGGCTGGCCGAAGCGTTCCGCCGCATCGTCTTCGCCCAGTTGCGCATCTCCGCCATCAACACCGCGTTCACCGCGATTTATCTGGTGGTGGTGCTGCCCCTGGCCGGAATTCACCTGCCCCTGACCAAGACCATGATCGCCATCACCTTCCTGGTCGGGTTGCTGCCGGTGATCGGCAACCTGGTCTCGAACACGGTGATTGTAGTGGTCAGCCTCGCCCACTCGCCGCAGGTGGCGGGCGGCTCGTTGCTGTTTCTGGTGGTGATCCACAAGCTGGAGTATTTTCTCAATGCGCGCATCGTCGGCGGCCAGATTTCCGCCAAGGCCTGGGAGCTGCTGCTGGCGATGCTGACCATGGAAGCGGCCTTCGGCCTGCCCGGCGTGGTCGCGGCGCCGATTTACTACGCCTATCTCAAAGACGAACTGGCCGCCGCCGGGCAGGTCTGACAAGGAAAAATCATCATGGTCGACATCGCCGCCCTGCTGCATCCCCGCATCCGCGACCGGGAAAGCCTCGATGAATTCCTCGAAGCCCTCACCGACCAGGCGCCCAAGGTAGAGCGGGACGTCGCCCGGCTGCGCAAGGCACCGGACGACAAGACCCTGATCGCCGACCTGTTCCGCGCCCTGCACACCATCAAGGGCGATGCCGCCATGTGCAAAGTGGACCTGGGCGTCACCATCGCCCATCCGATCGAGACCCTGTTGGCGCGCACCCGATCCGGGGAGATCGTGTTCACCGACCTGCTGGCCGAAGTGATCCTGCTCGCCATGGACCGGCTCGAACAGGCCACCGAAGCCCTGGCCCTGGGCAAGCCGATGACGCCCTTCAAGCTGCCGGAACTCGTCGGCGGCCTGGAAACCCTGGCGGCCATGCCCCAGGAGCGCATCGAGGAACACGGCGCTCTGGTGATCGAGAACGTCACCGGCTACAAGCCGATCCAGTCCAACAAACTGGTCAAGCCGCGCGCCGTGGCAATGCCGCGCAGCGCGGAAACCATCGCCACCGACCTGCGCTTTTTTCACGACCTGGCGCTGCAATACGAGGCCCATTCGCCGCTGTTCAAGGGCCGCAGCGGCCGCCTGCTGCGCCTCGCCATCGACACCAACGTCGCCGCCGGCAAGCCAGTGGACCCCTATCAGCTCGAAGCCGCCATCTACATGCACGATATCGGCATGATGTTTTTGCCGGAGTCGGTCTGGCTCAAGGTGGGCCGCCTTTCCGACGAAGACAAGCTGTTGCTCCGTGGCCATCCGCTGCACGGCGCCGGCCTGCTGGCGCGCATGGAGGGCTGGCAGGACGCTGCCACCATGATCGAACAACATCACGAAATGCCCGATGGTGGCGGCTATCCCAAGGGCCTGAAGGAAGACGAGATCGTGCCGGGGGCGAAGATACTCGCCATCGTCGACGCCTTCGAGGCCGTCACCCTCAAGCACAGCCATCGCGGCCAGGGGCGCTCCCTGCTGCGGGCGATTGCCGAAATCAACGCCTGCGACAACCAGTTTGCCCCCGAATGGATCGGCCCCTTCAACACCGTGATTCGCAAGATCGCCGAGGGCGCACCGCTATAATCCCTGCTTCTCCCCCCATAACTCCAAACGCATCATGCGCAAAAGCAGCCTGTCCCGCTTCCTGATCGAAAAGCAGCACAACAGCCAACTCATTTCCGCCGACCTGCGGCTCCTGATCGAAGTCGTGGCGCGGGCCTGCAAGGCGATTTCCATCGCCATCGGCAAGGGCGGCCTGGTGGCCGGCACCCTCGGCAGCAATGAATCCGAGAACGTCCAGGGCGAAGTGCAGAAGAAGCTCGACGTCATCTCCAACGAGATCCTGCTGGAGGCCAACGAATGGGGCGGCCATTTGGCGGCCATGGCCTCGGAGGAAATGGAGCATCCCTACGCCATTCCCCATCGCTATCCGAAGGGCGAATACCTGCTGATGTTCGATCCCCTCGACGGCTCCTCCAACATCGACGTCAATGTTTCCGTCGGCACCATCTTTTCGGTGCTGCGCTGCCCCGAGGGCATGGAGCCCACCGAGGAGGCCTTTCTCCAGCCGGGCGCCAAGCAGGTCTGCGCCGGCTACGCGATTTACGGCCCCAGCACCCTGTTCGTGTTGACCCTGGGTGACGGCGTCAATGTGTTCACCCTCAACCGCGAAACCGGCAGCTTTATCCTCTCCCAGGAAAACCTGCGCATTCCCGAAGACACCAAGGAATTCGCCATTAACGCCTCCAACATCCGCTACTGGGAAGCGCCGGTAAAGCGCTATGTGGATGAACTGCTAGAGGGCAAGGACGGCCCCCGGGGCCAGGACTTCAACATGCGTTGGGTGGCCTCCATGGTCGCCGACGTGCATCGCATCATGAGCCGGGGCGGCATTTTCATGTACCCGGCGGACGCCAAGACCAAGGCCCAGGGCGGCAAGCTGCGCATCCTCTACGAAGCCAACCCGATGGCCTTCATCGTCGAGCAGGCCGGCGGCGCGGCCACCGACGGCAACCAGCGCATCCTCGACATCCAGCCCACGGCCCTGCACCAGCGGGTGCCGGTGATCCTCGGCTCGAAGAACGAAGTGGACCGCGTCACTTCCTACCACAAGGCTTAAGCCATGGACCTGCGCGGCAAGACCGGCCTGCTGATCGACGATGTCTCCGAAATGCGTAATGCGGTGCGCATCCAGCTCGCCGATGCCGGCATCCAGAGTTGCGACTCGGTGCGCAACGTCAAGGAAGCGGTGGTCAAGCTCACTGCCCGCCGCTACGACCTGGTGGTCTGCGACTACAACCTCGGTCAGGGCGCCGACGGCCAGCAACTGCTGGAACTGGTCCGCCGCAACACGCTGCTGCCACTGACCACCGCCTTCCTGATGATTACCGGTGAGACCGGTTACGAACAGGTTTCCACCGCCGCCGAGTTCGCCCCCGACGACTACCTGCTCAAGCCCTTCACCTCCGATGTTCTCGCCACGCGCCTGTCGCGCATCCTCGACAAGAAGGAAGCCCTGGCGCCGATCTACAAGCACATGGGCGCCAAGGGCGACAAAGCCCTCGCCCTCGCCGCCTGCGATAAGGTACTGGCGGAACAGCCACGCTACGCCACCGACGTGCAGCGCCTCAAGGGCGAGCTGCTGTTGGCCCTGAACCGCATCGATGAAGCCCAGGCCCTTTACGAGAGTGTGCTGCAACAACGCGCCACGCCCTGGGCCGCCGTCGGCAAAGCGCGTGCCCTCGCCGCCAGCGGCAAGGACGATGAGGCCAAGGACGGCCTGCAACAAGCACTCGCCGCCTACCCGAACTACCTGGCCGCCTACGACTCCCTCGCCGGCCTGCTGCAAAAGACCGACAAGGCCGCCGCCCAGCAGATTGTCGAGCAGGCCCTCAAGGTGGCACCCAGCACTCGCCGTCAGCGCCAACTGGGTTCCCTGGCCCTGGAGAACAGGGACTTCAGTCGTGCCGAGGAAGCCTACAAGCGAGCGGTAGATAAAGACCGCACCGGCTTCTTCAAGAGCTTCGACGATTACGCCGGCCTCGCCAAGAGTTGTTCCGAACAAGGCAAGACCCAGGAAGCCCTGGCAGCGGTAAAAGACATGGGGGTCCATTTCACCCGCACACCGGAACTCGCCGCCCACCAGGCCGCCACCGAGGCCGAGGTGCAGCTCAAGGCCGGCAACACCGCCGCCGCCCAGGCCGCCCTGGAAACCGCGCTGGCCGTCTGCAAGGACGCCAACCTCGCCCCCGAGACCGCCCTTGCCGTGGCCCAGGCCTGCTTCGCCAGCGGCCGCACTAATGAAGCCAAGACCATCATCCAGGCCGTGGCCGAAGACCACCACGAGAACGACGAGGTGCTGGCCCAGGCCCAGTCCGTGTTCTCCGCCGCCGGCATGCAAAGCGAGGGCGCGGTGTTCCTCGAAGCCACGCGCAAGCGCATGGTCAAGCTCAACAACGACGCCGTCGCCATGGCCAAAGCCGGTCAGCTCGACGAGGCCGTGACCATGCTGGCCGAAGCCGCCGACCGCCTCACCAACAACTGTCAGGTGGCGATCAATGCCGCTCTCGCCGTGCTGATGCAGGCCCAGAAGCAAGGCCCGACGCCGGAACACTTCGCCCAGGCCCTGCGCTACATCCTCCAGGCGCGCAAGGTCAATGCCGACCACCCGCGCCTGGGCGAAGTGATCGCCTTCTACCGCAAGCTGGCGCCGCCGGGTACGCCGCCAATTCCAGAACAATAGCGAACCCGCCGTGGACCACCTGATCGCCGCCGCCATTCACGACGCCAAGAACAGCCTCTCCTCCCTCGGCGTCTGGCTCGACAAGGCTCGTGGCGAACACGACAGCGCGGCGCTGCATCACGCCGCCGATCTGGCCGCCCGCGTCAATGCCCAACTGGTGGAACTGCTGGCCCTGCACCGGGACGGCGAAGGCAGCCTACGCATGGCTGTCGCCGACCACAACCTGGCCGACTTTCTCGCCGATCTGCAAACCGAACTGCCTCCGGGTGCAGAGCGGGTACTCCAGGTCAGTAGCGCCGAAGCACTCGGCGAGTGGGCCTTCGACGCCTATCTGGTCAAGTTCGTGCTCCTCGATGCCCTGCGCAACGCCCTGCGCCACGCCCACGCCAAGGTGAAGCTCAACGCCGTCATCGAGGGCGGCACTCTGCACATCGACATCGACGACGACGGCCCCGGCTTTCCCACCATCGTGTTGCAAGGCGAACAAGGCGCCATGAACGCCCACTCCAGTGGCCTCGGCCTCGTCTTCGCCCGCACCATCGCCGAGCGCCACCGCAGCCCCGACGGCCGCCACGGCCGCATCGAACTGAGCAACCCCAAGGGCGCCCGCTTCCGGCTGGTGCTGCCCTGACGTCCGGGCGACTCCCCGAGGATCAGTCGCCCCCCAACGCCCGGCGAATGATCTCCACCTTGTCCTCCTCGGAATACTCGGTCTTGTCGCGGGCGGTCTGAATCAGGAGGATGCCCACCCCCATCACGGCCAGGGCCAGAACCCAATAGACGAGCACCACCAGGCCGCCCCAGCTAGCGTCACCGCCGCCACGGCGCAAGCCGAAAACATCCAGCCACCAGACCACGACGGGCGCCGCAATCAGCAACGCCCCCGCCGCCTGCCCCAGCAGCGGAAATCGTTTGGCGACCCAGAACAGGGGATACAGAACCCCCATCAGGATCAAGACTAACATCAGGCCACGCGTGGAGAAGTCGCCGATCCACCACTTGAACGCCACCCAGCACAACCCGACAAGCAGCGCATTCCGCAGCGTTGGCGACATGCGCACGAGCTTCATGGCTAGAGCCAGCCGCGCTCGACGAACTCGACGACGTTGTAGCGGCGATTCTCCAGGGGGTTGGCGCCAATGGCGGCAATGATCCGGCGCAGCCCCTCCGCATAGGGTGCCGGGCCGAACACCCGGGTTTCGAGGACGACGCTGCTGGCCTGATCTTCGATCTCGATGCGATGGTAGGCATGCCGCCCCAGATGCTGCGGCGGAATCTTCAGGCGCTCTTGCTGCTCCCGCGGGTCCCGCACCGAAACGATGTCATCGCGGCCACGACCGAGCGCCTCCGCCAGAGCTACGGCGGTGCCCGGCGTGGACGACTTCTCGGCCTGATGGGACTCGACGATGCGGATGGCGTAGTCCTTGAACTGCGGCCCGCTCCGCGCCAGCATCGCCATGAACTTGAGCATCAGGATGTTGGTGTTGGGGCACAGCACCACCGGAAAACCCACGGTGCGCGTCTCGATATCCGACCCGGTCGCCAGCTCCACCAGAGCCGACCCCGATCTCTCGCAATAGGCAAGCACCTCGCCCAGCTCGCGCCCGGAACCCGCATGAACCACCACGCAAGGCCCCTCTGCCGCCGCCCTATCGGCCCAGGCCACGACCTCGCCAAACTCCCCGCCGTCCAAGGAACCCAAAAGCTCCCGAGCCAACTTTCCACTCCCCACCACCACAACCGACATGCTGCTTCCTTCTTTACCGAATTTGATTTGCGCTGCGCTTCATTCTATCGGCCGCGATTCACGTCGGAGCCGTGAGAAGGGTGGCTTATGGATATTGAGTAACCGTGGTCTGTCCCTGAGGTTTCCCCACGATCAGTCAAAACGTTCTACCGCCGCCTCAGGTTACGTTGCCAAGGCCATTGTGTGCTGCCTTACACCGCCTCCAGCGCGAGCAGCTCAGCCACCGTCTGCCTTCGTCGAATAAGCCGGGGCTCACCATTTTCCATCAGCACTTCGGCAATCAGCGGGCGCGCGTTGTAGTTCGATGACATGGAGGCGCCATACGCACCGGTGTCGTGCAACACCAGCAGATCTCCCACCTGCGCCTGCGGCAAGGACCGGTGCAACACCACGCCACCGTCTCCCTGCGTAAACACATCTCCCGACTCGCACAGAGGTCCGGCAACCACCGTGTCAAACTGCAGGCCATTAACCGCTGTGCCATCAGAGTGGATCAACTCCATGCCGTGGTAGGCGCCGTATAGGGCCGGGCGAGCCAGATCACTGAAGCCGGCGTCCACCATCACAAAATGGTTGGCGCCCTGTTGCTTCGTGGCGCGTACCTCGGTGACCAGCACGCCGGACTCGGCCATTAAATAGCGGCCCGGTTCTATTTCCAGTTTCACTGGGTGCTCCAGCAGTTGTTCCACGGTATGGCGCGCTGCATCCCATAATGAAAAGTAGTGCGCCGTATCAATCGTGGGTTCACCGGCCTGGTAGGGAACGGACAGACCGCCGCCCGCGGAGATGGCGTGCAGGTCCAAACCCTGCGCATTCACTACCTCTACCAGCTTCAGCATGGCACCGCACACTTCCTGCAAGTGCGCGTAGTCCACGCCTGAGCCGATGTGCATGTGCAGGCCCTGCAAGGCCAGGCCGTTGGACTGGATCTTTTCGCAGGCGCGTACTAGGTCGCCATGCCAGATGCCATGCTTGCTATGCTCGCCACCGGTATTTGTTTTCTTGGAATGGCCATGCCCGAAACCTGGGTTGATGCGTAGCCACACCGGGTGCCCCGGGTTGACCGCACCCAATTGGTCCAGCATGTCCATGGAGCCGCAGTTCACGGGAATATTGAGTTCCACCACGCGCGCAAGCGTAGCGCGGTCCAGCAGATCGGCCGTGAACACGATGTCTGCGTGCCCGTTGTGCAAGCCCGGCGTAAAACCACCAGCCAACGCGCGTTCGATTTCACCCAAAGACACCGAGTCCACCACTGCGCCCTGTCGCTTCATGAGGCGAAGGATGTGTGTATTGGAGTTGGCTTTCTGAGCGAAACGCACTACGTCAAACAACCGCAGAGCGGCAATCTGGCGCGTAATGGTGTCGGCATCATAGATCCACAGCGGGGTACCGAACTGCTGGGCCAAAGGAGCGATGGTAGCGGGAGTAAAAGGGTTCATGGGTGGATGAGCTTCCCTCGGTTTTTAAATTAAAGGTTCCAGGCTCAAATAAGCCACGGAACTAGGCACTGCACGGCGTTATGCCTGGCGCTCCGTTGACCGCCCCGTTGGGGCCTGAGCCTCGACATAGGCATCAAGCAGGCGACGGATCATGCGTTGGTACTGGGTGTGATGTTTCGTCGCCTCGGACTTGAAGAAGTCGATGCTCTTCTTGCTCAGCGCCAGCGTAACCTTCATGCCTTCCTCGCGAAACGCCAGCTCGGCGGGCGAGGGAAGAAAGTCGGGGACAACCTGAGTCTTGCCGAGGGGTTCATCGGTGTATTTGATCTTGGCTGCGGCTACGGCTTGCTTCGCCGGCGTTGGCCTACTACTCGGAGACTTCGTTTTCGCGCTCATAGATCGCCTTTCCTTTGCGCCAATAACCGGCGCCGATGATTCGGATGACCGAGGCGCGGTAGGTAAACCGCACCGTAAGAACACCACCATCAACCTCGCCGAAGCAATAAAAGCGTTCTTCGGTTTGGCTGTGAGCGACGTCCTTGGCAATCACACGCCGAGGGTCAGCGAAGGCGTATTGGGCGCGGGAGAAGGAAATCCCGTGCTTATTCTGATTCTCCGCGTCCTTGGTTGGATCCCAGTCGAAGCGAGTGTGTGCCATGGGTGAAGACTAGCATCTGGCAATATAAAACGCCATACAGAGATATGGGCCGCCCAGCTAATCGACGCCGAAGCGGGCCGAGACCACCGCCCCGCAACCCGCATCCAACGGCGCTCCCAGCCATGCCATGCCCGCAAGCGCCTTTTGACGGCCTCCCAGCCACCCCCTGCCCAGAACCGCCATTCCACGCGGCGCCCAGGCCCGTGCCTCCCAGCCCCTAAACCGGCTTCGCCCGCTCCGAAAGCCCCTGGGTATCCAACAAGGATACCGTGCCGCGCCCCGTGTTCACCAGCCCCTGGGCAGTAAGACTCTGCATCAGCCGCGCCACCACTTCCCGCGTGGTGCCGAGGTGGCCGGCCAGTTCCTGCTGCGTCATGCGCACAGCGCCCTGCTCGGAGGCATTCACCAACAGAAAATTCGCCAGGCGCTGATCGAGGGTGCAGGAGTGAATCTGCTCCAGCTCGCCCATGAGACGGAACACCAGCGTCGACAAGGCCTTGACGGTCATATCCTGCACGGCGGCCTCGCTCTCGAACAGGGCGCGATAGGTGGGGCCGGAAATCACGGCAACACGGGTGGCGGCATCGGTCTCGACCCAGGCCGGGTAGCGCAGGTCGTTGAACAGGCAGTTGAGGGCCAGCACGCAGGTCTCGCCGGGGCGGATGAAATACAGGGTGGCTTCGCTGCCCTGAGGGGTGTAGGTGAACACACGCAACTGGCCCTGGGTCACCAAGTAAGCGCCGGAGACCTGCTGGCCCTTGTGGATCACGGCGGTGGGCTTGGCGAAGCCCTTGACGACGAGGCCGCGCCGCAGCACTTCGCGCCCCGCCGGTGAAAGCTGCAAATACTGGTCGACCGCTTCCTGTTCCTTCGCCATGGCGCTCCCTTTCCGCCCGCCGGCGGGCCGGGAATGGCGCCGTGGCGACGCCTTACCGAACCAGCCGCAAGGGCCTGCTGTTGTCATTGGCGGTGAATAGTACGCCGGCATCGGCGCGGCGGCCAGTCTTTGCGACCGGGTTGCCGCCCTGCTTGGCGACTTGGGCAACCAGACGCTCGCTGCTGAGGGAGCGCAGGAAGGCGGCGATGTCGGCCACCTCCTGGTCGCCGAGGGCGGAACGGTCCACGCCGCCGAGCACCCGCTCCTGGCCGGACCAGATGACGAAGCGGCCGGCGCGGGGATCGTCGGCGGTGAGGCGGCCGAGCTGGGCGCTGGCCATGATGCGCACCACGTCTTCAAGTTTGTCGACCGCGCCGTTGTGCAGCCAGGGACCGGTGAGGGCCACATTGCGCAGGGAAGGAATGCGCCACAGCCCCTGCTTGCCGCCGGGGGTTGCCAGGCCGGTGTCGCCGGTCAGCCGGTAGCGGGCGTTGAAGGCGGTGGCATTGGCGGGAAACAGGCGGAACGGCTGGCGCGCGTCGAAGACGCTGGCGCCGCTGAAGTTCGGCCCGGAGTGGCAGGTGACGCAGCCGAGGTTCTGGAACAGGCTCATGCCGCGCAACTGGGCCGGCGTCAGGGCCTTGGCATCGCCGCGCACGAAGCGGTCGTAGGGGGCGTCCGGCGTAATCAGGGTGCGTTCGTAGGCGGCGATGGCCTTGGCGATGGCGTCGATGGTGATGGGGGTGCCGGCGCCGAAGGCGCGATCAAAACCCGCGCGATAGGAAACATCTTCACGCACCCGCGCCGCCACGGCGTCGAGGGAGGGCATGCCCATTTCGGCCGGATTCACCGGCGGCCCCTTGGCCTGCTCTTCCAGGGAGGGGGCGCGGCCGTCCCAGAACAGCAGCGACTGGAAAGCGGCGTTCCACACCGTGGGGGCGTTGCGGGAACCGACCTGGCCTTCGATACCCAGCGACGTGGCGCGGCCGTCACCGCCGGCGCCGGCCCGCACATCGTGGCAGGAGGCGCAAGAGAGAGTGCGGTCGCGGGACAGGGCGGTATCGTGAAACAGGCGTTCGCCGAGGGCGACCTTTTCTGGCGTGGTCGGATTATCCGGCGGCGCAGGCGCCCGCTCGGGCAGGGCCTCCCAGATGTAGCGGCCAGTGCCGGTCGCCACCATGTCGAAGCCGTCGTCCTGGCGCTGGGCGACGGCGAGTTGAATCGGCGACGGGCCGGAGATCAGGGGCGCGATGACGATCTGCGGCAGGCTGCTGACGGTAAGGATCACCGCCAGCTTGAAGATGAAGGCCATCACCCCCATGCCGAGGGCGGCCACCAACAGCCAGCGCTTGCCGACGGCGAGGCGGCCCGAGGGGCCGAGTTCCATATGCACCATGGGCAGCAGCATCACCAGGGCAAGAACCACCGCCACGGCGGCGATGGCGAGCAGATCAACGATTCCGAAGTTCATGATGGTCTCCCGGAAAAGAGCCGCCGCGCCGCTGAAGCATATGCCGGCACGGCGGCAAAACAAGCTCAGGCGGCGCGGCGGAAGAAGGTGTCGCCGGGGGTGGCGGTGGTGACTTCGGTGATCGAGTCGAAAGGCAGGCCGACCCGGGCGTGGGCGCGGCGCACCGCTTCGGCGTCAGGGGCCATGGTGAAGCAGAAGGCGCGGCCTTCTTCGTAACTGAGGTGAATACGCAGGGGCACCACCCCCTCGTCACCGCAGGCGGCTTCGTAGTTGGCGAAGAAACCCTCGAACTGCTCGCGGGTGAGGCCGCGGGGGAAGGTCTCTTTCGACTGGTCGTGGGTATCGACGAAGAATTTCATCGGCTGCATGGCAATCTCCTTTCACGTTGTAATTGCAACGGAGAGGAAATTAGCGCCCGCAGCGGCGCCGATCTGTAGCAAAAGCTACACAGGGAGCAATGTTTCTAAGGTGCGGTCAATTCGCGCCAGGAGGCAACGCGAGGGACTGGATTTCGTCCGAACCCGAAGCAACGGGCACGGCAGCGCCGCTCCCCGCCGGCTGCCACTCGACGCTGCCGGCGTCGCCGGAGAAAATCCGTTCCTCGGCACGGCCTGCGGCCTTCAGGACCAATTGCAATTCGCGGGCGGGAAGATTGGAGAGGGGTGTTTCATCATAAGGACGCCTGAGCCAGCGCACCTGGGTGTCGCCGCGCACCTCGGCGATGGCGCAGCGGATGCCCTGGCCGGCGGCGTCGCGGGCGGCTTCGGTGGCAGTTTTATCGGCGGCGAATTCTTCCAGCTGCTTGGCGGCGGCATCGTTCTCGGCCCGGAGGGCAGCAAGCTGGCGCAGCTTGGGTGCGGCCCGCTGCTGCAATTTTGTCCAGCCATCCTGCTTGGACTTGTCGATTACCAGCGTCCCGGCTTTAACCTTGGGCGCCAGGGAGAGATAGGACTTGAGATCGGGGTCAGCAGCAAGGGTCTCCATGTCGGCGCGGCGCAGGGTGATTTCGCCCTCGGTCTCCACCCGCGCTTCTTCCAGGTTTGCCAGCTCCTTGGCAAAACTCGACAGGTCGGGCAGCAGCAGGGTGACGAAGCTGGGCTCGTCGCGGCGGGTGGTGGCGACCTGAATGCTGACCGACTTGGCGGCCATGGCGCTGCCTTCGGAGACACCGATCTCGATGCTGTCGGCGACGATCTGGCAGCGCACGGCGCGCTCGATCTTGACCCGGGCGCCGAAGATGATGCAGTTCTCGGCCGCCACCAGCACCACGTCGCCGCCCCGGGCATCGAGGGTGGACTGGGCGGCGCTGCCCTCGACGGTGACGCTGCCGCCGGCGCTGATCGCCTCGCCGCCGCGAATGTTGGACTTGAGCAGGATGTTGCCGCCGCTGGAATGAATGCGGCCGAACACGTCGGCCATGAAGGTCATGTGATGGCCTTCGACCTTGCGCTTTTCCTGCACTTCGCCGTGTTCTTCGTATTGATCGCCGGCGAGGGCCAGGTTGCCGGTGGTGCGCATCGACACACCTTCCTTGTTGATGATCTTCTCGGTCACCGAAATCTGGCCGGACTGGGTGTCGATGTTGAGGAAGCCGTCCATGGTGGCAACCACGTATTCGCCATGGGACTCCCGCAGCACCTGAGTGCCGGGGCCGGAGAGGCTGACGATATCGAAGTCCTTCACCACCACCGGCGCCAGCTCCTTGCCTTGGACGTCCCAGCCGGAGACGCCGAGGGTGCGCGGAATCTTCTTGAACAGCCGGGTGCCCGCCGTCACCTGCGGGAAGCGGTTGCGGAAATGGCTCAGGTCCATACGGCCGTCAGAACGCAGGGCGGGGGCGTCGTCCCGATGCAGCAAGTCGGTCTGCTCGTTAACGCTGGCGTCCTTGCCTTCCACCGGCAGCAGCTTCTTCGCCACCGTCAGGCGCTCCACCTTGTTGCGCTCGATGATCTCGCGCACCGCAGCGACATCAATGCCGTAGCGGATGCCCTTGACCCAGAGGTCAGCGACAAACTCATCCACATCGAGGAACATCTGCTCGCTGAAGGTGTGGATCTCCATGCTCACCACGGGGCAGTTGCCCTCCGCGTCCGGCTCGCCGAACACCGGCTCCTGCACCTCCCGCTCCACCATCACCGGCTCGAACAGATATTCCGCACCGCCACCACCCTCGATGATCTTGACGTTGCGATAGAGGGCGCGACGCTGTTCCGGGAAGGGCAGGATGTCGGCCGCCAGCCACATCTCCGGCGCCTTGGCCTTGCGCTCGAACTCTTCCAGCATCGGCGCGATCTGTTCCGGCCCCCAGTGGTAGAGCAGGTTGAGGAACAGAGGGTAGTCGAGATTCTGGAAACGCGCCCCGGCGGCAAACACCCGTTCGACGAACTGGGTAAACAGGGCCGGAGAATCGAGGGCGGAGATATCCACCCACAGGCCGTCGGCACGACGGGTGACAAAGCCCGGCAGCAGAATCTGCCCGGCTTCCAGATCGACGATATTGCCTACCGCGCTGGTCTCGGCCATGGCGATTAACGTGAAACGACAAAAACGAGCGCCGGGTAATACATCGAGCGCAGCGAACAAACTGATAGCCTCCCCCGCGAGGGGGAGGATGGGAGGGGGCGGGCCTTTATGCCGCCTTTCGCGTGTTTCATCATCACAGGGTAGCTATCGCTGCCATGCGCGTTTACACGGCGCGCAGGCGCTCGCCGGCGCCGGCTAGCGTGTCTTCATTCTTGGCAAAACAAAAGCGCACCACGTGGTGATCCTCCTCCTCCGGATGGAATACCGAAACGGGTATTGCAGCCACCTTGAATTCACGGGTTAGACGAACGGCGAAGTCCGTATCCCTTTCGTTATAAGGGCCATTGTAGCTCGCCAATTGAAAATAGGTGGCGGCACAGGGCAACGGGGTCAAACGCGAGCCAGCGAGCAGTGCGCGGAAGGCATCGCGCTTGGCCTGGTAAAAGGCCGCCAGCCCGGTGGCGAAGCCCGGTTCCTCGTTCATGAAGTCGGCCAATGCGCGCTGCATGGGATGATTAACGGCAAATACATTGAATTGATGAATCTTGCGGAATTCCGCCATCAGGGCCTCTGGCGCCAGGCAGTAGCCGATCTTCCAGCCGGTGATGTGATAAGTCTTGCCGAAGCTGGAAACGACGAAGGCGCGCTCGCGCAGGCCGGGAAAGCGCGCCACGCTTTCATGGCGGGCGCCGTCGTAAACCATGTGTTCGTAGACCTCGTCGGCGAGGATCAGGATGTCGGTGCCCCGCACCAGGGCCTCCAGGGCCGCCATGTCAGCCGCTGACCAGATCGTGCCGGTGGGGTTGTGGGGCGTGTTGATGGCGATCATGCGGGTACGCGGCGTAATCAGCGCCGCCACTTCGGACCAGTCGGGCCGGTAGTCCGGATAACGCAGGTGGGCATGCACCACGCGGCCGCCGTTGGCTTCGATGGCCGGGGCGTAGGAATCGTAAACCGGGGCGAAGACGATCACCTCGTCCCCCGGTCGCACACAGGCGGCGATGGCAGTGAACAGGGCCTGGGTGGCGCCGGCGGTGACGGTGATCTCGGTGTCCGGGTCGTAGTCGGCGGCGTAGAGGGCCGCTACCTTGGCGGCGATGGCCTGGCGCAATCCGGGGTCGCCGGCCATGGGGGCGTACTGGTTGGCCCCCGCCGCCATGTGGTGACCGACGCGCTCGACCAGCCGGGGCGGCGGCGAAAAATCCGGAAAGCCCTGGGAGAGGTTGATGGCGCCCTGCTCGACGGCCAGGCGCGACATGACGGTAAATATGGTCGTGCCGACCCGGGGCAGCTTCGAGGGCAGGATGGGAGCATGTTGGTCCATCGCCGCATTCTGCCCCAAACCCCTATAATTCGCCGCACCATCTTCACCAAGCACCGTGCGATGACCGCGATGGATATTCCCAGCCGAACCGAGAACGGCGTTCTCATCCTCTCCCCCGTGGGACGGGTCGATCAGGCCCATGCCGAGGCTTTCTCCGCTGCCGTCGAGCCTTTTCTGGCCGATTGCCGCGCCGGTGGCACCCCCATCGTGCTCGACTTCGCCGGCGTCGAATACATCTCCTCCGTCGGCCTGCGGGCGCTCATGGTGGCTTCGCGCAAGGCCGCGTCCCAGCAGGGCTGCATCGTCATCGCCGCGCTCTCGCCCCTGGTGCACGAGGTGTTCGAGATCAGCCGCTTCAACCTGGTGCTCAAGGTGTACGAGAACGTCGCAGCGGCGGTCGCCGCCGCCGTCGGAAAGCCGGCGTGAAGGTTCGCTTCTGGGGCACCCGGGGGTCGATCCCGGTTTCGGTCACTGCCGCTCACATCCGCGCCAAACTCATTACCGCCCTCTCCGGCGCCCAGGCCGCCGACCTCGCCAGCCCGGCCGCGATTGAATCTTACGTCGACAGCCTCGGCTTCGACATTGCCGGCAGCTTCGGCGGCCATTCCAGTTGTGTGCAGATCGAACCCGCCAGTGGCGAACATGTGATCTGCGACCTCGGCAGCGGCGCCCGTCCCCTCGCCGGCCACTATCTGGCGAATGCCAAAGGCAAGCCGCAAACCTACCATGTGTTCATGTCCCACCTGCACTGGGACCACATCATGGGCTTCCCTTTCTTCACCCCGGTGTATATCCCGGGCAACCGCATCATCGTCCATAGCTGCCACGCCGAAGCCAAGTACGCCTTCCGCCGCCAGCAGGCCGCCCCTTCCTTCCCGGTGGATTTCGACCAGCTCGGCGCCCAGATCGAATTCCGCGTTCTGGAGCCGGGGCAGAACTACGACATCGCCGGCCTGCGCGTCAGCGCCAAGAAGCAGCGCCACGCCGGCGATTCCTACGGCTGGCGCTTCGAGGAAGGCGACAAGACGCTGATCTACACCACCGACTCCGAGCACCAGATCGACGACCAGGACGAACGCCATGCCTTCGTGGACTTCTTCCGCAACGCCGACCTGGTGATCTTCGACGCCATGTACTCCCTCGCCGACGCCGTGTCGGTGAAGGCGGACTGGGGGCATTCCAGCAACATCGTCGGCGTCGAACTCTGCCAGCTCGCCACCGCCAAGCGCTTCTGCCTCTACCACCACGAGCCGGCCTACGACGACGCCCAGATCGCCCGCGTCCTCGCCGATACCCGCCGCTTCGAGGAACTCACCCGCGAAGGCCGCCCGCCCCTGGAAGTGATCGCGGCCTGGGACGGCCTCGAACTCAGCCTCTGAGCACCGCTCCATGAGGCGTCTCCTCGCCCTGCTGCGCAACGTCTTCCAGGCCGGACGCGGCCGCCCCGCCGCCGTTGGCCTGCTCGCCGCCGTGCTGCTCGGCGTCGCCTTGTTCCCCGACCTGCCGCCCCTGCGCAGCGGACGTCTGGCCCTCTTCGACAGCTACCAGACCTGGATGCCGCGCCAGCGCGTCTCCCAGGATGCGGTGGTGGTGGAGATCGACGAGGCCACCCTCGGCGCCCTCGGCCAGTGGCCCTGGCCGCGCACCTATATCGCCGCCCTGATCGACGCCATCGCCGCCAGCGGCCCGGCGGCCGTCGGCCTCGACATGTATTTTCCCGAAGCCGACCACAGCTCCCCCGAAGCCCTGGCGGAATTTCGCACTGACCTTAACGCCGCCACGCGCCAGGCTCTCGGCCGCCTGCCCTCCAACGACCACATCCTCGCCGCCAGCCTGAACCAGGCACCCACGGTGCTCGGCGTCGCCGGCTTCGCCTTCCCCACCCACGCCACCCGCGCCGGGCTGCTGGGCGCGCCGATGGAGGTCGATGCCGACATCCCCTCGCGTCTGAACCACTACCCCTACGTGTTGTCCAGCCTGCCGCAGTTGCAGGCGGCAGCCAGGGGCTGGGCGCTGCTCTCGGCGGAACCGGAGAAAGGCGTGGTGCGGCGGGTACCTCTGCTCGCCGCCATCAGCGACGGTCGCCAGGTCGTACCGGCCCTGACTCTGGAGATGCTGCACGTCGGCCGCAAGGCCAAGGCCCTGGCGGCCCACGACACGCCCCAGGGCATCGCCGTGGCGATCGACGACTTGCCGGTCGCTCTCGAAGCCAATGGCGAAGCCTGGGTGCATTTCAGTTCCGCCGACGACAGCCGCCAGCGCAGCATCTCGGCCCTGGCGATACTCAAGGGCGAGGTGCCGGCCGAACGCCTGACGGGCAAATATGTGTTGCTGGGCCTCACCGGTATGGGCCTGCAAGACCAGATCGTCACCCCCCTCGGCGACCGCCGTCCCGGCGTCGATGTCCATGCCGAGCTGATCGAGAGCGTTCTCGACGGCCACTTCCTGCGCCGCCCGCCGGCCCTGCGCTGGACTGAGCTTGGGCTATTACTGGTGGGCGGCCTGTTCCTGATCTGGGCGGTACCTAACGTCAAGCCGCGCATCGCCACCTTCCTCGCCACCATCCTGTTCGTGGTGCTGTTCGGCTCCGGCGTCATTCTCTTCAAGACAGCCGGGCTGCTGCTCGACGCCGCCAGCGTCTTCGCCGGTCTCAACGTGGTTTTCGGCAGTCTGCTCGGCAGCGTCTTCATCGAGACCGACCGCCAGCGCCGTCAGGCCGAGGCTGCTCTGCAACGGGAAAAGGAAGCCGCCGCCCGCGTCGCCGGCGAACTCGCCGCCGCGCGCCGCATCCAGCTCGGCTCCCTGCCCAAGGCCAGCGAACTCTTCGCCCGCGAAACCCGCTTTCAGGTTGCCGCCCACCTGGAACCGGCGCGGGAAGTGGGCGGCGATCTCTACGACTTTTTCATGCTCGACGCGCGCCGCCTGTTCTTCGTCGTCGGCGATGTCTCCGGCAAGGGCCTGCCCGCCAGTCTGTTCATGGCGGTGGCGAAGGCTCTGGAAAAGAGCGTCGCCCTGCGCGATGGCGGCAGTACGGTGGGCATCGAAACCATCGTCGCCACCGCCAACAAGGAACTCTCGCGGGAAAACCCGGAGATGCTGTTCGTCACCCTGCTGGCCGGCATTCTCGACGCCGAGACTGGCGCCGTCGAAATGGTCAATGCCGGCCACGACGCTCCCTGGCGCCTGCGCACGGACGGCAGCCTGGAACAGATGAGCGGCGAAGGCGGCCCGCCCCTGTGCGTCCTCGACGACTTCCCCTACCCCGCCCAGCGCTTCACCCTCGCCGCCGGCGAAACCCTCTGCGTCGTCACCGACGGCATCACCGAAGCCATGAACAGCAAAGGCGAACTCTACGGCACCGCCCGCCTCGAAGCCGCTTTCAAGAACATGGCAGTAAACACCAGCGCCGACGCCCTGCTCCACGCCCTGCGCGAAGACGTCAGCCGTTATGTGGATGGCGCGGAAGCGTCGGATGACTTGACGCTGCTGGTGATACAGCGCCGGGCAACCGTGTAGAAACTCCGGCGTCGCAACCCATCGCGGCGGCAAGCTTATGCGGCACGTTCCAGGGGAACTTCCCAGCCGGGGAATACGAGCACTGCAGGATGGCAGTTGAGGGCACGGGCAAACACCTTGGCCCGCTCTACGCCCAGGTTAACCCGGTCATTCTCAATCGCGGAGATGGTGGATTGCGGGATGCCCGTCAATGCCGCTAATTGACTCTGGCTCAGTTCCTGAAGCTCGCGCAGGATGCGGACAGACTCTCCCACCGAGACCTCTACTCGCTTTTTCGCGGGATGAAATTCTTTCATGTCATGGCCTCCTGTAATCGTGGGCGGTGACTTCCACCACTTGAATCTGCAATACATTGGCGACAACCCGGTAGATCACCCGCCACTGAAGCCCGAGCCGGGATGAGCGATGGCCCTTCCACTCAGCCGACAAGGCTTCATCGTGAAATCCCTTGATGGCTCGCAAGCCCTGCGGCCCTGAGAGCCTGGCGATGTCTTTCCATTTCTCGTAACGCTTCAGAACCTCGATAGGCACGGACCCGGATAGCTGCTTGTCGACACGGCGGTGCTCTTCGATTTGCCACATGGCTCATTATGGACATACCACATATGGTATGTCAAGAATTGGCGCGACAATAGGCATGCTTGGAGGCGCCATTCCACGGGCTTTCCAGCCGTGCAATAAAAACCCCTCGCAGCCTTCCGGCCGGGAGGGGACTATGCGCCGGCCTACCGGCGTCAGCGGATATTGATCTCGACGCGGCGGTTTTTGGCTTCGGCGACGTCGTCGGCCGTGGCGACCAGGGGCTCCCGTTCGCCGCGACCGGCGACATCGAGGCTGGTGGCCTGAATGCCGGCAGCGGTGAGAACATCCTTCACGGTCCCGGCGCGCTTGAGGGAGAGGGCGTCGTTGTCTTCCAGCTTGCCAACCCGGTCGGTGTGACCGATGACGGTGATCTCCGGAGCGGGGCGACGGGCCAGTTCGGCCTTGAGCTGTTCCAGCACCGGCTTGGATTCGGGCGTGAGTTCGGTGGCCGAGCCGGAGACGAAATTCACGATGAATGAGACCGGGCGCGGCGGCTGGGCGCCGAGGGCGCTACCGTAGCGGGCCTTGACGCCGGCGGCGTCCTCCTGGCGCGGGGCGATGGCACCATCAGCGCCAACATCGGCAGCGGCATAGGAGGTGTTAAGCAACTTCTCGCCGCCTTTGGACTTGATGACCACGGCGCCGGAAGACTGACCGTCGGGGCCGGGCAGCAGCACGACGCGATCCGGCGGCGGTGACTGGAGCCAGATGGCGAGGGCGGTGGCGGCGGCGAATACGGTGATCGGTTCCATGTTCAGTCGTCCTCGCCGTTGGCTTCGATGATGAACTCGGTGCCACGGACGCCGAGGGTGACGGAGTTGGTGCGGAAGTTCACCGCATCCGGCGAGGCCTTGGCGATCTTGCCCGAGATCACGGCGAGGGTGCCGCGCTTGAGGGAGGCGTCGAGGGCGCCTTCGTGGGTGGTCGGGTTGAAGGCGAACTTGTCGAGGGAGAGACTGGAATTGGGGCCGGCGGAAAGCATGGTGTTGTCGCGCAGAGTGAGGCCGACACTGCCGTCTGCGCCGGTGGTGACTTTGTCGGCGGCCTGCACCTTGAAGCCGGGCGCGGCGGCGAGTTTCTGGCCAGCGCGCAGGACGCTGACGCTGCCCTGCACGGTCTTGATAGTGCCGGCGTCTTCAATCGCGAAAGCCGGCAATGCAAAGCCGAGGCCCAGCGTAGCGGCGATGAGGAATGATGTCTTTTTCATGTGAGCGCTCCCATGGTCTAATTGCTGCAATGAGTCCCGTGATCCAACAATTCTCTGCCGAACTGAACCAGCTGCCGCTGGCGGTCGGCTTCGCCAGT
>Ga0316605_10000387_pt1 | contig 32691 bp, 14 predicted proteins | sample OWC_soil_day20_n_FD_207666 | JGI IMG/M metagenome (GOLD analysis project Ga0316605, IMG submission 207666) | Wetland soil microbial communities from Old Woman Creek delta, Ohio, United States - OWC_soil_day20_noCT | ecosystem: Environmental > Terrestrial > Soil > Wetlands | place: USA: Ohio...
GCTTTAATGTATTCGTTTCCTCCTACATTATCGCAATGGCTTCAACCTGAACGGCAAATTGGGTTGATTGTAACTTTCATACAATTAGGTATTTAATTAATATATACACACGCCTCGTGGCGCACCAAAGATCACAGAGTGTTTTTCCACTGAGTCCTCTGAGATTAATGTCATAGTGTCCTTAGTGGTAAAATAATTTGCTTATTCTCTAATTTGCTCATTTGCTAATTTTTCTTATATTTGCCCTTTCAAACCCCACACAATGATTCACCGCTCAACATCTTGGTCCGCCCCTTACACTTTTTCAGGCAAAGAGAAAGATGTTGAAACTGGCTTTGTTTATTTTGTTGCAAGATATTATGAAAGTGGTTTAAGTATTTGGCTCACTGTTGACCCGATGAGTGATAAATATACTTCAATTAGTCCTTACAATTATTGCACAAATAATCCAGTTATTATGAATGATCCAGATGGAAATGATCCAATATTTTCTATATATGGAAAAATAACTGTAGGGATTAATGGTTATAATATAGGTTGTCAATTATACTATACAAATGGGAACGATACATGGTATAGACATTATTGTCAAAATATTTTCGCCCATGAATTTTTTAAAATACAAAGAGGGTTTTTAATGACCAATAACCTTTGGTTTCCAGTTTTAAATTATTCAACAAATCAAAATAATAATTTTACATTATGGGACAACTAAAATTTATAAATTCATTTTTTAAAATCATTGCAGTTTTTTTTATTGGAGGATTTCTGTTTATTCAATGCCATTTATTGCAAAATTATGAAACCAATAGATATGGACAAATTGTTCCAAAATATCCAAATTTTACATATAAAGATAAACCATTCTCGATTGCTTCAAATTTAGATACACTTGATGTATATATATTAAGATATGTTTATAGTGAAAATCAATTGGTTTATCCTTCCCCTGATCCAAATATTAAGTATTTATATAGTAATTTATATTATGAATATCGATGTTTGAAATTTTATGGGAATGGAAGATATTGCAAGTTCTTTATTGATAAATTGGATTCTAAAGGAGATCAAAAATCACTAAAAGTTTGTGATTTTAATCCTAATAATTATTCAGCCAAAAAAGGATATTTTTTCATGTACAATAGTAAAGGTGTTATTATTGAAAATTTTTATTTAGGAGATGGTATTGGTTTATATTCTCGAAAAAATTATTCTTTAACATCATCTGGAGATTCTTTAATATATAAAAGTGATCGATCTAATTGGATCGAAATTTATGAAAAAGTAGAATTACCTTTTGAAACATCAAACTATGACATTAATTGGTAGCTAAAAATCAATATTTTTAAATTGAAATTTTTTTTTATATAAAATTCAAAAACACAAATGCCGAACGCAACTATATCTCAATGAAAAAAATATTTATAATAATCGCTACTGTCTTTATTTTTACTTCATGTTTTCTTAATATAGGAACTTGGAAAAATGATGTATGTCGTCCTAAACACCCTAACTTTAAACTTCAAAAAGCTCCTTTTAAAGAAACTAATCTAATTAATTTTTCTAAAGCATATATTTGTGATGATGAATTTAGAAGATGTGGATTAGGATTTTTCCCTGATGGACGTATGATAGGGTTTGCAACTAATGATAATAGTGGACTTATTGCTTTAAAAAAAGAAGATATAAAAGGTTTAAATTGGAATAATGCAAGAACTATTGGGTATTGGAGAGTTGAAGATAATCGTATTAAAACTGAATGTTTTGCTTGTTCAGAGGGTGGTTATTATGCAAGGAAAGAAGGAAAAATAAAAGGTGACACAATTATTTTCTATCAAAATTTTTATATGTTAACAGGTAAAGAGGTTAGAGAAGAAAGGTATATTTTATCTGATATGAGTTTTGAATAGTTTTTATTTCTGACTTTTTTAGTGATCAAATAGATGTTAGAAAGATGAACTAAAATAGTTCCCTTTTTTAGGGCAACAAAAACAACAAGAAATAACCATGCTGTTATTTCTCACATTTTAGTATCTTTACTTTATAAATATTCAAAATAACAAATACAAAGCAGAGAAGAGTCTTATAATCGCTCCGGAGGAGTGATATCTTTGTAACCAATGAATATCCGACAAAACGAACCCGCTCCAGAGGAGTGTTATATTGGTATTTAGCAAATAACCAATCATGCTATTTTTTGTAGTATTGAGATCTATTCTGATAAATGATTGGTACAGATCCTTAGCCAAATCAGTATTTCAATAGATTTACCATTAAATGAATAATTTACAAAAATAGCCACCAACCTTTTTTTAGAATAGCAAAATGAGGTCGAATGTTCGCTATTCCCGACTTGTGACGGGAGACAGGAGAAGGGAGAAGTTCGACGTTAAACGTTCGACGAAATCTGCTATACTTAATTTTTCATTTTTCATTTTTCATTTTTCATTCTTCACTCTTGACACGTCTTCAGACTTCAAGCACTTCCGCAATCTCTCCGCTTACATGATGATACGTTCTGAGTCCTGCGGCTTGAGCACCTTTGATATGGCGCTCTAAGTCGTCAATGAATATCGTTTCCTCGGGATCGAGGTTTTGTTCCTTTAAAATGGCTAAAAATCCTTCAGGTTTGGGCTTTTTGATGTGTAAGGTGTGAGAATAGTATGCTTTTATAAACAAAGTTTCAAAAATATTGTACCCAAATTTGTTAACTACATATCGTTCAAAGTTTTCGCAGTTAATCTGATTGGTGTTGCTATATAAATAAAGTTTATATTTATCTTTTAACCTGATTAACATTAGAACCCGTTCCATGGGTATATCCACCATAATCGCATTCCAGGCATGGTCAATCTGATCATCAGTTAATGGAATGGTGGTTAATGTCCTGATAAAATCACGAAATTGAGCAGGTGAGATTTTCCCCTCTTCAAAAAGATCGATCTCTTCCACTTGTCCCATTTTTCCGTACATCTCCTCGAAATTGGTGATCCCATAAGTTTTGAAAATATCAGCAATGTTCTCATATCTAATATCATACAGAACATTACCTAAATCGAAGATAATGTTTTTGATGTTTGTTAAATCTAATTTGTTCATTAAAATAATCGCTCTAATACAGTGTTAACTAATTGATCCATGTACGAATGGTAGCTGGATGAGAACTCTTTGGTTACTCTATTGGCAATTCCAACACAAACGGTTAAGGTACGGTGCCCGAAAAGGTGTCCTAAACCATAAACAGCAGAACACTCCATCTCCAGGTTGGTAAATTTTTGGTTTTGATATTGAAAAGTTTCAATTCTGGCATTCAAATCGGGATGACTAACTGCACCTCTTACTACTCTCCCCTGAGGACCATAAAACCCGGGCGCACTGGCAGTGATCCCTTTTACCATATCAAAACAAATTTGTTCTAATAATTGAGGATCTGCCGGAAAACAGTAGGGATGTGGCAATCGTTCACCCCAGCCGGAATGTTGAATAAAGGCGTTTACTAAGGGTTCATATCCGCTGTTGTCATGTTTGTAAAATTGTAACAGTCCATCAAATCCAAATCCATAAGCACCAGCAATATAAGAATTTACAGGAATATCACCTTGTAAAATTCCACAGGTTCCGATTCTAACTATCCTTAATGATTTGAGTTGTGGTTTCACTTCCATTTTTTCAAAATCGATATTGGCTAATGCATCTAATTCGTTAAGGATGATATCTATATTGTCAGTTCCCATTCCTGTAGATAGAACCGTGATTCTATTTCCTTTGTAGGTTCCGGTATGGGTAACGATCTCTCGATTCGATTGAGTAAATTCTATCGTGTCAAATTTGGCAGAAATAGAGGGCACCCGGCCGGGATCACCTACTAAGATGATGGTATCTGCTAATTGATCAGGTGTGATACCGATATGGTAAATGGCACCGTTCGATTGTCGGGGTAATTCAGAAGCAAGAATTTTCATAATGTTATTTTTTGAATGCCGTTATTCTAAGATTCTTAAGAACTCAACGGTTAAATCCCAAACTTGTTGTACGGTTTCAATATTTAATTTTTCTTCAGGAGAGTGGGGATTTTGTATGGTGGGTCCGTAAGAGATCATATCCAGATGGGGTGCTTTTTCAGCAAACAAACCACATTCAAGTCCCGCATGTATGGCTTGTACATCAAATGGTTTATTGATCACATTTTTATAGGCTCTGGAGATATAACGTAACGCAACAGAGTTCGGATTGGGTGTCCAGCCCGGATACTCATTACCTGAAGAAACATCTTCAATACCTGCAGCATAAAGTGTTGCTGAAATCATAGCAACAGCGTCTTTTTTCTTAGATTTAACGGAACTTCTCTGACTGGTACTAATAGTAATATGATCGTTTTCAGTTTTTACAGAAGCCAGGTTTGAAGAAGTTTCCACAAAATTTGGAATATCCTGAGCCATGTGCAAAACACCATGAGGACAACAATACAAGGCATTCAAAAGATCCACCTGATCGTACTCGTTGAGGATTTTTTTAGGAAGTGGAATCTCTTCAAAAGAAACATATACATTAGGATCAGAAACAAATAGCTCTTTTTTATAGAGGTGATCCATCTCTTTCAGATAGTTTTCAAAATCCTGTTTTTTCGATTTGGGAATGATCACTTGAGCTTTTCCTTCACGGGCAATCGCATTTTTTACCGTTCCGGCATTGATAACACCAACTCTAAGATCAAAATCGTTGTAGGCATTCCATAAGATTCGATTAAGAAGTTTTACCGCATTACCTCTTTCGTAGTTGATGTGAGCACCGGAGTGACCTCCTTGTAATCCCATAACCGCAATTTGGTAAGCAATGTGGTTATTTGGTAATGTTGAATCCCAGTCAGGATTCATAACACCTTGTGTATCAATACCACCGGCGCAACCAATAAAAAACTCTCCTTCTCTTTCAGAATCTAAATTAAGAAGCATTTTACCTTGTAAGAAATCGGGTGTGATGTTAAATGCACCCGTTAAACCGGTTTCTTCGTCAACAGTAAACAGACAGGAGATGGGGCCGTGTTCCAAATCGTTTGCAGCGAGAAGAGCCAGTTCAATCGCAACACCAATTCCGTTATCAGCTCCTAAAGTGGTCCCATTTGCTCTGATCCATTCTCCATCAATGATGGGTTCAATAGGATCTTTCAGAAAATCTATCGTAACATCTTCATTTTTTTCACACACCATATCTATATGGCTTTGAAATATAACAGGTGTAATATGTTCTTTTCCGGGAGTAGCGGGTTTTGTGATCAGGACGTTTCCAATTTCATCACGTTGAGATTTTAAACCCAAAGATTCACCAAACTTTAACAGCCAGGAAATCATCAATTCCTCATGTTTTGAGGGTCTTGGGATTTTACAAATCTCATTAAAGTAGTAAAAAACACCTTTTGGACTTAATCCAGTTATTTCAGACATCGTTTAGACAAATGATATTAAACTTACAATTCAGGTATATGAGTAAGGATATAGGTTCATAGAGATGTGGAAAGCACAATTATAGAAACGCAAATATACATAAAAAAAATGACATATTGCATACGTCATTTAAATTTTTACATTTTAGATAGTTTGAAACCAATTATTTTTTTTTGTATCTTTGCACCCTTTAAAAAATAAAGTATGAAAAAAATAGTATTAATCAGCTTATTTGCAATTTTTGCAACAACAATTTTTAACGCAAAATCTCAAGAAATGACACAAGAACAAAAAATTAGTTATGCACTTGGTGCTAATGTAGGTGAAAGTTTTAAAACCAATGGTATTACTATTGATTTTGAAGTTTTTAAAGAAGGATTTTTAGCCGGCATGAATGGAACCAATAAATTTTCACAAGAACAAATGCAAGCCATTTTCCAAGAATTGAATCAAATGATTCAAGCTAAACAAAATGCTGGTGCAGATGCTGAAAAAGCAATTGGAAAGAAATTTTTAGATGAAAATAAAACTAAAGAAGGTGTGATTACTACAGCTTCAGGTTTACAATATAAAGTGGTTACCATGGGTACAGGTGCAAAACCAACCGCAACTGATGTCGTAAAAGTTCATTATCATGGAACAACTATTGATGGTACTGTTTTTGATTCATCCGTACAAAGAGGTGAACCTATCTCATTCCCATTAAATCAAGTGATTCCGGGTTGGACAGAAGGCGTTCAGTTGATGCCTGTTGGTTCTAAATTTATTTTCTACATCCCTTCTAACTTGGCTTATGGTGATCAAGGTGCAGGTGGTGTTATCAAACCTGGTTCAACTCTTATTTTCGAAGTTGAACTTATCGAAATCGAAAAGAAATAATTATTTTATCTCAATAATTTCAAAAAAGACTACCTCAAAAGGGTAGTCTTTTTTTTATAAAAAAAGGTAACAGCTGATGTTGTAATTCAAAAAAATAGTGCATCTTTGTAAAACTAAAATATAACACAATGAAAGATACTAAAAACTCAAATTTAGGTAATAAAATTATTGAAGCATTATCAGTAAATAGTAAAGAATCACTTAATTACAAGCAAATAGCTGCTAAAGTGGGTGTTTTTGATAAGAAGGGTAAAGATATTATTCAAAAAATCATTTTCAGTTTTTTAGATGCTAAGATTGTTATTGCTGTAGCCAGAGGTAAGTATAAAATTAATCCGAAATATTTATCCAAAGAGTCAACCGGCAAAAATTTTGTAATTGGAAAAATCCAGATCAACCGTTCCGGAACCGCATTTGTGGTCACTGATAAACCAGATGATGATGACATTTTTATTGCTGAAGCCAATTTGAGTAACGCATTACATTCTGATATCGTCAAAGTTTTGGTCTTTCCTGTTAGACAAAACCGAAAACCGGAAGGTCAAGTGGTGGAAGTGATCGAAAGAAGCCAAAAACAGATGGTGGGAACCGTTCAGATTAATCGCGGACTAGCTTTTTTTCTAGCTGATAATCTTGCATTTAGAAGAGATATCCTAATTCCCGGAAGATTGCTTAACGGTGCAAAATCGGGTCAAAAAGTGGTTGTTACGATTGTTGACTGGGAAGCCGGAACACGAAATCCTATCGGAAAAGTGATCCACATTTTAGGAAAACCGGGAGATAATGAAGTGGAAATGAACTCTATCCTTGCGGAATTTGACTTTCCATTGGCATTTCCGGAAGAGGTTGAATATGAGGCTAATGCTATCAGTTTTCTTATTTCAGATGAAGAGATTTTAAAAAGAAGAGATTTCAGATCTGTAGTAACTTTTACTATAGACCCAACAGATGCTAAAGATTTTGATGATGCAATCTCATACGAAAAATTACCGGGCGGATTGCATAGGGTAGGGGTTCACATCGCGGATGTTTCCCATTACGTAAAGCCCAATAGTATTATCGACAAAGAAGCTTATTTAAGAGGAACTTCCGTGTATTTGGTGGATAGAACCATCCCTATGTTGCCGGAAAAACTTTCCAATAATCTTTGTTCCCTTCGTCCACACGAAGATAAACTGTGTTATAGTGCTGTTTTTGATTTGGATGATGAGGCTAAAGTGCATCATGAATGGTTTGGCCGCACCGTGATTCATTCCGATAAAAGGTTCGATTATGATGAAGCACAAGCAGTTATAGAAACAGGAGAAGGTGAATTTGCTGATGTAATTCTCCAAATACATCAACTTTCTCAACAATTAAGAAAAGAGCGGTTTGATAATCATGCGATCAATTTTGATACAGAAGAGGTGCGCTTTAAACTGGATGAAAACAGTAAGCCTATAGGTGTTTATCTTAAAGTTCAGAGAGAAGCTAACTTTCTGATTGAAGAGATGATGTTGCTGGCCAATAAAAAAGTTGCCGAAAAGATTGGTAAAAAATCTCCCAAAAACAGGGAGCCAAAAACTTTTATATATCGGATCCATGATGAGCCGATTAACGATAAAGTGGAACAATTCAAAAGTTTTGTATCCAAGCTGGGATTTGAACTCAAATCAGGCAGTAGAAAGCAATTTACAGACTCTTTGAATCAGATGTTTTCACAAGCAAAAGACAAAAATGAGTACAATCTTTTAGGACAACTCTCCATCCGAATGATGGCCAGAGCGATCTATTCCACCGAAAATATTGGCCATTATGGTTTGGCATTTCCTTACTATACCCATTTCACTTCCCCAATCAGAAGGTATCCGGATTTGATGGTACACAGACTTTTAGAAGCCTATTTACATCAGCAACCCTCTGTGAAACAGAGTGAATACGATGAGTATTGTAAGCACTGTTCCATGATGGAGCAAAAAGCTACCGAAGCAGAGCGTGCATCCGTAAAATACAAACAAGCTGAATATCTGGCAGATAAAGTGGGGCAAGTTTTTGAAGCGACAGTAAGTGGAATTGCCAAATGGGGTGTTTTTGCCGAATTAAAAGAATCCAAATGTGAAGGGTTGATTCCAATGAAAAGCTTCACCGATGATTTCTACTACATAGATGAAGACAATTACACTTTAATCGGACTACACAACGGCAATAACATCCGTTTTGGAGACACCATCAAAGTAAAAGTGATGGAAGTAGATCTGATGAAAAAGATGATGACGTTTTCAATGGCCTAAGCGATAAGGTAACAGGTAAGAGGTAACAGGTAAGTGGTGTTGAAAGGTTGAACGGTTCGCTGTTTAAAGTTGAAAGTTGAAAATCCTTTAAACCTTTAAACCTTTAAACATTAAACCTTTTTTGGGCATTCCGGCTCGCAAGCTCGCCGTCGGTCTCCGGCCCATACTCCTCGTTTCGCTGCCAGGGTCTGATCGGCCGGGCAGTAGCTCCCAAAGTCGCTCTGCCCGATCCGTCATCCCCTAAGCAACTCAACTTGCGGGGTATTTGGCCTCCGCCCTAATGCAGCGACTGGAGACGGGAGACTGGTGACGGGAGAAGTTCGACGTTAAACGTTCCACGAAATCCGTTTTACTCAATTATTCATTATTCATTATTCATTATTCATTATTCATTATTCATTATTCATTCATTATCACACAGATCAAAAAGTAATTTTTCATTGAGTCCTCTGAGATTAAAATCATTGTGTCCTTTGAGGTAAAATAATTTGGTAAAAAAATAATTTTTTAAAAAAAGTTGTATATCTGATAAATGTAAATCAATATTGAAAAGGTATGATAATCATGGAAATCCAAAATGCGACGGAGTAAAAACCATATTCTGATAAATGATTGGTACAGATCCCTAGTAAAATAAGCATTTTGTATATTTCTTTATAACAGAATTATTTAAAAAAATCGCCACCAACCATTTATTAGAATAGCAAAATGAGGGTCGATTGCTCGGAATGCTCAGAATGCTCGGAATGCTCATAATTTTTTCCACACTGAGGTCGCAGGGAGCGCTGAGAGTTTCAGGAATGCAACCCCATTCGGGGTTGTGGATATCGCCTGCATTTTATTCATCCGTAAGCGGCGCAAGCTTGCATACGGTTATTCACATGCAACTTCTTCGAGGTTGGAAAGATAGTAGACGGCGGTCTGCAGACAGCGGACCTTCTTGCATTGCATCCGTTTTATCAACGTTCCATATTTTAATAATTAACGAAAAATTTACATAATACAAAAAACTGAAACCTGTTAGCTGATAGCTGACAACTCCCTGCATTAGGGTGAAGCCGGGAAAGCCCGCAAAGGAGAAAGCCGATGTGATGCAGGGAGAAAAAGAGCGAACTTGTGAGCTCCTTTTTCGACCATGCAGACACACGGCTTGCGACTGCGGACTTGAAGGCGGAGCCCGACGGCAGCGGGGTGGGATAGGGCGGTGGGTGGTGCCGGAATGCCCAGATAGATATTAGGTTTTAGTTATAAGGTTTTAGTTATAAGGTTTTAGTTATAAGGTTTTTATATCTAAAACCCAAAACCCAAAACCTAAAACCCAAAACCCAAAACCCAAAACCTAAAACCCAAGACCCAAAACCCAAAACCTAAAACCCAAGACCCAAAACCCAAAACCCAAAACCCAAAACCCAAAACCTAAAACCCAAGACCCAATTTTAAAACTGGAAGTAAATAAACGGTTGTAAATCGGCGGTGATGAATTGGTAAACGATAAATACGGCGACTACCACAATGATGCCCATGGCCCAGACAGGAAGTAAGGCAAAATTGATGCGGTACCATTGTTTCCATTTGGCAGGTAACCAGTGGATTATCATCCCTAAGATAAATAGGATTACTACATATTTGTATGTGCTGATAATTTCAGGAATTAACTTTAAATCCCATTTGCCACCTATCTGCTTTACCATATTTTTTGCGGTGTTCCAGGCGGCACTGTTGGCCTCAACGGGATCTAAATTGGATCCGGATCTGAAAAATAACCGGGTAAATGTGATAAAGACAAAGGTGAGAAATATTGACCAGCCCCGATTGATCCATTTGAGAGGCTTTTGCGAGAAAATCAGATTGTAGATGTGATCTATGAGTGTTCCGAAAAATATGATTCCGGACCACACTGCTCCTATCATCCAGGCAGGTTGCTGGAATTTGGTTTGAAGTATGATGAAAATCAAAAATAATATGGCGGTATAGACCGTTTTTTGATACTTTTTGAGTTTTTTCCACCATTTAAAGACTAAAATACCTGAACCGTTTAATCCTCCCCAAATCACGAAATTCCAACTAGCTCCATGCCATAAACCTCCTAATAACATGGTAATCATGAGGTTGAGATTGGTTCTGAATTTTCCTTTTCGGTTGCCTCCTAATGGAATATACAAATAATCCTTCAACCAGGTGGATAAAGAGATGTGCCACCGTCTCCAGAATGATCCCGGATTTGTGGCTTTGTAAGGAGAATCAAAGTTGATAGGTAAGTAAAAACCCATCAACATGGCAACACCGATCGCGATATCTGTGTATCCTGAAAAATCGGCATATACTTGTAAAGAGTATCCAAAAAGTGCAAATAAATTCTCAAAAGAGGTAAATAAAAGTGGATGATCAAAAACACGATCCACAAAATTGACAGCAATGTAATCACTTAAAATGATTTTCTTTAATAATCCATTCAAAATCCAGAATAAAGCAAATCCAAATTGTCTTTTGGTTAAATGAAACTTATTGTATAACTGTGGTATAAATTGATTTGCTCTGACGATTGGTCCGGCAACCAATTGTGGAAAGAAAGTCACAAAGAAACCAAAATCAAAAAAGTTGGTTACATGTTTTAATCTTCCTCGATACACATCTATAACATAACTGATGCTTTGAAATGTATAAAAGGAGATCCCAACAGGTAAAAGGATTCTACTCGCATCGAAATAGTTGGAATGTGTGGCATTGTTGGTCCATTGAGCAATATAATTGACAACCTTTAAATCGGAATGAAACATTGAGTTATACACTTCCGTAAAGAAGTATGCATATTTAAAGTAGGCTAATATTCCTAAATTCACAACTACGCCAAACACTAAAAACCATTTTTTAGTCGATTGTTTCGTTGCCTGATCAATTTTTTTACCGGAATAATAACAGATAAGTGTGGTGACAATAAGTAATATTAAAAAGAGTCCTGAAGTTTTGTAGTAAAACAACATACTCATAAAAAATAAAAATGCATTGCGTAATTGAATTCTATTACCTATTAATGCAAAAACGGCAAAAACGATCGCAAAAAACGCCCAGAAATAGAATTGGGTAAAAAGCAACGGATATTTATCATCAAATGAAAACAGAGTACCGAAAAAAGAAGATATATGGTTCCAGTTCATAGCTCTATTGTTGTTTTAGAGATTCTTTATATTTAAAAAAGGCGTTGTTAAATGCGACATAAAACAGATCTCCCATTAAAATATACCCATTTTTCGTAAAATGGACCTTATCTTTTTGAGCTAATCCTGCTTTCTCCCAAAGTGCCATCGATTTTTCACCACCCATGATTTCATATTGATCAAAAACAGCACTATTGGTTTTTTCTGCCAACATGTACATCACTTGTTGCACTTCTTTACCGTTGGTATTATTTACCCATTTTGTTTTAGATCTCCATTTCCCTTTTCTTTTATATCTCACTTTTGTTTTAAAGTAGCTATCATTATTTGAAACAAAAATGAATGAACATTTGGGGTTGTGTTGTAAAATCTCATTCATCAACAATAAATAGTTCTGTTCAAATTCCAGAGGATTAAAATTGGGTCCAGAAGCATCATTGATTCCAATACCGAAAATTACAAGATCGGGATTGATTAAATCCAAATCCTGAGCAAAATGGGCACATCTTAAATAGGCAGGAACACTTGCACCATTAACACCAATCGAATGGTACGTAATACCCGGTTGATCATTTTCCAAAAAGATACCATTCAAAACAAATGTCTCGTTTTGAAAATTGTTAAATTTAATTGAAAATGAATCGGTAACATTTTTTACATCGTAAGTATATCTATGTAAAACAGTATCAATACTTTTTGGGAAAATCTCAATAGAATCAACAATCAATGAAGGAATTACGTCAATAGAGTCTGAGTATCCCAATAAGATAATCCGTTGTGTAAGAAATTGAAGTAAAGAATCCTTAAAAATGATCTTTAGTGTAGCTGAAGAATCGGAAGTAGTAACAGCAACACCGGTTATTCCTAATGGAACAGGATGCTCCGGTAATACATTTCTAATTATTTCAAAAGTTCCTGTACTTCTGACGATATAATCGGAAGGGTTATTGGATCTGGGAGCAGCAGAGTAAGGGAAAATCATTCCTCTTTCACCGATATGATCAGGATTATCTAATAAAATCTGACGTCTGATGGTATGTGGAAAAGTGCCGGCTTGTACATGAGATCCACCAATATGCATAATATTTATTTTTCCAAGACCTGTTTTTTGCAGCGAATCATATTTGGTAAAAAAGTGGTTCAAGTTAGACAGATCCGGATTATAAACTAAAGTATCAGCTGAATATTGGATAAAAGGATATCTGGTTAGTGAATCGTTTGACTGATTAAAACCATCCAAAACCGATAAAAACAGAATAGTACTGATGAGTATTTTTTTGAGCATGATTATTTAGGTAATTGAGTGTGTTTTTTCAATTGTTTTTGATACACTTCAACAAATGGTGCATCCGGGTGAAGCTTACGTAATTCATAAAAGTCTTGCATGGTATTGAAAGTCTGAACCAAAATGGAACCGATTTCATTAGCTCCTTTAGTCGTAAAGTGAACATAATCACTACCTGCCCAGCCTTTTTTCACCCATCCCAACATTGAGTTTTTACCGCCCATCACTTCGTACATATTCCAGAATGCTGCGCCATTAGCAGGAACTTCTTTTTTTAATTTATCAACCAAGTAGGGTAGAATAGGGTAGGTGGTTAAAACCCCTTTAACGCGGGTTGCCATATCGGAAGGTCCAATAAATAAAATCGGAATATCAGGAAACAATTTTTTGAGATATTGGATTTGCTTAATTAATTGAGACACATAGAGATCGGCACTTTTTTCATTATATAATCCTGGAACAGAGTTTCCCCCGTATTGTAAAATGATCATTCCAACATGAATACCGTAAACTAATTCCTTATAAATATGTGGATTCATTTGGGTAAACATGGTTCCACTGGCACCTCTCATAGGAATATTATCTACAGCGACTCCCGATTTTCCATCAACCAATATTCCGTAGATATTAGGATTTCCATTAATCTGTAATGAAAAATTATTAACGGCCGTATCTAATTGCCAATTAAACATTTGCATTCCTGGTAAGTTGATCTCTTTTTTGAAAGAAATGGTTGATTTATTGAGGTTAAGGGAAGCTTTAGTAAGGTTTTCGTTATAAAACAGGAGGGTAATATTTTTATAATTTTTTGATTTACTATTGCTGGAGCTAAAAGCATAAAAACTACCATTTCCATTGATTTTAAAGCTTTTAGCCATTAATCCATAATCGCTGGTTTTATTTCTTTGACCATCTCCATATAAACCGTAGGTGGTATAAGAGCCCACATAATTTTGATTAATAGTTGCAGTTGGAACGGATTGGAAAAGGGGAAGCAACCCGGGACCGGAACCACCATACTCTTTTTGAAAATAGGTTCTGATATCGGAACTGATACGATCCAGTTCTATTTGGGAGTCACCATAGTGAAGAACGCGTACAATTTGATTCCGAATGATGGCAGATTCAGCTTGTTTAAAAAAAGGATCAAAATAGGAATAATTATTATCAGGTAAATAGAAACTGGTTGGGTGCACCATTGCTTCAATAAAGTAGTCGAGGGTATCGCTTAATTCATCCTGGAGAGAGTCAATTTTTTTAATTTTCCGCTCTTCGATTAATTTTTCAGGGTCAAATTCGGAAGCTTTGTTTCGAACTAAAATCTCTTCGGGTTGAGGAAATTGAAAGGTATAGGAACCCACTTTGATTCCATTTTCAGGAAAAATGGCAGAAATGAGCGTTAAAATGGCAATAATTGAAAAGATGAAAATGGTGATTTTGAATAATTTCATATTTCAAAAGGAAGTTAGGAAAGGCAGTTTCTTAATTGATGGATTGATTCGAGAGGGTTTTCAGTTTTAAACACAGCATTCCCGGCCACTAAAATATCTGCACCTGCTTTCACAAGTTGAGCTGCATTATCTAAATTGACACCACCATCTACTTCAATCAGGGCATTAGATCCATTTTTAACAATGATCTCCTTTAATTCTTTTATTCTTTGATAACTTCTTTCAATAAATTCTTGTCCACCGAAACCGGGATTAACAGACATAATTAGCACAAAATCCACATCGTTAATGATATCGTTTAGAACGGAAACGGGGGTGTGGGGGTTCAGAACGACACCAGCCAGCATATCATGATTTTTAATAGCGTGGATGGTTCGATGCAGATGAGTAGAGGCTTCCCAATGAACAGATAAACAATCTGCACCAGCATTTTTAAAATCCTGGATATAGCGTTCGGGCTGGGTGATCATTAAATGAACATCCAATGGTTTTTCTGATAATTTTTTTATGGTTTGAATAACAGGCATTCCGAATGTAATATTGGGAACAAACACCCCATCCATTATATCTAAATGGATCCAATCTGCTTCCGATTGGTTTAACATGTTGATCTCTTTCTCTAAATTGCCAAAATCTGCTGACAATAAAGAGGGGGAAATGATAGGTTTCATCATAAAAATCTTGATTTTTTTTGAAAGTGCAAAAGTACGAAATAAAGTAATAAGTAACAAGTAAGAAGTAACAATTAACATTTAACAAATAATATTTAACAAATAACATTTAACAAATAACAATTAACAAATAACAATTAACAGGTAACAAGTAACAAATAACAGATAACAGATAACAGATAACAGATAACAAGTAATAAATAACAGGTAAAAAATAACAATTAACATTTAACAAATAACAATTAACAGGTAACAAGTAATAGGTAAAAAATAACAGGTAACAAGTAACAATTAACAATTAACAAATAACAAATAACAAATAACAAATAACAAATAACAAGTAATAAGTAATAAGTAATAAGTAATAAGTATCGTTTAACATCGAACGTTTAACGTCGAACGTTTAACGTCGAACAAAAATGTAAAAAAAGTTAAAGAAAGTTAATAAAAGTTAATTATATATTAGTTTATTGAAGTTAGATTTTAGTAAAACCATTTCATTTTTAACTGATTTTAAATATTTGTTAATAAAAGTTAAATAGTTATTTAAGTTATTAACAATTACCCTTTTTGGGTTAATAAAATAAAATAAAAGTGAAAAAAAGTTAAAATAAATTTATATTTTTGCGCAACGTTTAGTCAATAAAAAACGTCTGATTAATATTGGACAAAACCCCAATCAAATATTTATTAATAAAAAACAAAACAAAAAATGAAAAAATTCTTATCAATTGCACTTCTTGTTTTTTTGTTGTTTTTGATAAAAACAACTAGTGCGCAAAATTATGGATTGTCTATTGCCAATTCGGCAACGTATGCACAAATTCCACAAGATCCGAGTCACAATATTACCGGATCGATCACTCTTGAAGCCTGGATTTATCCCACATCGTGGACATCTGAAGTTTGGAGAGGATCTATTATTAACAAAGAACAAAACAACTCAACAGGGTACATGATTAGGTGCGGTGCTAATGGTACTTTAAATTTTAATATTGGTACTGGTACTGCATGGAAAGAGATTAATTCTCCAACAAATACATTAATTTTAAACACATGGCAACATGTTGCCGGTGTTTTTAACGGTACAACTTTAACACTATATGTTAATGGTGTTCAAGTGGGTACTCCTGTTTCATACACAGGAACAATTGGAACGAATAGTATTCCAATTGAAATTGGTCGTTCAAATATTGATGTAAATCGTTTTTTCTACGGCAAAATTGATGAAGTAAGAATTTGGAATACTGCTATTTCAGCAACTGATATTTTTGCTTATTACAATACTACAATCACATCATCCCATCCCAATTACACATCTTTAGTGGGGTACTATGAGATGGACAATTATTATACAGATACAGACAATGATGGAAATTTAGATATAACTGCAACTGTTGGAGTTCCCGGAGAAGTTTATTCAGCTTCTTATGGTCCCGCTTGCAATCCTTTATTTTTAAGTTCAGCTCCTGTCGGAACAACAACTCTTAACACAACACATAGTACTGTTGCACCGGTATCATTGGGGAATACCAATGCACAGATTATGAAAGTAGCTGTGGATGTTTTTAATGATGCAACAATATCACAATTAGTCTTCAGAACCAATGGTACAATATCAGCATCCGATATTGCCAATGCCCGAGTTTGGTATACCGGATCAAACGGATCATTTTCAACATCCTCTCAGTTTGGAACAACCGTATTAGTACCTCCCGGTGCCAATACCAACATGATATTTACCGATACCAAATCATTATCATGTGGTCGTCACTATTTTTGGTTAACTTATGACATTCAACCTACAGCTACCATTTCAAATGTCGTAGATGCCACATTTCAATCTGCTACCATTGATGGATCTTCTATTGTTTCATTAGATCCAAACCCTGCTGGAAGTAGAGAGATTTTATCCAGTTGTGCACATACCATTCGTATGACAGCCTCAACCGGATCATTAGGATGGAATGGGGCACAAGTAAGTGTTTATGTTAATGGAGTATTAGCTATGTCAGGTGTTGGCTCAACATTTTTAACCGGTGCCGGCCCAAAAGATACACTTTTATATGCTTCAACATCAGATTCCATTTCTATTGTTAGAACACTGGATGGTGCAACAGTTGCCAATGTAAGAGTTGCTCTTTTAGATGGTAATGGAACTGTTAAGATTGCTACTATTCAACCCACAACAACCGGAATTGGAACAAGAGGCTATTGCGGAGGTATTGTTACCACCAATAATGCTACTCTGATAACTGATGTAACAGCTCAGTTAAATGGAACTTATGCCAATTGTTTTCCAATAGAAACCGGATTCAGATACAAAAAGACTTCTGAAACAGTATGGAATTTTGTTCAAGATTATGATAATCCATTAACCTATCAGGTTCAAGGATTAACTGCTCAAACACCTTACCATTATCAAGCTTATGCTATTGTAGGAATTGATACCATTTTTGGTTCAACAATTTCTTTTACAACAGCATGTGGAGCAATCACTACTTTGCCATGGAGTGATTTTTTTGATACTTATGGATCAGGAAGTTCATCTTACTTTCCAACTTGCTGGTTGAGAAATTCTGCTGGAACAACAACTGCCCCTTACATTAGTAGTACCAATGCTTCTGCTCCGGGATCTTTGTATTTTAGTGCAAGTTCTACAACAGTAAATAGAGTAATGGCTGTATCTCCTATGTTTGATTCTTCCATTCCTATCAATACTTTGAAGGCAGAATTCAAAATGAGAGCAAGTGCAACAGATGATACTCTTATTGTAGGGGTTATGAACGATCCTGCAGATGCTTCTACTTTTCAACCTGTAGCCAGTTTAGTATTATCAACAACCGGAACATTTCAGGATAGAGAAGTGTTTTTTAACAACTATACAGGAACTGGTCAATATATTGCTTTCCGAGTGAATTATGGACCTAATTCAGCAGTTGTTTATGTTGATAATCTCGTTGTTATGACTATTCCAAGTTGTCCAAGACCCAATAATATTGTTTTTTCTAATATTTTAGCAAATAGTGTGGATGTTACCTGGACTGAAAATGGAACAGCAACTACATGGGAGTTAGAGTATGGCCCAACTGGATTTACACCTGGAACAGGAACTATTGAAAGCAATATAACATCTTTACCATATACTATTAATGGTTTAAATCCACAAACCAACTATCAGGTTTATGTAAAAGCAATCTGTAGTGTATCTGATCAAAGTATTTACTCCAATCCTGCATCATTTATGACAGCCTGTGGAGCAATTACAACATTACCATACAATGAATTTTTTGACACCTATGGGTCAGGTAGTTCAAGCTATTTTCCAACTTGTTGGGTTAGAAATAGCGCTGGTTCAACCACAGCACCTTATATCAGTAGTACTAATTTTTCATCACCTGGTTCTTTATATTTTAGCGCCAGTTCAACAACCATCAACAGAGTAATGGCTGTCACTCCATTATTTGATGCATCTATTCCTATCAATACGCTCAAGACTGAATTTAAAATGAGAGTTAGTGCCTTAGATGATTCATTGGTAGTTGGTGTCATGACGGATCCAACAGATGCAACAACTTTTACAGCCATTCAAACATTAGGTTGTTCATCTACAGGGACATATTTTGATAAAGAAGTTTTCTTTACTAATTATGCAGGTACTGGTCAATATATTGCATTTAGAGTGAACTACACCACCAATTCAGCTGTAGTTTATATTGATAATGTTTCAATTTTAACTATTCCAGCATGTCCAAGACCTACCTATCCGGGAGTAACTAATATTACGAATGTATCTGCAGATTTAACCTGGACAGAAAATGGATCAGCTTCACAATGGGAAGTTGAGTATGGCCCAGTAGGATTTACGCAAGGTACAGGTACAATTGTAAGTGCTACCTCCAATCCATTTCCACTATATGGATTAACACAAGCAACTAATTATACCTATTATGTAAGAGCTATATGTGCCCCAGGTAATGAAAGTTTATGGAGTGATGCTAAAAACTTTGCCACTAATTGTGATCCCATTTCAGTATTACCTTATATAGAAGATTTTGAAACTACACCTCTTGATGCAATCCCTGTATGTTATAATGAATTACAATCCGGTAATGCAAATGTAAAGGTTATTAATAGTTCATGGGGTGGTAAAGTTTTGGAGATGTCTTATGGTGCTTCAGCAACAGGAGATTGTTATATTATTTTACCTCAATTTTCAACAATGATCAATACTCTTCGTATTGGATTTAAATATGATGGTGGTTCAGATAATCACAAGTTTGGATATATTACGGATCCAACAAATCCAGCGACTTTCACTGAGATATTTAATGTAAATATTGCAGGAAGTTCTGGTGGATGGTATTATTTTGATATGTTAACTAATAATGCATTAACTGGAAATGAAAGAATTGCAATTAAATATAATCCATCTGTGGGATATCATAACAATAGATATGATAGTTTAACTGTGATGATGATGCCATCGTGCTTACCACCATTTGGGTTAAATGCAACAGCCATTACTACTACAGATGCAACTTTGAACTGGTCTCCTGCAGGAACAGGAACACCTGTGGATTATACTTTGCAATACAGAGCTTTGGGTGAAACAACATGGAATGTAATTAATAATGTCACTCCTCCTTATAATTTAACCTCATTAAACTCAAGTACAACCTACCAATATCAGGTACAAGCCAATTGTGGTGGTAGTGATGTAAGTGATTGGTCTTCCATTGCTACATTTATGACTGCTTGCGGTTCTATTACAACATTACCTTGGTCTGATTCATTTGATAATTATGGAACCGGATCAACGATTTTCCCAACTTGCTGGACAAAGACACAGTTAGGGTCTAACTCTTTATATGTTACTACAACAAATGCTTCTGCTCCGGGATCTTTATACTCTTATATAAGTACATCAGGTAATTATAATATTGCAGTTACACCTCAATTTGATGCGTCTATTCCGATCAATACCTTGAAAGCCAATTATAAATATTATGCTTCAGGTAGTGATGATACATTGTATATTGGTGTGATGTCAATTCCAACTGATGCTTCGACTTTTGAATTGGTAGCTAAAAGAATTCCATCATCAACAGGATCTTTCCAAGATGGAGAAGTTTATTTTAATAATTATACTGGAATAGGTCAATATATTGCCTTTAAAACTGCTTATGTAGCTAGTTCATCAACATCATACTTAGATAATGTTGTCGTATCTACTATACCAGCATGTCCAACACCATCAATGCTAACATCATCAAATATTTCAAGTTATTCTGCTGATTTAGCTTGGACAGAAAATGGAACAGCTACATCTTGGGCAGTTGAATATGGTCCTACCGGATTTACACCGGGAACCGGCACCATAGTTACTGGAGTGACAACAAATCCTTATACATTACAAGGATTATCACCCAATACAACATATCAGGTATATGTAATGTCTGATTGTGGTGGAATTTATAGTTCTACAAGTAATGTAACAACATTTACTACAGCATTAATTCCAATAACCTTACCTTATTATAATGATTTTGAAAATCCGGGAACTTATTCTGATTTTGGATTTGTTAATGGAACTCAAGTCAATAAATTTGTGATAGGAAGTGCAACAGGTGTTAACAATACTGTTGGAGGTGCAAACGCATTATATATTTCAAACGATAATGGAACATCATGGGCCTACACAGGAGGTACAACCAATGCATCAAGAGTTTATTCTTTTGTAGATATTCAAGTGCCGGTGGGTGTGAATGAGTTGTTATTAGACTTTGATTGGATAGCTCAAGGATCAAGTGCTGTCAACGAATTTTTAAGAGTTTATTTGATGCCTGTTAACATTCCTGTTACTGCCGGAAATATTCCTCCTACAGTAAATAGTGTTAATTATGATTTAGCTGCAATGATTGGTCGTTATACCGGAGGCCCCGGAGACCACTGGTTAAGTGTTCATAATACCTGGCAACATGCTCAGTTTAGTATCAATACGATTCAATATCCTAACTTAGCAGGAAATACATGGAGATTATATTTCCATTGGAGAAACGATCAGGCTACTGCCGTTCAACCACCTGCTACTGTAGATAATATATCCATTACTATTCCAACATGTCCAACTCCAACTGCATTGGTTACATCCAATATTTTAACCAATAGTGTTGATTTAACCTGGACTGAAAATGGAAGTGCGACATCCTGGAATATTGAGTATGGACCTACCGGTTTTACTCCCGGAACAGGTACAATTCTTAATGGAATTACTTCTAATCCATACACAATTTCCGGTTTAGCACCTCAAACAACCTATCAGATCTATGTAACTTCTGTTTGTGGTGCATCTGATTTAAGTGCACATTCCATCCCAAAAACTGTAACAACAGCTTGTGGAGCAATTACAGCTTTACCATGGACAGACTTTTTTGATACTTATGGAACAGGTTCAGGTATTTTTCCACAATGTTGGACTAAAAACACAACGAATACAACCTATCCATATATAACTTCAACAAACTTCTCATCTCCTGGTTCCATGTATTTTTATAACGGAACTGCCGGTAATTATTCTATTGCCGCAACTCCATTATTTGATCTTACAATTCCTGTCAATACTTTGAAAGCGGAATTCAAGTATAGAACAACTTATAGTACAGATACTATTTATGTTGGTGTTATGACTGATCCAACCATTGCTTCTACTTTTGTACAAGTTGCAGCTATTGGAGCTTCAGCAACAGGAACATGGCAAGATAAAGAAGTTTTCTTCTCATCCTATACCGGAACTGGTCAATATATTGCATTTAAAAATCAATATAATACTACTTATACCTATAGTTATTTAGATAATTTAACAATAATGACTATCCCAACTTGTCCAAGACCCAACAATCTAAGTGTATCCAATATTACTTCAAGTTCTGTTGATTTAAACTGGGTTGAAAACGGTTCAGCTACTCAATGGGAAATTGAATATGGTCTTGCAGGTTTTTCACATGGAACCGGGACATTTATTAATTCTACCACTCACCCAACGACTATACCATCATTAGCTCCATCAACTATGTATGATTTTTATGTGAGAGCCATTTGTGGGGCAGGGGATACCAGTATTTGGTCAGTAAAACAAGTTGCTACAACAGCATGTGTTGCTATTACTTCACTACCATGGAATGAAGGTTTTGAATCTATTACTGCAGCCAACCAACTTCCAACTTGTTGGAGTTCTACTAACTTAGGAACTTACACTTTTACTCAAATATCTGATTATGGTAGTTATAATAGAAATGCTCGAACTGGAACAAAGGCTGCCTATTTTAAGTGGTCTTGTAACGACAGATTCTTTACACCCGGATTCCAACTTACAGCCGGACAAACTTATCAATTTAGTTATTGGTATATTACCGATGGTGCCACTGGATGGACTTCATTAGATCTTGGAGTTTATTCTGCTCAAACTGCAGGAAGCTTGATTCAAACAATAAATTCTATTCCTTCACCAACAAATACCACCTACACTCAAGTCAATGCTACTTTTATTCCATCTGTTAATGGAGTTTATTACTTTGGAGTTTATACTCAAGCAAATTCAACTCCTTGGTATATAACATTAGATGATTTTTCACTTACTTCTTCATCAACTCCAACATGTACAGTTCCTACAAACTTAGGAGTTTCTGCGATTACACCATCAGGTGCAACTGCAACCTGGACAGCAGGTGGAACAGAAACACAATGGGAAGTTGCCTATAAACCTACAGCATCTTCAACTTGGAATAGTATATTTGTAACTAATCCTTCTCATAATTTTACAACATTAACAGCCTCAACACCGTATGATGTAAAAGTAAGAGCAATCTGTTCTCCTGGAGATACAAGTGCTTATACTGCTGTTGTAAACTTTACTACCACTGCAGTTGCAGCATGTAATACCCCAACTGGATTAGCAGTAAGCAATAATACCAATGGTAGTGCAACGATAAACTGGGTCAATGGTGGAACTGAAACTGCTTGGGAATTAGATTATAAATTATCTTCTTCTTCAACATGGACTACCTTACAAGTAACCACTCATCCTCAAATATTAATGGGATTGAATACTTGTGCTGATTACAATCTAAGAGTACGTGCTGTATGTTCAGCAGGTGTTTACAGTAGTTATACTTCAGTTGTCAATTTCACGACACCACCGGTAACACCAACCAATGTTCAAGTTCCGACGGTATCCATTACGGATCAATCTGCTGTTGTAACATGGACACCAGGAGGGAATGAAACTCAATGGCAAGTGGAATATAAATTACTTTCATCGGCAAACTGGACTACCCCTGCTCCTTGTTCATCTCCTACATTCCTTTTAACTCCATTACAAAGTAACTCAACATACCAGGTAAGGGTAAAAGCTTTATGTGGAGCAAACAGCAGTGCATTCACCAATTCTGTACAGTTCACAACCAACGGTGCTTCCGTATTTACGATTACAGCATCTTCTAACAGTTTTGGAACTATTTCTCCATCAGGAACAGTAACTGTAAATGCAGGAGCCAATCAACAATTTACTTTCACTCCAAATGCAAATGCAACCATTGATTCATTAATTATTGATAATGGAGTGCCCATTGCACATACTCAAACAACATATACTTTTTCAAATGTAATAAGCAATCATACTATTGTAGCGATCTTTAAGGATCATACAGGAGTTGAAGAATCAGTACTAAATCAGATGGTAGATTTATACCCAAATCCAACCAACTCTTATATTGATTTAAGATTCAATGAAGCACAATTACAGGTAAAAGAGTGTAGATTGTATGATATATATGGCAAACTATTAAAAGTAGTGCCTGTTAACAGTGATTTAACCAGAGTAGATGTATCCGAATTAGCGAACGGAGTATATTTTGTAAGGTTAGACAGTGAAATAGGAACTATAACTAAAAAGTTTGTGAAGAAATAGCTATTTTGTATTTAATAAAATTTTTTATGAAGGGTCGGAGTTTTTCGACCCTTTTTATTTTTTTCTAATTTCTTACAATTTGAGCCAAGTCTTCTATTCTAATAAATGATTGGTACACTTTTGATGTAAAATGAATCTTATTAGAAAAAATCTCAACTAAAGTATATTGTAAAAAAAATTACCAACCATTTATTAGAATATGAAATTTTAATTCAAAATATTCGTAATCATCATAAAATTAATTACTTATGATAATTATGAAAAGATATTCACAATTTAATCTTATAAATGTTAATAAATATTAATAAAATGCAAAGAAAGTTAAGAAAAAATTAATTACATTTGCCATATTAAAATAAAGTAAATAAAAATCTAAATTTATATTATATTAAAAGTTAATAAATGTTAAAATATTATTTTAAAACCAATTTAATAACCAAAATATCAAAAAGTTATGAAAAAAAAATTATTTATCTTTTTGTGGATAGCACTATTTTTTAGTGTATTCACTACAAATGCTCAAAACTATGCTTTGAGCTTTTCCAATCAAAATCAAACTGCAAAAGTTCCTTTAAATCCAACATTGGATATATCTGGTCCTTTGACAATTGAAGCTTGGATTTACCCAACTTCATGGAAGAGTGCCGTTTATCAAGGTTGTATTTTAAACAAGGAAGGGCTTAATTTTCAGGGATACATGTTAAGATGTGGTGCAAATGGTACTTTAAATTTTAATATTGGTACCGGATCTACAACTCAATGGAAAGAATTAAATTCGCCTTCAGGAACACTTGTATTAAATACTTGGCAACACGTTGCCGGTGTTTTTGATGGAACTCAATTGAAAATATATGTTAATGGTATTCAAGTTGGAACTACATTAGCATACACTGGTCCAGTTGCTATAAATGATACTATTCCATTAGAAATTGGAAGATCTCATTTATATCATGATCGTAACTTTCCAGGAAGAGTTGATGAAGTAAGAATATGGAATGTTGCATTAAGTGCAACAGATATTGCCGCTTATTATAATTCAACTATCACTTCTGCACACCCTAATTATTCCAATTTAGTAGCTTATTATGAAATGGATAATTTTAATACCGACACTGATTTAGATGGTAATCTAGATTTTACTGCAACAGTTGGACCTTCAGGTGAGGTATATGAAGCACCTTATGCTCCTGCTTGTAACTCTTTGTTTACAAGCACAGCTCCAGCGGGTTTAACCTCTATTGAAGGTTATCAATCAACGACGTCTCCTGCATCTTTAGGAGGAACCAATCAACATATTATAAAAGTTGCCATAGATGCTTTTTCTGATGTAACATTATCTCAGTTAGTTTTTCAAACTTTTGGAACCACATCTACATCTGATATCTTGAATGCCAGAGTTTGGTTTACAGGCTCTAATAACAATTTTACTCCAACCACCCAGTTTGGTACAACAATTCCAACTCCTCCATCTGCTGGTACTAATATGACTTTTACCGGATCTCAAACAATCCCTTGTGGGAGAAGTTATTTATGGTTATCCTATGATATAAATCCGAATGCTACTTTAGCCAATTTAGTGGATGGTACATTTATCAGTGCAGTTATAGATGGGACTACTATGTACCCAATAACGTCTGATCCTACGGGTGCAAGAGAAATTGCAGCTACCTGTACACATGCTTTACAAATTTCAGCTCAATATGGAGGTGGTTGGTATGGTGGACAAGTGTCTGTTAATGTTAATGGAACTCCTGTATTGTCAGGAATAGGTTCAACTTTTACTACCGGATATGGTCCAATACCTTTTACATTTGATGCCGGAACCGGTGATGTCATTTCAATTGTAAGAACTACTGATGGAACCTCCCCATCCTATATGAGAGTTGCTGTATTAGATGGCAATGGAACCACTATTTTAGCTTCAGTTAACCCTACTACTACTGGTGTGACTACTACTGGTTATTGTGGAGGAGTAGCCTATACAACAGCTGCCACATTAGTAACTGCTTATTCTGCCCAATTAAATGGATCTTATGCCAACTGTATTCCTTCTGAATCAGGCTTCAGATACAAAAAAACGTCTGAAACAGTTTGGAATTATGTTCAGGATTATAACAACCCAATGACTTATGATCTTCAATTGCTTGTTCCTGCTACAAACTATCATTACCAAGCTTATGCTATTGTTGGTTCAGATACTCTTTGGGGATCAACTGTTAATTTTGCTACAACTTGTGTGCCATTTACCATTCCATTTGCAGAATCATTTAATACAACATCTTTACCTTTGTGTTGGACAAATAGTTCTTCAAACCCATTTAATTTTGTAACAACAGGTAATTATCCATCTGCAACTCCATTTTTTGGAACTGGGATGGCTCGTTTTGCAGGTTATTCATATTCTTCAGGTCAAGTGGGTTATATTGTAACTCCAGCATTAGCTAATTTAACTACTGGTATGGAAGTAAGATTCTGGTTCCACAGACAAGATTACAATAATTCTTATACTGTTGGAGCTCTTAGAGTTAAAGCCAATAGCTCAGCATCAACCACCGGAGCAGTTCTATTAACAACAGTTCAACGCGTTTATAATCAAGCTCCTGCTGTTCCATCAGCTGGTTGGTATGAATATGTTGCTGTTATACCTGCAGATACATTTACACATATCATTTTTGAATGTACCTCTGATTATTGGGGTGATATGTATTTGGATGAGGTTAGTATTGATTATCCTGCTTCTTGTGCAAGACCACCTGCTACTTCTGTTACTGTACCTGCAATATTAAATAACGCAGCAACTATTAACTGGCAAAGAGGCGGAACTGAATCAGAGTGGGAAGTGTCATACAAAACTAGCTCAGAAACAACATGGACAACAGAAACTGCTTATGATACCATTTATACTATATTAAATTTAACACCTGCTACTACATATCAAGTTAAAGTAAGAGCGGTATGCGCTCCGGGAGATGCAAGTTTATGGACTATAGAAAAAACATTCACAACTTTATGTGATCCAATCCTTACATTACCATTTGTTGAAAATTTTGAATCCACTGCATCTGGTCAAATTCCTGTATGTTTCAATAAATTATTATCAGGATCTGCAAGTGTTGGTGTTACAAACAGCGATGGAAGTATGGTATGTAATTTTAGTTCAGGTTCAGTTTCCAATAATTGTTTCTTGATTTTACCATTAACTAATGATCCTGTTAACACATTAAGAATCATGTTTAAATACTATGGTGGAGCAAACCATTTGTATAAAATTGGCTACATGACAGATGCATCCAATGCTGCATCATTTGTTGAATTACATAATGCACCTCTAAGTACTAGTGGTGGCTGGTATAGTTTTGATATGGTAACCTCCAATACCATGACTGGATCCGAAAGATTAGCCATTAAATTTGTGATGGCATCAGGATATAGTGCCAGAATTGATAGCTTAACCATTATGCAACAACCTCCTTGTGTTGAACCAACTACATTAGCATTATACAATTCAGGTATTAACGATGCAACAGTAACTTGGAATGGAACAGGAAATAGTTACAATTTAGAATACAAAGAATTATCAGCAACTACCTGGATTCCCATTTCAAATGCGACTTCTCCATATACAATTTCCGGTTTATTGCAAAATACTCAATATCAATTCAGAGTACAATCTGTATGTGATGGTGGTGTGTTAAGTGGCTTTAGTCCAGCTTTCAACTTCTCAACTCTTTGTGATTTAATTACAGTATTACCTTATGTTCAAGATTTTGAATCAACAGCAGTGAATGATATTCCTAGTTGTTATAATAAAATCCAATCAGGATACGGTACAGTGAAAGTAATTGACTTAACTTCTGAAGTACCACAAGCAGGAAAAGCTTTACAAATGGATTTCAGCTCTTCTTCCTCTGGAGAAGCATACATTATTTTACCAAAATTCAGTGATCCTGTTAATACATTAAGAATTGGATTCAGATATTATGGCGGTTCTGCTAATCATAGAATTGGTTATCTTACAGATCCAAACAATGCAGCAACATTTGTTGAAGTGATTAACCAAACTCTTGCTGGCGCTACAGGTGGAGTATGGTATAATTTTGACTTATTAACCAACAATACTTTAACCGGTAATGAAAGAATTGCTATTAAATATAATCCAGGTTCAGCATGGTATAATAATAGATATGATAGTTTAACAGTAAGTGCTATGCCATCTTGTCTTCCTCCATTTGGATTAACTGCTACAAACGTAACTGCTTTTGATGCCACATTAAACTGGAATCAAGCAACTGTAGGAACTGCTGTTGATTATAATATTGAATACAAAACTAATACAGAAACAACCTGGACTTTGATTTCAAATGTAACTTTCCCATATAATTTAACTACATTACTTCCAATGACCACATATCAGTTTAGAGTTCAAGCTAATTGTTCCGCTACTGAAACTAGTGATTTCTCTACAGCTGTTTCTTTTACAACATTATGTGCACCACTTACACCTCCAACTATTTCTGAACCATTTGCAACAATGTTGCCCAATGCTTGTTGGGAAAGAAAATCGGGGGCACTACCTGCAACAGGAAATGCTTCATTAACAGCAAGTACTTCAGGATGGTATATTAGAACATCATTTGGTCAAAATACTGCTGCTGTTAATCAATATTCTACTTCTTGTCAATACTGGTTAATCACTCCTTCAATCGATCTTGGAGATGGTTCGAACCAATATCAGTTAGATTTTGATATTGCTATTACAGATTATTATAATACTGCTGTTGGAAATACGGCACAATCTCCTAATGCAAGATTTGCTGTATTAATTTCTACTGATAATGGAACTACATGGAATAGTACCGGCATTATTAAAGAGTGGAACAATACAACCGGAACACTTTTTAGTACTTTAAATAATACTCTTCAAAGTCAATCAATTCCATTATATGATTCTGTAGCTATGGCACCTTATTCAGGAATTGTTAAATTTGCTTTCTTTGCTTATGAAAATGATGCTACATATACTTATGACAATGATATTCATATAGATAACTTCCAGGTTAATCCTTATAACTCATGTGTTCGTCCTACTGGTGTTTCTGCAACCAATATTGGATCTTATTCAGCTCAAATTAACTGGACTGAAGCAGGATCTGCTACTTCCTGGGTTATTGAATACGGTGCTCCAGGATTCACTTTAGGAACGGGAACTTCAGTAAATGCTTCTACAAATCCTTATATTATTTCAAGTTTATCTCCTCTAACAACTTATCAATATTATGTAAAAGCAGATTGCGGATCAGGAAATAGTAGTAACTGGTCTTTACCCGGAACATTTACAACTTTACCATCTTGTCCTGCACCAACAGCCTTAACTGCTTCTAATATTACTACTTCATCTTTAGATTTAGCATGGACTGAAAATGGTACTGCAACATCATGGGAAATTGAGTATGGAATCGCAGGATTTACTCATGGTACAGGAACATTATTAGCTACATCAATAAATCCTCAAAATATTGCAACACTTTCCCCTGCAACTTCTTACGATTTTTATGTAAAAGCTATTTGTGGAGCTGGTGATTCTAGTGTATGGTCTGTAAAGATAACAATTACTACACCATGTTTATCTACAACCTTACCATTTGTTGAAAACTTTAATGGTTCTTCAATTCCTGTATGTTGGTCTCAAACTTATTCAGGTGCTTTATCTTCAAATCGTTGGTCTGTAAGTACTGCAACAGATGCAGGAGGAGCCGCTAATCAAATGGTTTGTACATACCAAAATGCAATTGGAATTTCCAGATTTATTTCACCAGCAATTGATTTTACAGGAGTAACAAATCCAGTTCTTACATTTAAACAATACTATAATGATTATGCTGCAGGTGCAACATTAAAAATTCAATCTAGTACTGATTTAACAAACTGGACTGATCAACCATTTACATATGCATCAGGTTCAGGAAGTGTTGGTCCTAATACGGTTACTGTTAATTTAACACTTTCATCAGGGGTTAATTATATCGCTTGGGTTGTTGATGGAAACCTATACCAAATTAATTACTGGTACATCGATGATGTAAATATTACCGATGCAGTTGTTACATGTACAACTCCTACGAACTTAGCTGTTTCAGCAATAACTTCAACAGATGCAACTGCAACATGGACAGCTGGTGGAACAGAAACACAATGGGAAGTTGCCTATAAACCTACAGCTTCAAGTACATGGAATACAGCTTTAGTTAGTGCTCCAACATACAATATGACTTTATTGACTGCATCAACTCCTTATGACGTAAAAGTTAGAGCAATATGTGGTGCTGGGGATACCAGTGCTTATACCGCTGATGTAAACTTTACAACAACAGCAGTAGCTGCATGTAATGCACCTACAGCATTAGCTGTATCTAATATTATAAATGGTAGTGTAACGATCAACTGGACACCAGGAGGAACTGAAACATCATGGGAATTAGATTATAAATTAGCATCTGCAACCACATGGACTACAGTTCAGGTAACCAGTCATCCATATATTTTAAGTGCATTACCATCATGTTCTGATTACAATGTAAGAGTACGTGCTATTTGTTCAGCTGGAGTTTATAGTAATTATACATCAGTCGTTAACTTTACAACACTAACACCTGCTCCAACTAATGTTCAAGTACCTACAGTTTCAATTACAGATCAATCAGCCGTTGTAACCTGGACACCGGGAGGAACAGAAACACAGTGGCAAGTGGAATACAAATTAGCCTCCTCAACAAACTGGACAACATCAACTATTCTAACATCCAATTCATATTCATTAACAGGTTTAGAATGTAATTCTGGTTATCAGGTAAGAGTAAAAGCAATTTGTGGAACATATGAAAGTGCATTTACAACTCCAGTTTCATTTACAACATTAGCCTGTCCTAGCTTTACAATATCAACAACAGTAAGTGGTTCTGGAACGATTACACCTTCCGGTAATGTTGTTGTAAATGCTGGCGCAAATCAAGAGTTTGTTTTTACACCCGGTGTTGGAACAAGTGTTGTATTAATGTTAGTAGATGGAACAGAAACACCATGTGTTAACAATTCATACACATTTGAAAATGTATTGGCTAACCATACTCTTGAAGTAACTTTTGCTGAAGGTATTGAAGAGGGTGTGTTAGCAACATTAGTTGCTTTATATCCAAATCCAACGCATTCTTACATTGATTTGAGATTAAATGAATCACAATTACAAGTAAAAGAGTGTAAGTTATATGATATTTATGGGAAATTATTAAAAGTGATACCTGTTAATAGTGATATTACAAGAGTAGATGTTTCCGAATTAGCAAATGGAGTTTACTTTGTAAGAATGGAAAGTGAAAAAGGAACCATTACTAAAAAGTTTGTGAAGAAATAATCACGAATTTGTTCAAATAATTATTGTAAAAGGTCGGAGCAATCCGACCTTTTTTTATAAAAGTAGGCCACGAATGATATCTGTTGATGCTCATAATGCTCGATTGCTCGATTGCTCGATTGCAGGGGAAATTCATCCGACGGAGCAATTATATCCTAATCTAAAAAAAGATTGGTGAAAAATTCACATATAGCTGATTAAACAATAGATATAAATTTTCATATTTTTCATTTCTACAGTAACAATCATTTATTAGAATAGAATACTCGTAGCAAACTATATAAGTTAGAACAAAAAATTACCACTAAAAACTATTATCTTTTACTTTTTACCTTTTACCTCATATTTATTATCTCTTTCACTATTCATTAGTCTGCAGTCCGTTGTCTGCCGTCTGCAGTCATTTTTTTGGGGCATTCCCCTTTGGCCGCGCTCAATCCAATACAAACGATATAATAAGTGAGTCCCGTCGCTAGCCAAAGGGTCGGTCTCCGGCCTGTACTCATGTGCTCGTGATGCTCAATATGCTCAATTGCTCAAAAATCTAAATTATAATATGTTAAAAAGCAATACCTTTTACTTGTAACTTGTTAAATGTTAAATGTTACTTGTTACCTTTTAATTTATTAGGGCTTTCCGGCTTCGCCCTAATGCGGAGGTCAATTTTCCGACGGAGCTCTAAATAAGGTATTCTATTAAATTATTGGTAAAAAATTGTCTAAATTATTTATTTTTAACAATATACAAAACTTTGTGATTTTGCTTCGACCTTTCACCAATCTTTTATCAGAATAGGCAATTGAGAACCCCCAATTTCAAATCCAATCACCCATTTGGAAGACAAAATCAAACCTAAAGTAAAAATTTATACACTTAAAATCAGCTAAATCCCACTTTTAATCTTCTATGTTTGATTTAACCCCACACTACTTCTACCATTTTATTGTTCAAATGGCTTTTAAAATTTATTTCTAAAGTTTTTTTATTTTATACAAACATTTTGCACTGTATGTAATCCTCTTTTCCATTTGGTATTGAGATCGATTTTTCAATCAATGCAGAGGATGGATCTAGTCTGTACTTGATCTGGTAAGAAATCATATACCAATACAGATAGTTCTGCAAATAACTGGAGGAGACCCCCTGAAATCGATCCATAAACG